>Ga0310691_10002605_pt1 | contig 23426 bp, 20 predicted proteins | sample 176DNAGHGlowgp2_FD_203887 | JGI IMG/M metagenome (GOLD analysis project Ga0310691, IMG submission 203887) | Sheep rumen microbial communities from Palmerston North, Manawatu-Wanganui, New Zealand - 1766 DNA GHGlow gp2 (v2) (version 2) | ecosystem: Host-associated > Mammals > Digestive system >...
GGAAGACTATCACATACTGTCAATGGATAAGATTGGCGGTGAAGTGACAGACCATGGCGTAGCTCTTTCAATGCACGATGTGCCCTGGGTAAGAGATCAGATGTGGGCTCCGGATGCAGTATTTACAAATGATAAATACTACTTGGTATTTCCGGCCAGAGATAAGGAAGGAATGTTCAGACTCGGGGTTGCCGAAAGCGATAAGCCTGAAGGCCCTTTTACACCTGAAGAAAATTATATAGAGGGCAGTTTTAGTATAGATCCATGTTCATTCAAGGATGATGATGGAAAAGTATATGTATATTTCGGCGGTCTCTGGGGAGGTCAGCTTGAAAAGTATAGGACAGGTAAATTCGAAGAAAACGGAACAGAGCCCGAAAAGGATGAGCCGGCTGTATGTCCCAAATGTGCACTTATGAGCGCAGATATGAAGTCGTTTGCAAAAAAGCCTGTGGATATACAGATTGTTGATGAAGATGGAAAGCTGCTTCTTGCAGGTGACGAAGAGAGAAGATATTTTGAAGGCCCATGGGTTCATAAATATAACGGCAAGTATTACTTCTCATATTCAACAGGAACTACTCATTATATCTGCTACGGAATATCAGATAATCCGTATGGACCGTTTACCTATAAGGGAAGGATACTTGAGCCTGTTATCGGTTGGACAACGCACCACTCCATAGTAGAGATTGAAGGAGAGTGGTACCTTTTCTATCACGACTGCGAACTTTCAGGTGGCATAAATCACAGAAGGTGTGTTAAATACACAAAGCTTAGCTATAATCCTGATGGAACAATTAAGACCATAAGGCCCTATGAAAAGTAAAAAATTAAAGAAACCTATTACAATTTAAAAATATGCGCAAATACCAACGAAGGCGATATTCCTCATAAGAATATCGCCTATGTTTAGCTATATTTTTAGTTCTTTATCTATGACTGATCAGTTTTCTACATCAGTCATGTCGAGATTGCCCATTTGATCAAGGAGCCTCATCTTGGTGTCGTATAGCCTTCTTGAGAGATCGACATGAACCTGATGAGGGTTAAAGAGTCGTCTTGTTTCCTCCCAAAGTGTGTTCTGCTCCTCTAAGCAGTATGAGCGAATATCCATGGTCTTGGGAGATGTGTAAACACACTCACCTTTTTTGAATATGGGAACCATGATCTCGCGGAGAGTATAACTTGAAGCGGGAAGCAGAGTCTTTTTCCAGGGTTCCTGGGGATCGAATAAAAGAAGCTGCTTATCATCTGTAAAGGTCTCATTCTCAAGACAGATCAGGTCGGCCTTGATCTTGCCGCTTGCCTTATCATAAACGCGGTAAATCTTTTTGTTTCCGGGGTTAGTGATTTTTTCAGTGTTTTCCGAAAGCTTTATTTTGGGGACAAAGGTTCCGTTATCATCCATAATTGCGGAGAGCTTATAAACGCCGCCAAATGACGGATTGTCCTTAGCAGTGATAAGATTCGTTCCAACACCCCATGATGTGATTGCAGCTCCCTGAGTTTTTAATGATGAAATAAGGTATTCATCAAGGTCATTTGATGCGGATATCACAGCATCTGTAAAGCCTGCGTCATCGAGCATTTTTCTTGCCTGCTTTGAGAGATATGCAAGGTCTCCGCTATCAAGTCGGATTCCGTAAAATGACAGGTCAATACCTTCTTCCTTCATTTCCTTGAATACTCTTATAGCGTTCGGAACACCAGAGCCTAAGGTGTCATAAGTATCTACGAGAAGGATACATGCGGAAGGATAAAGCTTTGCATAGGTTTTAAATGCAGTATATTCGTCAGGGAAACTCATGATCCAGCTGTGTGCATGAGTTCCTTTTACAGGAACATCAAAAAGCTGACCGCAGAGAACATTACTTGTTCCGATGCATCCGCCTATCACAGCGGCTCTTGCACCATAAGTTCCTGCATCAGGTCCCTGGGCACGTCTTAAGCCAAACTCCATTATTCCATCGCCTTCAGCTGCGTAGCAGATCCTTGCGGATTTTGTGGCAATAAGAGACTGATGATTTATGATATTAAGGATGGCGGTTTCGATAAGCTGTGCCTCCATAATAGGAGCGATGACTTTTACAAGAGGCTCTCTTGGGAAGATAATAGTTCCTTCCGGAATAGAATAAATATCGCCGCTGAATTTAAAATCTCTTAAGTATTCGAGGAAATCTTCATCAAAAATGCCGACACTTCGAAGATAATCAATATCTTCTTCGTCAAAATGCAGCTCTTTTATGTACTTAATGAGCTGTTCAAGGCCGGCCATTATGGAATAACCGCCGCCGAACGGATTGTTTCTGAAAAATGCATCGAAAATAACTGTTTCATTCTGGGACTTGTTTTTGAAATAGCCCTGCATCATGGTAAGCTCGTACAGGTCTGTTAGAAGAGTTAGATTTTGTCTGTCCATTGAGATACCCCTGTCATTGTTTTTTCTTTTTAGTTATTATACAATATTTGCTGGTAACCTTTTTTGCGTTACTCACATTATTATAGAAGATTTACTGTATGTATACAAATAAAATCGGTTGGGAGTAGTATGAGCAACATTGACGATTTCATGGAAACGGGAAACAAGATATTAAGTGACGTCAGCAAGGCTGTGGACACAGGGGATTATTCAAGACTTGGCGATCAGATAAGGGTATCTGTACAGAGCGCGGTCAACAAGGCTAAAACCAATCCTTCTTACAATTTTCAGGGCAGAGCTTCTGCGCCAAGGACCACAACTTATGCAAGTGGCTTTAGCTTGAAAACTCCTTTTTTTGCCGGAAAAATAAGTAAGTCAGCAGGTGTGGGGAAAATAATAGGAGGACTCTTCGGAGCAATTCCTTTTGGAATGGGTGCTCTGACAGGTCTTATTCTTTTAATTATTGGTTTTGCAGGAGGTTTCGAATCTTTGGCGATAGCCGGAGCGATTGTTTTGCCGATTACAGGGCTTATAACGGCATTTTTTTCAACTCTTGTCAGCAAAGGTGCTAAGCAAAACAAATTGACCGGAAGCTATTATAAATACGGTAAAATACTTGGAAATTCTGAATACTTTAGCATTAGAGATCTCGCCCGTGTTGCAGGTGAAGACGAGAAGCTTGTCATGGACAGAATAAAGGAAATGATGAAGCTGGGATTTTTCCCATTTATTAAGTTCGATAATGCAGAATCTACTGTAATGCTAACATGGAGAGCTTTTGATCAGTACGAACAGGCCGAAAGATCAAGGCTTGAAAGAGAAAGCGTGAATGTAGCTGCTTCTATGGAACAGCCTGTAAATAATGCAAGCACAAGCGGAATCCTTGAGGATGGAAAAAACTATCTTAAGACCATAAGAGCTATCAATGACCAGATCCCCGGAGATGAGATGTCAGATAAGCTCTACAAGCTTGAATCGATCATGAAAAAGATATTTACACAGGTTGAGAAAAAACCTGAGTGTGCTGATGATTTAAGAAAGTTTATGAACTATTATCTTCCGACTACAACAAAGCTGCTCAATGCATATGTTGATCTTGCAAAGCAGCCTGAAGCCGGAGAGAATATAACAAAGACAAAGAGAGAAATAGAAGATGCCATGGATGTTATAAATGCAGCTTTTGAAAATTTGCTGGACAGCCTTTTCCAGGATATGGCATGGGATATTTCTTCGGATATATCGGTAATGAAGACCATGATGGCGCAGGACGGTCTTACAGAGAGTGAGCTATTTAGTGCCAGTGCACAGGGGGCTGCTTATCAGGAAGCTCCGGCACAGGCGGTGGCACAAAGCACAGAGGAGAATGCGCAAGGTATAGAACTAAAGTTTTAATTATTATTTTGGGAGGATTAAGTAATGTCAGACGAATTTAAGGAATTTGAGGATTCAACACCCACTCTTTCATTTGGGGAGCCTGTCGCAAGTCAGGCAATGGAGGCTCCGGAGCCTGAGGTAAAGCAAGAGCCTGTAGATTCAGCAGAAGTTAAGCTTTCAGCAGAAGAACTTAAGCAGATAGATGCTTTTGTGGATCAGATCGATATAAAGAATACACAGGCTGTAATGAACTATGGCGCAGGAACACAGAAGAAGATGGCTGATTTTTCAGAGAAGGCCATGGAAAATGTGCGCACAAAAGACATGGGCGAGGTCGGTCAGATGATAGCAGGCCTTGTTACAGAGCTTAAGGACTTTGACATCGAAGAGGATGAAAAGGGAATAAAAGCACTGTTTAAGAAGAGTGCGAACAAAGTAACAGCAATGAAGGCCAAATACGCTAAGGTTGAGACAAATGTTGAAACCATTGCAAGCGAGCTTGAAAAGCATGAGCAGCGCCTTATGAAGGATGCAGCTATGCTTGATACAATGTACGATATGAACCTCAATTATTACAAAGAGCTTTCTATGTACATAATTGCCGGTAAGAAGAAGCTTGCCGAGGTTAGAGAAAATGATCTTGTGAAGGCACAGGAGAAGGCTGCTAGCAGTGGACTTACAGAGGATGCTCAAGCAGCAAAGGATCTTGCCGCTCTTTGCGACAGATTTGAGAAAAAGATCTATGATCTCGAACTTACAAGAACTATTGCTATGCAGACAGGCCCTCAGATCCGTATGGTACAGAGCGCTGATACAACAATGGCTGAAAAGATCCAGTCCACTATTGTTAACACAATTCCGCTTTGGAAGAATCAGATGGTCATTGCTATCGGAATAGAGCATTCAGCACAGGCAGCAAGAGCAGAGCGCGAGGTTAACGATATGACAAACTCACTTCTTAGAAAAAATGCTGACGCACTTAAGATAGCTTCTGTAGAAGCAGCAAAAGAATCTGAGCGCGGAATTGTTGATATGGAGACACTTAAGCATACAAACGAAACTCTTATTTCTACATTGGATGAAGTAATGAAGATCCAGACAGAAGGAAAAGAGAAGAGAAAAAATGCTGAGGCAGAGCTTTCTCAGATAGAAGGTCAGCTTCGCCAGAAACTCATGGAAGCAGCTAAAAACTGATAGCCGTGATATATTAGGGAACGTTTGGGCAAAATAGTTGGAGGTATTTTAGAAAGATGGATCAGAACATGAAAGACAAAGTCCTTGAAGGATTTGAGAAAATTTACGGCAAAAGAGATGATGTAAAGGCTTACTTTGCTCCCGGAAGAGTTAACCTTATCGGAGAGCATACTGATTACAATGGTGGTCATGTTTTTCCCTGCGCACTTACAATAGGAACATACGCAGCTTGCGCTAAGAGAGATGACAGAAAGCTTCGCTTTTATTCTATGAATTTTGATAACGCGGCTGTTGTGGAGGGATCACTTGATAATCTCGATCCTGAAAACAATCCCGGATGGACAGCATATCCCAAGGGAGTTGTATGGGCTTTTGAAAAGAAAGGCTTTAAACTTGATAAGGGATTTGATCTTGTGATTTACGGTAATATTCCCAATGGATCAGGACTTTCATCATCAGCTTCTCTTGAAGTACTTACAGGATATATTTTAAGAGATTTATATGGATTTGATGTTACAAATCAGGATCTTGCTCTCATCGGACAGTATTCCGAGAACAACTACAACGGTTGCAACTGCGGAATAATGGATCAGTTCGCAGTAGCTATGGGTAAAGAAAATAACGCAATATTCCTTGATACTGCTGATCTTTCATTTGACTATGCGCCTATCAACCTTAAGGGATGCAAGATAGTTATCGCAAATACTAATAAGAAGCACAAGCTTACAGATTCTCAGTACAATGCAAGAAGAAGTGCTTGTGAAGAGGCTCTTGCTGAGCTCCAGAAGGTTGTTGATATAAAGGAACTTGGCGATTTATCTATTGAAGAATTTGAAGCACACAAAGATGCTATAAAAGATGATGACAGAAGAATAAAGGCAAAGCATGCTGTTTACGAGAATCAGCGCACAATAGAAGCGGTAAAAGCTCTTAAGGATGGAGATATCAAGAAGTTCGGAGAGCTTATGAATCAGTCACATGTTTCTCTTCGTGATGATTACGACGTTACAGGCGTTGAGCTTGATACACTTGCTGAGGAAGCATGGAAAATTCCCGGAGTTATCGGTTCAAGAATGACAGGCGGCGGATTCGGTGGCTGCACAGTTTCTATAGTAAAGGATGAAGCAATAGACGAATTCAAAGAAAAGGTTGGAAAAGCCTACAGAGAAAAGATCGGATATGATGCTACATTCTATATCGTAGAAATCGGCGGAGGTCCGACAGTACTGTAATCAAATAAATAAAAATAAGCCATCACTAAGGCATCTGCTTTGGTGGTGGCTTTAGTAACGTTTTGGAAGGAGATACTATTTTATGGAAAAGATTCAGGAAGCTATTACAAAGCTTGTAGGATATGGTGTAAAGACTAATCTTGTGCCGAAAGAGGATATTATATATACGGTAAATAGCCTTATCATGACTCTTGGTCTTGATGAATATGAAGGAAGTAAAGAGGATATTATAAGCGAATCTGAAAAGATAGGTGATGACGAGATAGAAAGCGGAGAATTTCTTCAGAAGACTCTGGCTGATATCCTTGATTATGCCTGCGAAAAAGGTCTTACAGGCGGAGACAGTGTAACCTACAGAGATTTGTTTGATACTAAGATCATGGGAACACTTGTCGGAAGACCAGGTGAGATCATAAAGAAATTCAATGAGGAATATGCAAAGAGTCCTCTTGATGCGACCAATTTCTATTATGAATTTTCTAAAAACACGGATTATATCAGAAGATACCGCATATCAAAGGATGTTAAATGGGTATCTGCTACAGAATATGGTGATCTTGATATTACTATCAATCTCTCCAAACCCGAGAAGGATCCTAAGGCTATAGCGGCAGCAGGCAAGGCAAAGCAGAGCGGATATCCTAAGTGTCAGTTGTGCGTTGAGAATGAAGGTTATGCCGGAAGAATAAATCATCCAGCAAGAGAAAATCACCGTATAATACCTGTGACTATAAATGGAAGTCAGTGGGGATTTCAGTACTCTCCTTATGTTTACTATAACGAACACTGCATTGTGTTTAACTCACAGCATATTCCGATGAAAATAGAGCATGCAACATTCTGCAAGCTGTTTGATTTTGTTAAGCAGTTTCCTCATTATTTTGTAGGCTCAAATGCAGATCTTCCGATCGTAGGTGGTTCAATCTTAAGCCATGATCATTTCCAGGGCGGTCATTACACATTTGCAATGGCAAAAGCTAAGGTGGAGAGATCATTTACTGTTTCAGGCTTTGAAGATGTAAAGAGCGGAATTGTAAAGTGGCCCATGTCTGTTATAAGACTTTCAGGAAAAGACACAGACAGGATCATAGCTCTTGCTGACAGGATCCTTGAAAAATGGAGAGGCTATACAGACGAGGAAGCATTCATTTTTGCTGAGACTGACAACACACCTCACAACACTATCACACCTATTGCCAGAAAACGTGGTGATGAGTACGAACTGGATCTTGTTCTTAGAAACAACATTACTACAGATGAGCATCCGCTTGGCGTATATCATCCTCATGCAAAGCTTCATCATATTAAGAAGGAAAACATAGGTCTTATTGAAGTAATGGGACTTGCCGTACTTCCTGCAAGACTGAAAGGTGAAATGGCCGACTTAAAAGAAGCCATATTAAAGGGAGAAGATATCCGCGCAAACGAGGAACTTGAGAAACATGCTGACTGGGTAGATGAGTTCTCAAAGAAATACGATAAGATCGACTCATCAAATATTGATAAGATCATAAATGACGAGATCGGCGAAGTATTCATGCATGTTCTTGAAGATGCCGGAGTTTACAAGAGAACACCTGAGGGACAGGCAGCATTTGACAGGTTTACAAACAGCCTCTCATGAAGTCTGATTTAATGATTCAAGAATCTGGGATTTGCTAAGAGAGTTCAGGGATTCAGCGATGGGAACAAGAGCATCTATCTTTTTCTGCATCTCATCCTTGGACAATCCAAGCTTTGTCCTGTACATATCGCAGAGGAGTCTGTAACTGGCGGTAACATCTGATCTTGTGGAAACTGAGAACTCAAGTATGGTTGTAGCTTCCTTATAAAAACCGGCATTATACAGCTCCTTTGCCCACTTCTGGAGTGTGGTTACAAGTACAGTATAGTTTTGATCGTAGTTTGAAAGTGACGTTATGTTGGCAGTGCCGTACTCAAGTTTGAGGTCAGTATTTGACATACCTGTGAAATTCACAATCTTTTTATCGGAAAGATTTTTTATGCTTTTTTCGCAGGAAAGAATTTCGTCGTTACCTTCAGTTACCCCAAAAGGAAGACTATCCATTGGAATGTAGATGTAGTTTAGATTCTCGAGACTTTTTTTTCTGGTGCTGTTGGCTCTTCGCTCCCTTTCCCAGAATTCTTCCTCTGATTTCTGAGCCTTGGAATCGCTACGCCTTATGGCTAATTGAGTGATGAGAACCAAAATTATGAAACTTGTAAAAAAGGGTAAATTCATCTATAATATCCTTTCAGTAAATGAGGAGTATATTTTATGTTTAGGTTTTTTAATTCCGGTAAGAATAAAAAAATCATCTCAGCGATAATAATCATTGTGCTTATTCTTGCAATGGTGATTCCGCTTGCAAGTAGTGCACTTACTACTTTTTGATGATAACACAAACCGGCACAGCCATGAAGTGGCGAAATGGAGAAGTTTATGAAAAAATTTATATGGGCTGCGGTAGCTATTACGGCACTTTTTTTATTTGTGCCTTCTGTTAAAACACAGGCAGCCGGAGATGCTATTTTAAATGGCATTTTTATTGGTGATGTTGATGTATCCGGTATGACTAAGGAGGATGCAAAAGCTGCAGTAGACAGCTATGTGGAATCTCTTAAGTCAAAGCAGCTTACACTCAAGGGTAGAGATGCTGATCAGGTAGTTACTGTTTCAATTGCAGAGACAGGACTGGAATGGGCTAACACTGATGTTGTTGATGAGGCATATGCGCTTGGAAGAGAAGGGAATATTATCCAGAGATACAAGGCTAAGAGAGACCTTCAGAACAGCACCAAAAGATTTAACATAGAATATTCTTTTAATGATGAAGCGATTTATCAGGTTTTGGAAGTAAACTGTGCGCCTTTTAATGTAGAAAAGCAGAACTATTCTCTTACAAAAGAGGGCGGAAGCTTTGTGGTATCTGATGGAAGAGTAGGATATCTTCTTGATGAGAGAAAATCCTTAACTGTTATAAAGGACTATCTTCAGAATAGCTGGGACCACTCAGATTGCAGTATTGATGTGGTTATCGAAGAAGACCAGCCGCTTGGAAGCTATGAGGATCTGAGCAAGGTTAAGGATGTCCTTGGAACTTATACTACAAGTTATAAGACGTCAGGTGCAGCAAGAAGTGCCAATGTGGCAAACGGATGCTCACTTATAAACGGAACTACACTTTATCCCGGTGAAGAGTTTTCAGTACTTGATACGATTACTCCTTTCACAGAGGCAAATGGTTATTTTCCTGCAGGTTCATATCTTAATGGTCTTGTTGTTGAGAGTGTTGGTGGCGGCATATGTCAGGTATCGACAACCCTGTACAATGCAGTACTTGGTGCAGAGCTTGAAGTAACAGAGAGACATAATCATTCAATGATCATAAGTTATGTAGAGCCTTCAATGGATGCTGCAATAGCAGAGTCCGGCGGAAAGAACTTCAAGTTTGTAAATAGCACCGACTATCCTATTTATATAGAAGGATATACAACTTCTGACAAGCATATTACATTTACAATTTACGGTGTTGAGACAAGAGATTCATCCCGCAAGGTAACTTATGAGAGCGAGGTTATTGAGACAACTCCCGCCGGAGCAGATCAGATTGTAACAGATCCCAGCCAGCCGATAGGAGTTATCAGTACACAGTCAGCACATATAGGATATAAGGCTCAGCTTTGGAAAATCGTTACTGAAAACGGAACCGAAGTTTCAAGAGAGGTTGTAAACAGCTCAAACTATAAGATGGTTCCGCGAATTGTTACTGTAGGTGTGGCAACAGGTGATCCTACGGCAGCAGCTCAGATTGGAGTTGCGGTTGCTACAGGTGACATAAATCAGATTACAGCGGTGGCAAATGCTATAGCAGCTGTTCAGGCAGCAGCATCAACAGAGGGTGCAGACGTACAGGCAGCTCAGGAAGCGGCAGCTGCAGCTACTGCAGGAGCTCAGGCACAGCTTGATGCTCAGAATGCGGCAGCACAGGCGGCAGCGGAAGGAACACCGGCTGAAGCACCTGCCGAGGAGACTGTTCAGGAAGCACCGGTAGAGACACCGGCTGAAGAAGTGCCTCAGGAATAATAATGGAGCCCAAAAATGAGAATCGGTAAGATTTCAGAGAACGTACTTAAGCGTTCTGTTCTAAAAATATTAGAAAATAAAAAATCAAACAACGTAAGCGCAGCTGTAACAGCAGACTGCGCTTATTTTGCAAATGAAGACAGTTATGTGACTTCTTCTGTAAATACCTTTACTGAGGACTGCGAAGATGCAGCATATTTTGCCATGCATAGTGCGGCGAACAATCTGTATCTAAGCGGAGCAAGGCCTGTGATGGCCAGCCTAGGGATAGTTCTTGGAATAGACCATGATGAATCGGTATTAAAGCATATTATGAAGAATGCCAGACTTGCAGCGGATGAGCTTGGAATAACCATAGCAGGCGGACATACTGAGGTTTCGGATACTGTGACCAAACCGGTATTAACCGTATGTGTAACAGGAAGTAGTAATAGAGAGCCCCAAAAGGCTGAAGTGAAATCCGGAGACTATATAATAATGACCAAATATGCCGGGATCATAGGAAGCTCAATACTTGCAAAAGAGTGCAGAGAAAAGCTGAGTGAAAGACTTCCCATGCACCTTATCGAAAAGGCGAGTGGATTTTCCAATATGGTTTCGGTAAAAAAAGATTATGAGATAGGAAGTATGTCCGGAGCAAGATGTTTTCATGATGTGTCAGGTGGCGGCATATTTGCAGCGTTATGGGAAATGTCGGTGATCACTTCAAAGGGGCTTGACGTAGATATAAAAAAGATTCCGTTAAAGCAGGAAACAATAGAGATAACCAATAACCTGATGATAAATCCGTATCAGCTATTGTCGGGTGGAAGCCTTTTGATGCTTACGGATGATCCTAAGAAAGTACTTGAGGCATATAAAAATGCCGGTATACCGGCAAGTGTGATCGGCAGAATTACAGATAATAATGATAAAATAATTAGAAACGAAGATGAGATAAGATTTCTGGATAAGCCTCAAATGGATGAAATTCATAAACTAGGGAATTTGCCAGCGTAAGATATTTGTATATTTCGTGGAATAAAACTTTGTAATTGTGATACAATAGACCAATATATTTACTTTTCATAAAGAGGAGGCCGGTAATGGTAAAAAGAGAGGAATTACTTCGCAGTATTGATAAAAACAGCCGTATAAGCATCAGTGAGCTGGCGGTTATGCTTGGGGAAAATGAGATTGATGTCGCGAATGAACTTAAGGCCTTGGAGGATGTGGCTATCATACCATGATCGACTGGTCAAAAACTTCTATCGACAAAGTAATGGCGCTGATTGAAGTTAAGGTTACTCCTCAGAGAGGCATCGGATTTGATTCAATCGCAGAGAGAATTTATAAATATCCTGAGGTAACAAGCGTATATCTTATGTCAGGTGGTTTTGATCTTATGGTCATGCTCGAAGGAAAGACTCTTAAAGAAGTCGCGAGCTTTGTGACCAATAAGCTGTCACCGCTTGATACAGTACTTAGTTGCTCTACGCATTTTATCCTGCAGAAATATAAGGAGCACGGAACTATACTGACAAAGAAATACGATGATACGAGGGAGATATTTACGCCATGAGAAATCCGCTAGCAGATAAAATTGTAGATATAAAGCCTTCAGGAATAAGAAAATTTTTTGATGTAGTCCAGACAATTGAAGGAGCTATATCATTGGGTGTTGGTGAGCCTGATTTTGATACACCCTGGCACATCAGAGATGAGGGCATTTATTCTCTTGAAAAAGGAAGAACCTTTTATACTTCCAACTCCGGTCTTAAAGAGCTTAAGGTGGAGATATGCAACTACACAAATAGAAAGCTTGGAGTAACTTATTCTCCGGATAATCAGGTACTGGTAACAGTAGGAGGTTCCGAGGCTATAGATCTAGCTCTCCGTGCGATGATAAATCCCGGAGACGAAGTACTTATACCGCAGCCAAGCTATGTTTCTTACGAACCCTGTGCTATTTTGGCAGGAGCAAAGCCTGTGATAATTGAGCTCAAAGAAGAAAATGAATTCAGGCTGACTGCAGAAGAAATTCTGGAACATGTAACTGATAAGACCAAGATTCTGGTACTTCCTTTCCCGAATAATCCTACGGGTGCGATCATGGAGAGAAAAGATCTTGAGTCTATTGCAAAAGTAATAATCGAGAAGGATCTGTTTGTTCTGTCAGATGAGATTTATAGTGAGCTTACATACACAGATAAGCATGTTTCAATTGTCGAGATTCCCGGGATGCTTGAGAGAACGATCATGATCAATGGCTTTTCAAAAGCATTTGCAATGACGGGATGGAGACTTGGTTATGCTTGCGGACCAAAAGAAATCATTGAGCAGATGGTAAAGATTCATCAGTTTGCTATAATGTGCGCGCCTACAACCAGCCAATATGCTGCTGTTGAAGCATTGAAAAATGGTGATGACGATGTTGCCATGATGAGAGAAGAATATAATCACAGAAGAAGATTTCTTTTAAATGAGTTTAAAGACATGGGGCTCCCGTGCTTTGAACCTTTCGGAGCTTTTTACATGTTCCCGTCAATTAAAAGATTTGGAATGAGTAGTGATGAATTTGCCACAAGACTATTACAGGAACAAAAGCTTGCTGTTGTTCCCGGAACAGCCTTTGGCGATTGTGGAGAAGGCTTCATCAGAATATCCTATGCCTACTCACTTGATGATCTTAAGAGAGCAATGGAACGCTTAAGAGCATTTACGACTCAACTCTAGTATCGAATAGATTACTTTCCATAAGTCTGTTATAACCTAGCCAGCCTACTTCGTTAGTGCTGGCTAGTATTTCTGTAAAGGTTTCCATTTTAGCATCCGTATTATCAGCAAGATGAAGTGCCAGAGCTTCGATGATAGCGGGCTGCTTGGGTGAACCATATTCAAATTTTCCGTGATGAGCCAAAATACAGTGCTGGAGCTCCTGCTTAAGAAGTGTAGGAAAACCGGGTATTCCCAATATTTTTTCAGAAACCATTTCACTGCCCATTACAATATGACCAAGGAACTGGCCTTCATCAGTGTAGTCATTTGTAGGGAAAAGAGACAGTTCTTTGGTTTTTCCTATGTCGTGGCAGATTGCTGCTGTTATAAGAAGGTCTCTGTTGAGAGCAGGATATGCTTTGCTGAAATAGTCACACATCTTAGTAACACTAAGAGTGTGCTCAAGGAGGCCACCGATAAATCCGTGATGAACAGATTTTGCGGCAGATGATTTTCTAAAAGCCGTAATAAATTTTTTATCATCTATAAAGAAGGCATTAAGGAGATCCTTGAGATATTTGTTTTCAACAGTTCCAATTAATGCAAGAAGCTCCTGATACATCGCATCATTATCTTTTGATGAAACAGGGAGGTAGAGTGACTGATCATACTCGCCTTCGTGGCACAGACGTGCTCTTTTTACATTGATCTGCAGAGCGTTGGCAAAAGATGTTACTTCTCCGAAAACGTCAATGTAATCAAGATCGGAAAAATCATCTATACCTTCACTGTTAGGATCCCAGACTTTTGCATCTATGGTTCCGGTCTTATCCTGAAGTGTTACAGAAAGATAGGTCTTTCCGTTCTTTGTAGTCGCCTGCTGTACATGTTTGCATAGATAGATGTCAGCAATTCTGTCGCCTGAGTTTAAGTCTTTAATAAATTTCATGTAAAACCTCAATTCTAATTGTATAAATAAGTTATGTAATGTTTATTCTGCGCCTTGTGTGGAAGAAGTTGGTGTAGCTTCTACGGCAATCTCGATATAACCTTCGGTTGCCTGCCTCATGAGTGTCATGGATGCGTCTTCTCCAACTGTAAGATCGGAAATCTTGGACACAAGTGCATCGTAACCTGTAATGCTCTCGCCGTTAAGTTCGGTGATTATATCACCACTTTGAATACCTGCAGCCATGGCGGGTGAATCCATGTCTGTGCGGGTGACATATGCACCTGATGGTATTTCCTGATTCTCCATTATGTAATCTGGAATAGTCTGACCATGTATTCCCAGATAAGGCTTTTTGGTTTCGTTAGAGAGATCCTCTACTAAGGGGCGAAGCTCAGTTATCCCGATAGCACACAAAACGTTAGGAACATTCGATGAATTATAACTCATATCGATGAATCCAACAATAGAGCCTGACAGATTTATCAGCGCTCCGCTTGCGTCGGTACTGCCGTAAATGTCGGTCGTAAGGATCTTGTAATTGGAGTCGGCAAGATCGAGGGATGAATTGCTTGAAGTTACAAATCCATAGCAGATAGAATCCTGCGTTCCCGTCGGACTTCCTATAGCAATTACCGGTGTTCCAATAACCACTCCGGAATTAGAGCTTCCAAGTGATGCAGGAGCTATCTTTTCCTGGGTATCTTTAGAAACATCTTTTTTATTCACAGCGATGACGGAAAGTGAACTGATTGAATCCTTCGTTTTTAGGTATGCACTGCAGTTTGAACTGTCAGAAAAAGTAACCTGGATCGACTGGGCATCGGCTATAGCGGATGTTGCTACCAGTATGAGGTATTCTGTGCCATTATCTGCAACTATAACACCTGAGGCGTTGCCTTTACTTTCATAAGGATCATTAAACCAGGTGGTGTCTGATGTTACACCGGTAACGGTGACAAGACCCTTCGATGCTTTTTGAGCGATTGTTTTTAGTGAAGAATACATTTCGATGTAGTCGCTTGAATCGAAGTGATAGGTTGTCATCTGCTGTTGTATACGGCTTATCTCGCTTGATGCCATATCAATTGCTGCGCTGTATGCTTCAGCAGCTATAGCACTATCGTCTGCATACATATCTTCCGGCTGCATCTCGTCTGTAACTGTTTCCTCTGTCAAGGCGATCGGCGCGGGTGTTTCCTCCGGATACAGAGTATTATTAATAAGCGGGGATAAAAATACAAAGGTAAGGCAGGCAACTGCTCCGAAAATGACAGCAAGAGAAACGGTAATAAGTGTACTCCTTATAAGTTTCTTTTTATTTATGGGACGTTGCTTGATCTTTTCCCTCATAAAATTGGTATTTGCAATAGGACTGGTTCCTTCTTCATCCAGATTTTCGTGGTTTGTATTTATTTCCGGTTCCATATTCCCTCCATATCAAAGTCTAAAAAACATGTATTCATTTTAGCATAGCGAAGCCTTAAGTAAAATGCTATTATACAAAAGGCAAAGTGTATAACAAGAGGAAAAAATGATGAATGAGAAAGTATTACATGTACTTGAATATGACAAAATAATAGATGAATTGATAAAGCATGCAACTTCGGAGCCGGGAAGGAAACTATGTAAAGAACTTCTTCCATCTTCAGATAAAAGAGAAATTGACAGAAACTTAAAGAAAACAGATGCGGCAATATCCAGAATCTTCAAAAAGGGATCGGTATCTTTCGGAAGTAACAGAGACCTGACAGGGTATTTAAGGGCTCTTAAAATAGAGAGCTCGCTTGATGCTGCACAGCTTTTAAATATTGCCTCTTTCCTTGATAATGTGGGAAGAGTAAAGGCCTATGGAAGAAATGACAAGGAAGAGGATGTACGTGATGTACTCAGCGATTTTTTTGATGGACTTGAACCTTTGACACCTGTTGCGACGGAGATAAGAAGATGCATCATTTCAGAGGAAGAAATAGCATCGGATGCAAGCCCTGCTCTCAGAAGTATCAGAAGAGACATACAGATCACCGGAGACAGGATCCACGAACAGCTTGTGAAAATGGTCAACGGATCACTCAGGACTTACCTGCAGGAAGCAGTTATTACAATGCGCGGAGATAGGTATTGCATTCCTGTTAAGGCGGAATATAAGAATCAGGTAAACGGAATTGTTCACGACCAGTCATCAACAGGGTCCACTCTTTTTATAGAGCCCGCAGTAGTAGTGGAAATGAACAATAAGATCAGAGAACTTGTAGCAAAAGAAAAAGCCGAGATAGAAGTGATCCTTTCTAATCTGTCTGCGGAAGTTGGAAGTTATCTGACGGCTCTTTCCGATAATTCCAAAATCATGACTGAGCTTGATTTTGTTTTTGCAAAAGCGCAGCTTGCACTTGAGCAGAATGCGACAATACCAGTTTTTAACGAAAACAGATACTTCAATATCATTAAGGGACGACATCCGCTTCTTGATAAGAAGAAAGCTGTTCCGATTGACGTTTATGCCGGTAAAGAGTTTGATATGATAATTATTACCGGACCTAATACGGGAGGAAAGACTGTTACACTAAAAACTGTGGGCCTTCTTACGCTGATGGGACAGGCAGGACTTGCAATTCCGGCAGGAGACAGATCGGAACTTGCTGTGTTTAAGGAAGTTTATGCTGACATTGGTGATGAACAGAGCATAGAGCAGAGCCTTTCAACTTTTTCTTCACATATGACAAATACTGTGCATATTCTGGAAAATGCTGACGAGGATTCTCTTTGCCTGTTTGATGAACTTGGAGCAGGAACCGATCCGACAGAAGGTGCTGCCTTGGCGATTTCTATTTTGAATAACCTTCATGAGCGCGGGATAAGGACCATGGCTACAACTCATTACAGCGAACTTAAGGTTTATGCGCTTACAACAGAAGGAATTCAGAATGCAAGCTGCGAGTTTGATGTGGAATCCTTAAGACCTACATACAGACTTCTTATAGGTGTGCCCGGAAAAAGTAATGCTTTTGCTATTTCAAAGAGACTAGGTCTTTCGCAGGATATAATTGATGCTGCGGGCGAGCAGATAAGCCAGGAAAACCGGAAGTTTGAAGATCTATTGACAGACCTTGAGACCAGCCGCATAACAATAGAAAATGAGCGTCTTGAAATCGAGAGCTATAAAAAGGAAATAGAGAAATTAAAAGAAGAGCTTACCAAAAAACAGGATAAACTCGATGAATCAAGAGAAAGGATCCTGCGCGAAGCAAATGAGGAAGCAAGACAAATGCTTCAGGAAGCTAAAGATACTGTTGATGAAATGATAAGAACTGTCAGAAAGGCAGAAGCAGGAATCCCTATGAGGGACCTTGAAGAAGCAAGACAGAGTCTTAATAAGAAGATTTCAGACAAGAATCAGAAGCTTCAGATGAAGAACAAGAAGGATTCCGCTCCCAGAAAAACACTTAAGCCAAGCCAGATCAAGCTGGGAGATTCTGTGAGAATCATATCCATGGGACTTAAGGGGACGATCAGCTCAAAGCCTGATAAGGATGGGAATCTTATGGTTCAATGTGGTATTATGAAATCGAGAGCCAATATTAATGATCTGGAGCTTATAAAGGAAGAAAACGGAAAAGAACAGATGAAGAAGTTTTATGGAAACCATAAGATGGATTTATCTAAGGCAAGTCATATAAAAACTGAGATCAATCTAATAGGGCTTAACAGTCAGGACGCCATTGCTGAGCTTGATAAATATCTTGATAGTGCTTATGTGTCACACCTTCCAAGCGTAAGAGTTGTTCATGGAAAGGGATCAGGTATTTTGAGGCAGGCAGTACATAACCATTTGAAATCTGCTCCTTATGTTAAATCATTTAAGTTGGGTGAATTTGGTGAAGGCGACAGTGGCGTTACGATTGTTACATTTATAAAATGAGGGAGGAACTTATGGTAGCAAAGCAAAGGATTTTAGTTGTTGACGATGACAGTAACATCGCAGAACTTATATCTTTATATCTGATCAAGGAGTGTTTTGAAACACTCATAGTAGGGGACGGAGAATCAGCGCTTCAGGCGGTTGATACTTTTGCACCGAATTTGATATTACTTGACCTTATGCTTCCGGGAATTGACGGATATCAGGTATGCAGAGAGGTAAGGACAAAGTCACAGATTCCGATCATTATGCTTTCTGCAAAGGGAGAGGTTTTTGATAAGGTTTTAGGGCTTGAAATGGGAGCTGATGACTATATAGAAAAACCATTTGATTCAAAGGAGCTTGTAGCCAGAGTTAAAGCTGTACTTAGAAGATACAAGCCACAGGTTCCCGAGCAGGAAGAGTCGGATGATAAGGTTGTAAGGTATGAAGACCTTGAAATCAATATGACTAACTACTCAGTAAATTATCAGGGTTCAAGGATAGATATGCCACCAAAGGAACTGGAACTGCTTTATTTTCTTGCATCCTCTCCAAACAGAGTATTTACGAGAGAGCAGCTTCTTGATCAGATCTGGGGTTATGAATATGTAGGCGACACCAGAACAGTTGATGTACATATCAAGAGATTAAGGGAAAAAATAAAGGATCACGATACCTGGAGAATAGCTACTATATGGGGTATCGGATATAAATTTGAAGTTTCGGAATAAACGGAGATATTGGAATGAAGCGTACGCTTTATCTTAAATTTCTAATTGCATATCTGCTATTTGGCATATTCGGATTTATTATGGTTGCTACATTTGTTTCGAATATGACTTATGAACATTGCAGAAGAGATAAAGCTGAGAGCCTGTATGCAGAGGCCACGCAGATAGCCAATACATATGCTGCAGATCTGTATAACAGTGAAACCTCACTTGATGCAGTAAAACAGCAGCTAACGGCTTTGTCTAAATATATGGATGGTGCAAAGCTCTGGATAGTTAACCCGTCAGGGAGACTGGTTCTTGACTCTTCAAGGACAATTGATCCAAGTGAGGAAGTTGTAATTGAAGGATTTGACCCTACTGTGACAGCCGGAACCTATTACACTATAGGTAATTTTTGGAACAGTTTTAAAGAAGATCATTTGAGTGTCTTTGCACCGATCACAGCCAATTACAAAGTACAGGCTTATGTTGTAATACATATGCCTATAAGTGCAATCAGGCGTACAGCAGATGAATTCCTTAACATTTCATACCTGATGCTTATCGTAATGTTTCTGTTATCTCTGATAATCCTTATTTTCTTTACGGAACTTGTATATATTCCGCTTAAAAAGATAACTCAGGCTACTGAACAGTATGCAATGGGAAATATGGACTATGAGTTCTCTGTTGAATCAGAGGATGAAATGGGATATCTTGCGGCATCTCTTTCATATATGGCAGGCGAAATTGCAAGGCAAGAGGATGATCAGAAAAAGTTTGTGGCTAACGTATCTCATGATTTCAGGTCGCCTCTTACATCTATAAAGGGCTACCTTGTAGCAATGCTTGATGGAACGATTCCTGTGGAAATGCATAATAAATACATTGGTATAGTATTAAATGAGACAAACAGGTTAACTAAACTTACCAATGGACTTCTTACGCTTAATAATTTAAATGCCAAAGGAATGCTTCTTGAGAGAACTGATTTTGACATCAATCAGGTAATAAGGAATACAGCTGCTTCATTTGAAATTACCTGCCTTGAAAAAACAATTGCTATTGAATTGGTACTTACAGATGATAAAATGCTTGTCAATGCAGACATGAGCAAAATACAACAGGTGTTATATAATCTGTTGGATAATGCGATCAAGTTCAGTCACCGTGATTCTGTAATAAAAATCGAAACCACAGAAAAAAAGAATAAAGTGTTTGTGTCAGTAAAGGATTCCGGAATAGGAATCCCTAAGGAGGACCAGAAGCTTGTCTGGGAGAGATTTTATAAATCGGATGCCTCAAGAGGAAAAGATAAAAAGGGAACAGGACTTGGCCTTTCGATTGTAAAGGAAATCATAAAGGCTCATGGCGAGAATATAAATGTTATAAGCACTGTGGGAGTTGGTACCGAGTTTATTTTTTCAATTCCTAAGTCTGCTGCGATGGACAGGGACGAGGAAGCATAAGAAGATATTATAGAACAAAAGTTATTTTAAACAAGAGAAAGAGAGTTTTTCATGAATATAGTTTTACATCAGCCGGAGATTCCGCAGAACACAGGGAATATAGGCAGAACATGTGTGGCAACAGGTAGTAGCCTGCATCTTATAGAGCCACTAGGATTTGCACTTAAAGGAAAAGACTTAAAGCGGGCAGGAATGGATTATTGGGATAAATTAGATTACACCCGCTATACAAATTATGAGGAATTTAAAGAAAAACATCTGGGGGCAAAAGTATGGCTTGCTACGACTAAGGCTAAGCGATCATATACAGATGTTTCTTTTGGACCAGATGATTTTATCATGTTTGGAAAGGAAAGCGCTGGAATACCGGAGGAAATACTGGTGGATAATGAGCAGGACTGCATAAGGATTCCCATGGGACATGATATAAGGTCGCTTAATCTCTCTAATTCTGTAGCGATTGTTTTGTATGAAGCATTGAGACAGAATGGATTTCCGGGAATGGAAGAGGCTGGAGAACTTCACAGACTGCATTGGAAAAATAAATAATTATTGTTATTAAAAGCAGGAGATGATATGGCAAAGACACAAAGAAAGGGAAAATCATCATCCAAACGAAATGGCTCTGATACAGGTGCTTATAAAAAGGGTGATATTCTCACTGTGAAAATAGAAGATATAGGAAATGATGGGGAGGGTATTGGCAAGGTTGATGGCTATACCCTTTTTGTAAAGGATGCAGTAATAGGTGATCTGGTAAAGGTTTCTATTATGAAGAGCAAGAAAAACTATGCCTATGCCCATCTTGATGAAGTTATTGAGGCATCTGAGTATAGAATCGATCCTCCCTGCAAGGTGTCAAAAGCATGCGGTGGATGTCAGCTCCAAAACGTATCTTATAAAAAACAACTGGAATTTAAACAGGCAAAAGTCAGAAATAATCTTATACGAATAGGTGGTTTTGAAGAGCCTTTTGTAAATGAGGTAATGAAAACGATTGTTGGCATGAATGGAAGTACTAACGATACATGTTTCAGATATCGCAACAAAGCTCAGTTTCCAATAGGTACTGATAAGTCCGGGAACCCTGTCGCCGGTTTTTATGCCGGAAGAACGCATGCTATCATTCCGGTGAGCGATTGCCTTTTGGGAGTTGAGGAAAACAAACTTGTTTTGGATGCTGTCCTTAATCACATGAAAAAATATAAGATTCCGGCATATGATGAAAGTACGGGAAAGGGTTGCTTTAGGCATGCCCTGATAAGAAAAGGATTTTCCAGTAAAGAGCTAATGGTATGCCTTGTAATAAACCAAGACAAAAGCAGAAAAAATAATGACAAGTGTTATGAATATATTCCAAAACAGTCAGAACTAGTAGAAGAGATTAAAAAAATTCCCGGAGTTAAAAGTATAACAGTCAACATCAACAATGAAAAAACGAATGTTATCCTCGGGAAGGAAGTATATACATTATTTGGAGGAGAAACAATTACTGATATTTTGTGCGGGAATATTTTTAAAATATCACCGCTTTCTTTCTATCAGGTAAATCCGGTTCAGACAGAGAAATTATATAATCTGGCTGTTTCTTATGCAGGTTTGACGGGTACGGAAACAGTATGGGATCTTTACTGCGGTATCGGAACAATAACACTTTCTATGGCAAAAAAGGCTAAGCAGGTATATGGAATTGAGGTTGTACCTCAGGCCATAGATAACGCAAGAGAGAATGCTATGCTCAATAAAATAACGAACGCAACGTTTTATGTGGGCAAGGCCGAAGAAGTTCTTCCTGATTTTTATGAAAAAAGGCTTGGTGACGAGGCGGCTTTAGCAGATGAAAATGCATCACACCCAGATGTTATTGTAGTAGATCCCCCAAGAAAGGGCTGTGATAAAGAGTGCCTCGATACGATGCTTAAGATGGCCCCCAACAGAATAGTATATGTAAGCTGTGACAGCGCTACTCTTTCAAGAGACCTAAGGATCCTCGTTGATGGTGGATATGAGTTAAGGGAGGTCACTCCTGTTGACATGTTTCCACATACGGTTCATGTTGAGACTGTTGTTCTTCTGTCCCAACAAAAGCCTGATGATCATATCGAGATAGAAATTAATCTTGATGAGATTGATGCTACAAGTGCAGAGACAAAGGCCACATACAAGGAAATCGAAGAATGGGTGCATAAACACTATGGATTTCATGTGACAAATCTGAACATTGCGCAGGTGAAGCAGAAACATGGGATTATAGAAAGAGAGAATTACAATAAGCCTAAATCAGAAAACAGCAAGCAACCGGGATGCCCGGAAGAAAAGGTTAAAGCGATTGAAGAAGCTCTAAAACATTTTCAGATGATATAAATAAAAACTCGTGACTATCGGTATTTGGTGGCCACGAGTTTTTTTACGTACATTTTACCAATGTTGATAATGGATTTTACATGTATCTGCTAGCATTGCGCTAGGAGGTGAAGAGTATGTCTAAAATATGGAGTTTTGTAAATGACTTGAAGGTCAAGAAGAATCATAAAATCACAATGTTTATGTGGCTTACAACAATACTATATGGATTAACTGGCGGTTTGATATGGGGATTGATTGGAAGATTGATATTACCTGAAATAACTTGGCTATTTTGCTTTATAGGGTACCCTGCGGTGTTCATGGGACTGCTTGGCGGGGCAATCTATCTATACAATCATGAGTTCATATGATTTTTCAAGACTTTTACTGAACTTTTACATAAAGATGGCTATGGATTTTACATTAGGCGAATAATATTGTCATTGTAAAAAATACGGCGCCAAATAATGTAAGTTTAGAAAGGAATGAAAAATATTATGAAGAGAAGGATAATTGCTATTATGGCAGCAGTAAGCATGATGACATTTGGGCTAGTAGGATGTGGAAGCAATAGTCCCCAAAGTGCTGATGCTGCAGAGCAGGGAAAAAATGTGGAATCTGTAGAATTAAATGGAACTATTAAACTTGCAGGCTCAACTTCTATGGAAAAACTTTGCGAGGCTATGGCTGAGAGTTTCATGGAGAGAAACCCAGGAGTGACAGTTACCGTTGAATATACTGGCTCAGGTGCAGGTTTGGAATCTCTTGCAGCCGGTTCTGTAGATATCGGAAATGCTTCCAGAGGCCTGAAGGATGAGGAAAAGGCAAGTGGTGCAGTAGAAAATATTGTGGCAATTGACGGTATTGCAGTGATTACTAATAAGTCTTGTAGTATCAAGGATGTGACATCAAAGAATCTTGCTAAAATCTATTCGGGCGAAATTACAGACTGGGCTGAGCTTGGTGGTAAGGAGCAGCCAATCATTGTAATTGGTAGAGAGGCAGGTTCAGGCACAAGAGATGCATTTGAAGAGTTACTTGA
>Ga0310691_10002606_pt1 | contig 23425 bp, 24 predicted proteins | sample 176DNAGHGlowgp2_FD_203887 | JGI IMG/M metagenome (GOLD analysis project Ga0310691, IMG submission 203887) | Sheep rumen microbial communities from Palmerston North, Manawatu-Wanganui, New Zealand - 1766 DNA GHGlow gp2 (v2) (version 2) | ecosystem: Host-associated > Mammals > Digestive system >...
GATGATTTCTGCCGATGCCAGCGAACTGCTTTCTGCGGTTATTGATGTCAATCCTAAGTTCCATAAGCTATATCAAATGTATAAATTAGTCGCTTGATGAATGAATATTCACTTGCGAAACTTTAGTAAATAGTATTATCAGCATGAGGTTTCCCAAGCAGGAATTAGACATTGATCAATACATGCAGACCATTGATGGTTTGCTAAATGATAATGAATGTCATCTGTTCATTGATACAAATATCATCTCTCAGCTTTATAAGTTGAATGATGATGCAAGGACAGATTTCTTTGATTGGGTTTCTACTGTATCTAATAGATTCCATATTCCAAACTGGACAGTACATGAGTATCAGAAAAGATACTGTAACAATAAGACTAGTGAGTATCTTGATGAATTAGATAATAAAGATTTGGTAAAAAAACTCAAGAAATTGAGTAACTTCGTCAAAGGCTATATTAGTGATTCTTTACTGGTAGGTAGTACTGATTATCAGGGGCAGAAAGATAAACTCTTTGCTGATTTAGACGAAATTGCAGATAAGTTCGAAAAGATAAATGGAGCAATTAACAAAAGACAAAATGAACATCGGTTAAAGGTTCATTCGGATATCCTTCAGAATCTTCAGCCCTATACTATTGATACTGATATTTATTCCATTATGGAGGATATTGATTGGTCCTGTGACCTCAGATACAGTCATTTAGTACCACCAGGGTTTGAGGACATAAAGAAGCCTGATAACAAGTATGGCGACTTAATTATTTGGAAGGAGATACTTAATTATTGCAAAAATAATAATGTAACTAAGGCTGTCTGGATTACACGTGATGGAAAGCCTGATATGGTCTATACACCACAGAAACAGTTGTCAGGAGGGCATCAGGTATCTGATGCAGTTTCTTTAGCTCATGAAAGTTTGGTTTATGAATTCTCATTGAATACTCAGTCGCAAGAGTTTTACCTTATCAACTTTCTTACATTAGTAAAGAGTATATCATCTTATTATCAGAACTTGGCTATATCATTCCAAATTGTTACAACACCAGAGACGCCTGATGAACTTGAAGAGACTTCATTGGAAGACCAAGCTTCAGAACAAGAGCTTGTTCAACAGCCAGAAGGAAACAATGCCGCTCATGAGAATACGCCAGCAATAGTATATTCAAATGATGCACTTGCTGATACTGGATATGAAGAGAAGTGCATTGATTCATTTGAAAAAATGATGATTTCAGACTTTAGTTCTCATAACTGGTATAAGCAAAATAATGCAGCTAAGTTTTTGATGAAATGGAAGCCAACAGTGAATACTTCACAGGTTATTGGCCGTGATATGCTGTTTGTATTAGGAAGAAATGTATACCAAAGTGCTGTGGGAACCTCAAATGATTCAATGAGGTATTTGCAAAACCTCAAAGAATTCATAAAAGATTGGGATGATCGGGATAAGAAATGCCTGATTGATGGAATGCTTTATGAAGTCTTTTTTGATTCACATGGCAATATACGTCCAAAGGAATTTAAAACAAAGTTTTTTGATGTGATTCTTCGCCAAATTGATCAGTTGGGTTTGGAGAATGTTTACAATTTTATTAATACAAGCCTATCTTCTAATCGAGACGTGAGATTTACTCCAGAGATAGGAGTCGATAAGCATTATACATTTGAATTTGAATATGATTTGGATTCATACGGAGGTGCAAGAACAAAATCAGTTAAGATCAATGGTAAAGATGCTTCAGACACATTCAGTCATTCTATTGCTTATACTTTTGCGACACGCGGAGAATTAAAGACAAAATTGTCAATATATTATGCTTTACCAGCTGATAAGATTGAAATTAAAGGCCTGAGTGAAGAAGTTAAGAGTATAACAGTAATAGGACAGTATGTTTTAGCTGTTTGAATATATCTTATATATTTCTGTGTTATCTGTGTGACAAAAGAATGGAAAAAGACCAGTTGATATCAATGATTCACTTCCTTGTTAAGCGCGAGGATGAACGAGCCCAGGAGAACCGGGAACTGAAGGATATGGTGAAGGAGCTGAGAGATACTCATAAGCAGGACGTAAAGACTCAGACAAGCCTGCTGAAGTCTATCGATAACCTGACCAATCAGGTGGCTGACCTCACCACTCAGAACAAGACTCTTCAGCAGAAGGTTAACGACCTGCTCTCGCAGATATCAGTGGGTAACAAAGTCCGCTTTGGCTCTACCAGTCAGAAGGGCGCCAAGAAGAAGGCTGCACCTGTACAGGATAGAGAGAAAGACAAGGATGATTTCGACGGAACGAATGGTGCGGTTATGAGCTCTACTTCACAGACAGACACATCATCTGCAGGCGCTGATCCAGAGCCAAATTCCAGTATGCATTTGAACAAGGTAAAGATGCAGATGCCGAATTCTTTATCAGGTTAATTGGATGGCTGTATGATCAGGAAGAACAGTACCGATTAAGACATCTTACTCCAGAGCAGATACGAAAGGAACGGCAAGGAGAAAAAACAGCAAAAGTCATCAGTCAGATACGGCAGCGGTTAGACAAACTTTTAGCTGACGGAAATGGCATGAGAGGAGACCTGATGCAGAAGGCACTTAACTATCTGAACAGTTTCTGGAGCCAGCTCGTCCTTTACCTGAAAGATGGCCGTTATATCATAGATAACTCACTAGCAGCACGAACGCTCCGCCCTATGACAGTAGAGCGCAAAAACTCGCTGACTTTTGGCTGCCATGCAGGTGCTAAAGTATTGGTTATCTACCACACTTTTATCGAGACGTGCAAGATGTGTGGCGTATCCACACTGGAATATTTTAAGGAATTCTTCAAGGCTGAGATTAAGCGAGGGCAGAGTAAACTTGTTTACTATGCCGAGCATGAGCAGACTCGAATTATATTCAAGGCAATTATGCAGGGAAGAGCCGATTATGAGAACATGTTACCGATGACCATCGGTATTAAAAAATAATAAAGTTTAATTTGATTTAGACGCTTCAGGTGGCCAAAGCTGCCCAAAACGGCAGTTTTTAAGCCTGGACGTCAAAATTGACAGTTTACATAAGAACGTTAACGATAACGACAACGTTAAAAAGTTTTGAGTTATCAGTGTTAAGTTTTAACGAACACTAATTACACGTATTACACGAATTTTCAGATACAATAGGATAGCGTTTCCAATGGAAGGTCATAGTCCTTCTCTCTTGTTCTTCGTGAGATTCGTGAGATTCGTGTTCGAAAAAGAAATAATAGTTAACGTTAAAGATAACGTAAAAATAATATTACAAAAATGAACGATTACGAAGTTTTAGAGTCTAAGCAGGCAGCCAAAGTGCTGACTATGCTTGTGTTGGGGAAAGCCGACAGAGTCTTTCCCCGCTGTCGCCGTACGATGGAACGCCAGTATGGCATGACAAACGGTGTGTTTCAAAGAGTCTAAAATCAGCAGGTGGTCTATGGTGACCTCCTGTCGTTGGACAAGTTTTTCCAGATCCACTATGACATCGTGGCCTACTACGACCGTAAGGGCATGGAACGCGAGCGGGAAGAGTGGCTGGTAGAAGTGAAAAATTGCTTTTCAAGATGGTTGAAAGCGTGAATTGCACAAGCAAAACATGATTTTTTTGTTAATTGTTTGCGTGGTTAATGGAAAAAGTGTACATTTGCAAAATTAATCAGACAGCAGATAGTATGATGACAGAACATAAGACATATATTAGTTTCGACTGGGCGCTGAAACGGCTGTTGCGCGACAAGGCCAACTACGTCGTGCTTGAAGGTTTCGTTTCAACGCTGCTGGAGACGCCTATCAAGATACACCGCCTGTTGGAGAGCGAGAGTAATAAAGACCATGAGGATGCCAAGCTGAACCGCGTCGATATCCTTGCTGAGAATGACAGCGGCGAACTGTTGTTGGTCGAGGTGCAAGGGGAGTCGGAATATGCCTATTTCCAGCGTATCCTCTTCGGCACGTCAAAGTTGGTGACGGAGTATATCAACAGCGGTCAGAACTATGAAAACGTGAAGAAGGTGTATAGCATCAACATCGTCTATTTTGATTTGGGACAAGGTAAGGACTGCGTGTATCATGGCAAGACGGAGTTCCGTGGTATCCACTATGATGATGTGTTGAGGTTGTCAACCTTCCAGCGCCAGAAGTTCGGCGTGGATGAGGTGTATAAGCTCTATCCAGAATACTATGTGCTGAAGGTGAACGACTTCAACCGCTGGTCGAAGGTGCCTTTGGAGCAGTGGCTGTATTTCCTGGCTACGAGCGAGATTCCTGACGATGCCGATGCACCTGGACTCCAGGAGGCGCGGGAGCGTTTGTCGCTGTCGCACATGGACTGTGACGAGCAGGCAGCCTACCGCCGCTATCTTGACGACCGGGTGATCTTGCAGGACAATATTATCACGGCTCGCGGAGAAGGAAAACTGGAAGGCCGTGCTGAAGGTCGTGCTGAAGGTCGTGCTGAAGCCAATATCGATCATGCTCGCAAGATGAAGGCTTTAGGTGTTGATGCACGTGTCATTTCGGAGGTTACGGGCCTGACTGCCCAGTGAGGTCGAGCGGCTTTAGGTGATGGAGAAATAAAGGATGGCTGTTTCTGAAACAGATAATATTGCATTATAATCGATGATACTATATTTAGGGTGGTTTTTTGCCAGTGTGCTGATACTCGTGTTCACGGTCGATAAGAGCAAGGTGGATCAGAAAGCCTTGATGACGTATTTCCTGATAGCCCTTGGCATCTTTGTCGGGTTAGGCGATATGTTGGGCGGTTATGACCGGTATATTTATGGACAGTTATTTGACAGCATGGCAGATGTGACGCATAGAGGAGGCAATCCGTGGCTGTCGTCTTCTTTTGCATTCTATGGTGGTGAGTTCGGTTATGGTACGTTCTGTGCCTTGCTCTCGTATATTACGGGTAACCGCTATATCTTTATCTTTATTGCCACGATGGTTATCTATACGCTGCTAATCATTTCCTTGAGGCAATATGTAGATAATGCACCTTTTGCTGTGGTGATGTTTATGGGGCTATGGTTTTTCTTTACCTTTACCTATCTGCGCCAGGTGTTGGGGTGTACGGTTATGTGGTTGTCGGTGCGGTATATCATCAACAGAGATTTAGGACGATTCCTGTTGGTATGGTTTATTGGATTTTCGTTCCATAATTCCGCCATTGTCTTTTTGCCGATGTATTGGATACCCATCAAGAAATTCTCCAAGGAAAGGGTAATTATGGTGATGATTGCCGCGTTGTTAGTAGGTTTGACACCCATTCCACAAAGTTTGTTTGCTACTTATGGTGAGATGGATGCAGATAGGGCTAATATTGGAGGATATCAAAATGTTGCAGGATTCCGCATAGATTATTTGATTGAGGCTGCCTTTTTTCTGTATGTCATTCTTTCTCACTATCACAACATATCGAATAAGGCCAAGGATATTGTGATGCTGAACGTGGCATTGGTGTTTTGTGCCATTTTGTTGGTTTTTATTAAATCTTTAAATGGTGGCCGCTTAGGGTGGATGTTTATGATTGGCATGATGTGTACGATGTCCAATATTTGTGTGAAAAACGGAAAACTGCTGAAGCACGGAGTCATGCTAATCGTTGTCTGCTTTTTTCTTTATTTGAGAATTTTTAATGCTTGGCAGATAGGTCTGCAACTGTATCCCTATAAGACATTCTTGACAAACGGCTATCGTGCGGGGGATCCTATTCATGCAAGGAATGAATATGACGATTACTATGACCGAAATAAGTTTTATCGGCCTGCATTCTGGTTTTTAGAAAAATGATGATTACCGTATTTACACCAGCATATAATGGGGCGAAGTTCTTGCCGAGGGTTTATGAAAGTTTGTGCAAACTGAAAAGGAAATGTTAATCAAATGAGAATATCAGTAATATCCCCAATCTATAAAGGGGAAAAGATGTTGGACGAGTTGGTGTCTCGTATAGAGACTTCTGTAGAGACATTTACGAAGGACTATGAGATAATCCTTGTGAACGACAGTTCTCCCGATGATTCGTGGAATAAAATAAAGGAAATCTGTGCCAAAGACAAGAAAGTAAAGGGTATCAACCTGTCCCGTAACTTCGGGCAGCACTATGCCATTACTGCAGGCTTGACGGAATCTACAGGAGAATGGGTTGTTGTGATGGACTGTGACTTGCAGGACCGTCCCGAAGAGATTCCCAACCTGTACCAAAAAGCTCAGGAGGGTTATGATACCGTGTTTGCGGAACTGATAGAACGAGATGATAAGTTTCTGAAGAAATTTACCTCTCGTGCATTTAGCTATTTCTTTGCCTATTTTACCGATTCGCCTGTAGGTAAAAAAACTAATAATTTTGGTATTTATCACCGTAAAGTGGTAGATGCAGTTCTCAGCATGGGTGACTATATCAGATGTTTCCCTGTGGAAGTTCGCTGGGTTGGATTTCGCATAGGCTATCACCCCGTCGTAAAAGATGCTCGTGCAGAAGGAACATCAGGTTATACATGGGCTAAGCTTTTCGCATTTGCATTTAACAATATTATTGCTTTTTCCAATAAGCCATTACGCATGGCGATGAGATTGGGCTTCTATATTGTTTTAGCAGCTATACTGCTTGTCATGTATTTTGTCATCCGTTATCTGACAGGAGGCATTGGTGTCAGCGGTTTTACGACATTGGTTGTTTCGGTATGGCTAATTGCCGGAATATTGATTTCGTTAATAGGCATGGTGGGTATCTATTTGGGCAGTGTCTTTGATAAGGTAAAAGACAGGCCTACATTTATTATAAAAGAAAAATTAAACATTTTAAATTAATTATTTTATGGAAATTAAAAACTTTATTGAGAATTTTGCAGCACAGTTTGAAGAAACAGATGCAGAAGTATTTACCCCTGAAACCACTTATCGTGAACTTGATGAATGGTCATCGCTAGTAGCATTGTCTGTATTGGCAATGATTGACGAGGAGTATGACGTTCAATTGAAAGGCGATGAAATGAGGGGAACTAAAACCATTCAGGAACTCTTTGATCTGGTAAACTCAAAAAATTGATTAAGTATGGCTTTCTTTGAAATTCATAATGTAGCTATGAGAGGTATTTCAGCATGTGTACCAAAGCAAAATATAAGCAATGCTGAAATATACAATCGGAAATGGGGAGGCTATGAGAATTTTATAGCGGCAACAGGTATTGCAAATCATAGGAAAGTTAAAGAAGGCGTATGTACCTCAGATCTTTGTTTGGAAGCTGCTGAAAAATTGATTTCCTGCTTGTCATGGGACAAGCAGGAAATAGACGCACTGGTCTTTGTTACCCAGACTCCAGATTTTTATAATGTACCGGCGACATCGTGTTTGTTGCAAAATCGTCTTGGGTTATCAGAACGGTGTTACACATTAGATATATCTTTAGGTTGTTCTGGATGGGTCTATGGAATGAGCGTAATTAGTGCATTGATTCAGACTGGTACGATAAAAAAGGCACTTCTTTTGGCAGGCGACACACTAAGTAAGACGGTTTCGGAAGATGACAAAAGTACATTCCCGCTTTTTGGAGATGCGGGAACTGCTACTGCTTTAGAATATGACACAAGTGCAAAGCCTATGCGATTTGCTATGTATTCTGACGGGTCAGGTTATGAGGCAATAATGATTCGTAATGGTGGATATCGGAATCCTGTTACACCTCAATCATTTACAATGAATGATGATGGCGATGGAAAGATTAGAAGTGCTCTGAACCTGGTGATGGACGGGGAAAGTGTTTTCGTATTTGGCATCTCAAAGGCTCCGAAATCAATTAAAGCCTTAACTGAGCATTATGGAATAGATATGAATTCGATAGACTTGTTCACATTCCATCAGGCAAACTTGTTTATGAACGAAAAAATACGGAAGAAACTGAAACTTGAAGAAGAAAAAGTACCATATAGTTTGCATGACTATGGCAATACGAGTAGTGCTTCTATACCCCTAACGCTTGTTTCCCAAAGAAGACGGAAACTACAGACAGAGCATGTTAAGCATTTAGCCTGTGGCTTTGGGGTCGGCCTTTCATGGGGCGTCGTGAATTTTGAAACAGATAACATTGTTGTTCCAGAAATAATTGAGATTTGAGATGTATAATCCATTTTCTTTACATGATAAGACAATACTGATAACTGGTGCTTCTAGTGGAATTGGATGGGCAACAGCAGTAGAGTGTTCAAGATTAGGCGCACAGATTGTGGCGGTTGCACGAAATGAAGAACGCCTTCAGAGATTAATATGTGAATTGGATACATCAACAGGGCAAAATCATACTTTCTTTGTATGTGATTTGAATGATGAAGATGCTATAAAATCTCTTGTCAATCAATTACCTGTGCTTCATGGATTATTCAGCAATGCTGGAATAGTGAAAGGGCAAGCTCCTGTAAAGTTTTTGAAAAGCGATGATATTGATGACATCATCAATACAAACCTCAAATCGCATATAAAACTTGTGCGTGAAATCCATAAGAAAAAGCGTATAAGCAAAGGAGGATCCATCGTGTTTACCTCTTCAACAGGTGGTGTCACTACCCACGTTATAGCCAGCTCTGTTTACGACATTACAAAAGCTGGAATTAATGCTTTTGCAAAATCCTGCGCAGTAGATTTCGCGTCAAAAGGAATCAGAGTAAATGCAGTCTGCCCAAGTATGATTCGTACAGCAATGACTGACACCATGACGAAAATAAGTGAGGAGGATATTAAGAAAGATATAGATAAGCATTATCTGCTTGGCCGTTATGGGAGACCAGAAGAAGTTGCTCATACTGTTGCATTCCTGTTGAGCGATGCTGCTTCTTTTATTACAGGAGCTACAATTCTTGTGGATGGTGGGTGCTCACTTGTTCATTAATGATGTTAATTAATAGTCGGATGAAAGTATTTATTAAAGACATTTCTTATTATCTCCCTGAGAGGATTGTTACTAATAAGGACTTGGTGAAAGACTTCCCTGAATGGAGTGTTGAGAAAATTGCGGAAAAAGTTGGAGTAATAGAGCGACATGTGGCAAAATCAAATGAGACAGCTACCGATATAGCGGTTCTTGCTGCTGAGAGGTTGTTTGAAAGAGGTAGAGTTAAGCGTCAGGATATAGATTTTATTCTATTTTGCACTCAAAGTTCCGATTATAAGCTACCTTCATCTGCATGTATTATACAAGAAAGACTCAGGTTAAGTACGAAATGTGGGGCTTTTGATTTCAATTTAGGGTGTTCCGGCTACGAATATGGGCTCGCTGTGGCAAAAGGTCTGATTGCTGCAGGGATTTCCACAAGTGTCCTACTACTGACAGGCGAAACTTATAACAAATACATTCACCCTAAAGATAAGGGAAATCGTACAATTTTTGGTGATGGAGCTACGGCTACTGTAGTTTCAACGGAAGGTTTTGCCGAGATTGGGGAATTTTGCTTGGGGACAGATGGCTCAGGCGCGAAGAACCTGATTGTTAGAACACAAGGAGCACGTAATCCTGAAAAGTTAAATGATTTAGACTTCGATGAAAATGGGAACCCGATTAGTTCAGATTGCTTGTTTATGGATGGGCAGGAGATATTTATGTTTACATTGACAAAAGTTCCTAAGATGGTCAAGGAAGTACTAAACAATAATAATCTCCAAAAAGAAGATGTAGATTTGTATGTTTTCCATCAGGCAAACAAATATATGTTAGATCATCTACGCAAGAAATTGAGAATAGATAGTGACAGGTTTTTTGTTAATCTTGCAAAAGTAGGGAATACGGTATCTTCAACTATCCCTATTGCATTATGTGATGCTCGTGAGCAGGGTCTGCTAAAAGGTAATGTGATGCTTGTCGGGTTTGGCGTAGGACTGAGTTGGGGAGGAACTGTGTTAAAAGTTAACATCTAATTTTGATGTGTAATTGTTGGAAGATAGCAGAATGGAGGTTTTATGAAAATCGTTGATTGCATTTGGGAGTTACAAAATTTAGGGGAAAAGGTTGTTGAAATAAGCATTGAAAGAGCTGATTACTTTGATGCGGAAAGAATTAAAAAAATCATTGCAGACTTTGATTATTGTGTAATAAAAGTACCAATGAATAAGCCGGAATTTAATTTCGGTCTTTCGGGGTTAGGGTTTTCTATGATTGAAACACAAATAAACATATCAAAGCGATTTAAGGATTTTTCTTTTGATGATCGTCTTGTCCGGCAAATATACCCCAAGGCACATTTGGAGTATATAAATAACAACAAGGAATTGGATGAGATTTTGGATAAGATGACTCCCAATATGTTCTCAACCGACCGTATATATCTTGACAGCCATTTTTCCAAAGGTCAAAGTTGTGAGAGGTATAAGAACTGGCTTAGAAGTGAATTTGAAAGGGGCGCTTCACAAATCAGTAAAATTATATACGAAGGAAGAAATGTTGGCTTTGGTATGGTGCGCGAATTAGAGAATGGTACTTCTTATGGACTTTTGGGCGGAATTTTCGAAGACTATCAAATGGAAGGGTTAGGCCTTATGACATGTTCTATTGGATTTATCAATGCACATAAAATTAATAGGCCATTTAAGGTAATGCGAACGAGTATATCGTCAAACAACACCCCTGTATTACAATTCTACAACTATTTGGATTTCAAGGTGGACAGTATGACGTATGTATTTGTGAAACACAACGGATAAGGTAAATGGGCCAAAAGTCAACATTATCGTCAGTTAATTTCCTATTGCTTTGTTTAGCGGTAGCAATATATTCATTGTCAGGTTTCTTTTCCAAAACAGCTTCATATTATGACTTCCTAAGCCCTATATATACGCTATGTCTTGTCGCTGTAGTAGGAGTTTTGGGTGTCTATGCAATATTGTGGCAGATGATATTGAAGCGGGTGCCTTTGAGTGTGGCTTATCCTTTCAGAAGTCTTGGAGTCATATATGGTCTGGCTATAGCAGGATTTGCTTTCCATGAGCCGATTACCTGGCAGAACCTGCTCGGCGGGGCAATTGTCATGCTCGGGCTTTTTATTATGACTACAGATAAATGAAGATAATAGAGTCTGGTAGAGATGTTATATTATTTGATAGTCATTTCGGGCATATTTGCTTGTTCCCTTTCCCAACTGCTGCTGAAAAGGAGCGCTAATGGCAGGCATCAGTCGCGCATCGGAGAGATTGTCAATCCGCTGGTGATAGTTGCTTATGGTGTGTTCCTGTGTTCGCTATTGATTAATATCTGGGCAATGAGTAATGGTGTGCAGCTGAAAGAGATGGCTTTGCTTGAATCGCTTGGCTATATTTTTGTGCCGTTGTTGTCTGCCGTTCTGCTGAAGGAGCATGTCAGTCGGCGTATGGGGTGGGGAATTCTTTGTATAATTGTAGGTATAATCATCTTTTATCAATAATGCAATCGACAAAAAGTTTTCAGCGTGTTTCCTTGACGTTGCAAGATACTGAGATACTTAAAGGAATTGCAGTTTTGCTGTTGCTGTTTCATCATCTGTTCCTTGGAGGTGTGGACTTTGACGATGTATATGTTGGTCAGATTCCTTTAGTGCAGACATTTGGAAAGCAGAGTAAGTTATGCGTGGCAATCTTTGTGTTCCTTTCTGGATATGGGCTTACAGCGGGCGCTGTGAAGACTGGTGGAATTCCAAATTTGTTGGCATTCTATCGGAAACGATATGTAAAGCTGATGGTAAACTTTTGGCTGATATGGCTTTTGTTCGTACCTGTGGGAGTGTTGGCGTTCAATCGTACATTCCCAGAGGTGTATGGCGAACATTATATGATAAGAATTTTTACTGATTTGTTGGGTGTTTGTAGCACATCAAGTTACAATCCAACTTGGTGGTTTTATGGATGTATCATCTGTCTTTACATTTTATTCCCATTCTTATATAAAATTCTGGATTATTGGTATTTATTGATTCCCCTGTCAGCAGTGTTGGCATTTAATTTTGCTGTTTCGACGCCTGGGCTTGATCTTTTTAGGCATTATCTATGCGTTTTCCTGTTAGGAATAGCTGTCAAGAAAATTTGCCCCCCCCTATGCATTTACAAGGCTCCTGTAGTGCTATCGTTATTCTCGGTCGCCGTATTGTTTGTTTGCAGGATGTTTGTGCCGTTTACATTTAACTTATTATGGGATGCAGTTATTGTCGGAGTGGGTGTTTGTGTTTATGTCCAGTTGTATATTCCGCAATGGCTGGCAAGGGTGTTGTCGTTTATGGGCAAACACAGCTTTAACATATTCCTCTTCCATACGTTCTTCTTGCTGTATTCACGCTCTTTCATTTATTGGAGCAAAAATCCGATATTGATTTTCTTGACGATGCTGTTAACGTGCGTTGTCGTCTCAATTGGCATAGAGTGGGTGAAAAAGACGTTTGGAATCTATAAGTTTCAAAAAATGCTTATTGGAGATTAGAATAATAGTTTTAAAAGATAACAATGATACCGTTTAACAAACCTTTTTTGACGGGCAAGGAAGCCCATTACATGTACCAGGCAGTATATACTGGCAAATTGTCTGGCAATGGTGTGTTCACCAAAAAGTGCCAGGAGTTCTTTGAGAACAAATATGGCTTCAAGAAGTGCCTCTTGACCACTTCCTGTACGGATGCTTTGGAGATGGCTGCTATCTTGTGCGATGTGCAGCCGGGCGATGAGGTGATAGTTCCCTCTTATACCTTTGTTTCCTCGGCATTGGCATTTGTCAGGCAAGGTGCAAGGATTGTTTTTGCTGACAGTTGCGACAACAATCCAAATATTGATGCGGACAAGATGGAGAGGCTGATAACGGAGAAAACGAAGGTGATAGTCCCAGTGCATTATGCAGGTGTAGCCTGCGATATGGATAAGATTATGGATATTGCCAATCGGCACAACATTTTGGTGGTCGAGGATGCCGCCCAGGCTATTGACTCGTTTTATAACGGGAACGGGAACGATAACGGGAACTGGCGGGCGTTGGGTGGTATTGGTCATTTTGGATGCTTCTCGTTCCACGAGACGAAGAATGTGACGGCTGGTGGCGAGGGCGGCTTGTTGGTCATCAACGACGAGCGTTTTATCCGCCGGGCAGAAATCATCTGGGAGAAAGGCACCAACCGTTCGGAGTTCTTCCGTGGTATGGTGAACAAGTATGGCTGGGTGGATACAGGCTCCAGTTTTCTGCCGTCCGAAATCAATTCTGCTTTCCTGCTGGCACAGTTGGAGCAGTTGGATGAAATACAAAGCCGTCGTAAGGCCATTTGGAAAATGTATTATGACGGGTTGAAAGGCTTGGCTGAGCGCGGCTTTATCCATTTGCCGGTGATTCCTGACTATGCCACCAACAATGCCCACATGTTTTATTTCGTATGCCGCAATCTGGAAGAGCGCACAAAGTTACTTGCCTATCTGAAAGGAAACGGAGTGCTGGCCGTATTCCATTACTTAAGCCTCCATCTCAGTGGCTATTATAAAGAGCATTCTGAGGCTATTCCCGAGTTGCCGAACTGCGACCATTTTGCAGACTGTTTAGTAAGGTTGCCGATGTTCTATGAGCTGAAGGATGAAGATGTCCAAATGATACTTGAACTTATAAAGAAATTTTTCGATGGAAATAATTGAAAAAATTAAAAGAGACAGACTGCTCGCATTCACTGTTCTTGTGGCAGTCTTATGGTGTGTTGCGCAAATTGTTATATTGATACTGGGTTGGAATCATACTCTGCAGCCTGATTCTGTGGAATATACGACCAATGCCAAATTTTCATACGATCATGGGGTATGGTATCCGTCTATACATAATCTTTATGACCGATTTACCCATGCACCAGGAATTGTCAACTTTTTGATTGTTATATATGCATTGTTTGGGACGTTCAAGGCTGCAATGATTATCAATTTATTGATGAATGTGGCAATTCTCTATGAAGTATATTATGTCGCTAAATACTTCTTTAACCAGAAGGTGGCGTATTTATCGGTCATATTGTATTGTATCATTATCGTTCCGTTGTTCGTTCCGTTGCATATTCTTTCTGACCATCCAAGTTATTTCCTGTTTTTGACAGGGTTTTGTTTGTGTTTACAAAAAAAATGGTATTGGGTCGTCCTTGCAGGTGTATGTTATGCATTGGCATATACTATTCGTCCTACGGTATTGGCTTATTTGGTACCATCTTTGGTGTTTCTGGTGGTTTACAAAAGGTCGTATAAATACTATTTGTGTCTGTTGGTTCCATATATGGGGATATTGTATGGTATTGGTAAATATTTTGAAAATGAAATAGGTATATATACAAATACTTCTCATATTTCCGGATATGGTATGATGCATTCTGCAAATGAAAAGACATGGGCCGGACCTGACATGAGTTTTGACGGGGATCCAAAGAATTCTGGTTATATAGCTAATGCTGATAAGTTGACTTTCGCAGAGAAAGATTCTATATGGAAAACCAGAGCAATTCAGTGGGTAAAGGATAATCCCCAGCGATATTTGTCGTTGGCTCCTCAGCGCTTCTTCCGTAGTTATGCTTTGGATTATTGGAGTTTGCAAGATGCTTTTGAGGATAACCAATATGAAAAAGCGATAAATTCTGCAAATCCAGAAAAGGCACTAAGAAATCTTCGGCTAAAGCAAATGATGGTGAGTATTCCGTATTATGTTGTTTTGGCATTGTTTGTAATTGCTATTGTGAAAAAGCGAAAGGAGTTGTTTACGTCAAAAGGAATAATACTAATCATCTCTGTCTTATATACAGGAACTACATTTCTTTTTCTTGCAGAGCATCGGTCACACTATGCTTTTTTGTTCCCTATGATTATATGGGCAGCGTATGGATTAGAAAATATGTGCGTGAAAAATAATGTTCGATGATTACCGTATTTACACCAGCATATAATAGGGCACAACTTTTACCAAGACTCTTTGAAAGCCTGTGCAAGCAGACTTACAAGGACTTTGAATGGGTTATCGTGGATGACGGAAGTGTCGACGACACGAGAAGTGTCGTAGAAGAGTTTTTAGTTTTAGGTTTTGAGTTTTCTGGAGATAAGGCACAATCACACAACACTCAACACTCAACACTCAACACTAATACCATAAGGTATTTTTTCCAAGAGAATGGGGGCAAGCACCGGGCGATAAACCGTGGTGTGAAGGAGGCGAAAGGAGAATTGTTTTTTATTGCCGATAGTGATGATTTGTTGCCTATAAATGCATTGGAGATAGTTGCCAAGCGCTATGAGGAAATTAAAGATGATGCATCTTTTGCAGGAGTTTGTGGTTTAGATGGAACTTTTGACGGGAAGGTGATTGGAAGTGGATTGCCTCAAGATGTGATTGATGGATCATCCATTGAAGTGCGGTTTCAATATGGAGTGACTGGTGACATGAAGGAAGTGTTTCGGACAGACGTGTTGAAAGAATTTCCATTTCCTGAAATAGAAGGAGAGCGGTTTTGTCCAGAGATATTGTTATGGAACAGGATATCTACAAAATATAAGCTTCGGTATTTCAACAAAGTGATCTATTTGGCAGAATATCAAAGTGATGGTATTTCGGCAGGAATCGTTAAGGCAAGGATGAAAAGTCCTATTGCTGCGATGATGACATACGCAGAGATGTTGAACTATGGAGTACCTTTTACAGTCAAGGTAAAGGCAGCCATCAACTATTGGCGGTTCCGCTTCTGCGCCAACCATCTGGACGATAGTATTAACTATCCTAAGCTGGAGTGGTGCTGGAATTGGACGATGCCAATAGGGGGGGGGGTGCACTTGAAGGATATAAGGCGTGAACGATAACTCACATAGATTCCCCAGATCTCATAGGTTTATTGATAAACTAATGAAATATCCTATAGGAATACAGAATTTCGGTGAGGTGCGACGTGGCGGCTTTGCATACGTCGACAAGACGGCATTGATATATAAGATGGCGTCGGAGGGGAAGTATTACTTCCTGTCGCGTCCGCGTCGTTTCGGCAAGTCGCTGCTGTTGTCCACTTTCGAGGCTTACTTCGAAGGAAAACGGGAACTATTCGACGGTTTGGCTATCAGTGAGAAAGAGAAGGAGTGGTTGGCGTACCCCATTTTACATATAGATCTGAACACACGGGAATATAAGGACGAAACATCACTGAAAGAAGAACTGAATAAACATTTAGAGAAATGGGAAGCACTCTATGGAGACCGATATAAGGACAGAGAACCAGAGGAGAGATTCTCACAGGTGATAGAATTGGCATATAACAAGACAGGTCGTCAAGTGGTTGTGCTTGTTGATGAATATGACAAGCCACTGCTACAGGCTATTAACCAATCGAATTTGCAGGACAAATATCGTTCTACGCTGAAAGCTTTCTATGGCGCCTTAAAGTCGTGTGACAAATATATTAAGTTCGCGTTCCTGGCAGGTGTTACGAAATTTGGAAAGGTAAGCGTGTTCAGTGACCTGAACAACCTCAAGGATATATCGATGCTTCCTGCCTACACTACCATTTGTGGTGTGACTGAAAAAGAATTGCATAGTTGCTTCGACAGAGAGGTGGCATTACTTGCGGACAACAATAACATAACGAAAGAAGGATGCTATAGCAGATTGGCAGAGAATTACGACGGCTATCATTTTGATATTGATACTCCGGGGATGTACAATCCGTTTAGCCTACTTAACACATTGGATAACAAAGTGTTCCGCGACTACTGGTTTGAAACAGGTACACCTTCATACTTGGTTTATCAGTTGCAAAAGATAAACTATCCGTTGGAGCGTATAACTCGGGAACCTGTTTATGTGGACACGCTGAACAGTATTGACGCAGTGAATAATCCATTGCCGCTGCTTTATCAGAGCGGCTACCTCACTATAACGGCTTACGACAAGGAGTTCAAGACGTACCAGTTAGGATTCCCTAACCGAGAGGTGGAGAATGGCTTTGTGAGATACTTGGTTCCGTTCTATAATCCTACGGGCAAGGAAAGCACAATTGTTGGAGGTTTAATTACGGCAGTGCGTAACGGCGATGCGGAGGGTTTTATGCGTCAGGTGGAGTCCTTTTTTGCTGGCGGTGATTATCAGATACAGGGTGAGAAAGAGGTATACTTCCAAAACACATTGTACGTATTGTTCCGTCTGATGAGTCTGTATGTTGAGGTGGAACGGCATACTACTGACGGCAGGATGGACATCACCATACAGACATCTGACTATATTTACATTCTGGAACTGAAGATAGACCAGAGTGCTGATGTTGCTCTCCGGCAGATAGAGGATAAACAGTATGCCGCAGTTTTCAATGGAGATCATCGTAAAATCTTTAAGATAGGAGTTTGTTTCTCGAAACAGACAGCCAGACTCCAAGAATGGAAGATACAAGATTGACGATAATAGAAAGTAGTGTTTGGTTTTGAAGTTTTGAGTTTTATAGGGGACAAATAGTTTTCGTTATCGATAACGTTAACGTTGAAAAATATGAGAATTTTGCATGTCATAACGTCACTGCAGACGGGTGGGGCAGAGATGTTGGTGGTGAACCTGATGCCGAGATTTAAGACATTGGGTCATGAGGTTGGTGTAGTGGTGTTCAATGGTGAACACACGGCACTGATGGAACAGTTAGAACGTGAATGCCCGGAATGTAAAATTTATCGTTTAGGCACATCCTACTATAACCCTTGGTATATCGTGAGATTGATACGCATCATGCGTAACTACGACGTTGTACATACCCATAATTCTTCCCCTCAGTTGTTTGCGGCAATCGCTAATATCGTTTGCCGGAAAAAACTCATCACGACGGAGCATAATACCAATAACCGCAAAAGAAATCATTGGCTACTGGCAAAGGTAGACCGGTGGATGTACACGCGATATGACCAGACCATCTGTATCTCGGATCAGGCAGAGGAAAACCTAAGATTATATCTTAACGTTAACGATAACCTTAACGTTAACGATAACCTTAACGATAACCTTAACCTTAACGATAACCTTAACGATAACGTTAACGATAACGATAACGAAAACGATAACGAAAACGATAACGCTAACGATAACGAATTTTCAATTAAGCGAAGCGTCAACATAACTACCATCTACAACGGGGTGGATGTGGAGGCGATACACCGGGCGGAGGCGATAGAGGAGCTGAAGACGGAGAAGTTCGTGGCGGTGATGGTGGCGGGATTCCGGCCGCAGAAAGATCAGGATACCCTTGTCAAGGCCATGGCATTATTGCCGAAAGAACAATATGAGATATGGCTTGTTGGCGACGGAGTGCGAAAAGAAAGTGTTGAGCGTTTAGTGTTGAGTTTGGGGGTACAAGACAATGTGAAGTTCTTGGGATTACGGACGGATGTGCCGAACATTCTGAAAACGGCGGATGTGGTGGTGATGTCAACGCATTACGAGGGACTTTCTCTCTCAAATATTGAGGGTATGGCAGCGGGTAAACCGTTTGTAGCTTCTGACGTAGAAGGAATTCACGAGGTAACAAAAGGTTATGGCATCCTGTTCCCGCATGAGGATGCGGAGGCGCTGGCGGCTATCATCCAGCGGTTGCATGATGATGCTGACTACTATCAGCAAGTGGCGGCCAAGTGTTATGAACGAGCGAAGCAATTCGATATCACAGAAATGGTTGCGCGTTATAATAGCGTTTACCTCTCTTGCTGATATAATAAAAGTCATGCAGATTTGGCAGATTAAGCAGATTTTTTAAACTGAAAGGAATGCTTTGCATTCATGGCAATCATAAATGATTACCATTATGAGTATCTGATTCCAACTTCTGCAAAGTAATCTTTACGCCATTGAAATCATAAACTCACCTTCAGTTTCAATTCGCTGATTTACAGCATAAAAATCACAGCACTATGACAGAAAATGAGTTGTCATATAAAATAAGAGGAGCGATTTATAAGGTGTACAACGCACTTGGACCAGGACTCCTGGAATCTGTATATGAGGAGGCCCTGACGTATCAACTTCAAAAAGAAGGGTGTCTGGTTGAGCGACAAGTTAGCGTACCTGTAATATACGACGGAAAACAACTGTCTTCTGATCTTAGGATAGATATAATGGTTGAAAAGAAAGTTATCGTGGAATTAAAATCTGTTAGAGAACTAAAGGAGGTTTTCTTTAAGCAGACGAGGACTTATCTAAGACTAACGGGACTGAAGCTCGGACTATTAGTTAACTTTACAACAGAAGATATCAATAATAGCATTCATAGAATAGTAAATCATATTGACGATTGAATTTTTGTTGACATTTTCTGGGTTTGTTGGGATTGAAGGAATCTGCAGAATCTGCTAAATCTGCATGACAAATAAGGATAAGGAATGAAAAAAATTATTCGCGCTTGTACGGTGTCTCAGTCGGTGGGGTTCGTGACGGGGATGCTGCCTGACCTTATGAAGAAATATGAGGTGGTGCTGCTGTCGTCGCCGGGACCGGAGATGGACGAGGCACACGAGAGATATGGGGTACGAACCATAGAGGTGCCGATGGAGCGGCATATCTCACTGATGCGGGATCTGGTGTCGCTGTGGCGAATCATCAAAGTGTTCTGGAAGGAACGGCCTGACATGGTTCACTCTATGACGCCAAAGGCTGGACTGCTGTGTATGGTGGCAGGATGGCTGACAAGGGTGCCAGTCCGAGTGCATACATTCACGGGACTGGTATTCCCTACGGCAACGGGCTTGCAGCGGCGCATCCTGATGGCGACGGATGCACTGACGTGCTTCTGTGCCACTCATGTCATCCCTGAAGGAGAGGGAGTGAAAGCCGACCTGCTGAACAATGGTATCACCAAGAAGCCTCTGAAGGTGTTGGGCTATGGCAATGTGATGGGGATAGATTTGGATAAGTTTTCAGTGTTGAGTGTTAAGGGTTCAAATAAGTGTTCAGTGTTAAGTGTTGAGTGTTCAGATACTAAACTCAGAACTCAAAACTCAGAACTCAAAACTTTTACCTTCCTTTTTGTGGGGCGTATCGTGCGGGATAAGGGAATGAACGAGCTGATGGCGGCGTTTGACAAGTTGAGCGGGAAGTACCCGCAGGCACGATTGGTGTTGGTGGGCCGCTATGAAAATAGTTTAGACCCTATTTCTCAAGAGGCACGCGATATCATCACACGTAATCCGAATATTGATGCTGTAGGCCCCAAATACGGCGATGACCTGTTGGCCTATTATGCTGCTGCGGACTGCTTTGTGTTTCCGAGTTATCGTGAGGGATTTCCGAATACGGTGATAGAGGCTGGTGCTATGGGCCTGCCGTGTATCGTGACAGATATCAATGGGAGTAGGGAGATTATAACTAACGAGTGTTCAGTGTTGAGTGTTGAGGGTTCTGATGATGAAAAAACTCAAAACTTAAAACTCAAAACTAAATCCAATGGTATAATTATCCCGTCGAAGGATGCTGAGGCGCTGTATGAGGCCATGGAGCTGATGCTGACGGATGAGGAGCTGCGGCAGCGGATGGCCTCGTGTGCGCGAAAGATGATAGCCGACCGCTTTGAACAGAGTTTCGTCAGGAAGTGCCTGTATGAGTTTTATAACGAAACACTTTGAGTGGTTAGAGGTGAGTTTTTGAGAAGCAAGAGGCAGGAAGCAAGAGGCAAGAGGATACTTTGAAGGTTGACGTTTTCGTATAAAGATTTAGAGGTTATTTCTTCATTTATTCAAAAACTCGAAATGTTAACGTTGTCATTCAAGATGGAACGTGGAGTATTTATAATTTCCTTGGATTTTGAGATGATGTGGGGAAATGCCAGATGGAAGCCAGAGGGGTATGGACGTACCCATGTGGCACACGTCAGGGATGTCATTGGGGGACTGTTGAATTTGTTTGAGGACTATGGGGTTTGTGCGACGTTTGCCGTTGTCGGGAAGATCTTTCTGGAAGAGACTGTAGATGACGATATTCCGGGAGCATATAAGGACTTATATTATGCTCCAGATGTTGTTCGGCAGCTGAAAGCATCACCTTGGATAGAGGTGGGCATTCACTCATATGCTCACCATCCGCATGTGACAAAGGAGATGTTTGCCGATGATTTGCAGAAGGCTTTGGAGACTGCTAAGGCTGAGGATATCTGTATAAAAAGCATGGTCTTTCCTAATAACTATATCAAGGATGAGTATTTAGAGGAGTGCCAAAAACTTGGCATCACCTGCTATCGGGGCAATCCCGTAAAGTTTTATGATGCGCGGTCTGCCAAAAGAGCTGTCATCAATCGCATTTGCCGCTTATTGGATGCGTATGTAAATATCGGAGGGAAAACATCTTATCGGTTAGGGAAAAAAGAGAATGGACTAATGAATGTTCGTGCCAGTCGATTTTTACGCCCATATACTCCAATGCTCTTCTTTGCAGAGAAACTGCGGCTGCGTAGAATACAGCAGGAAATGGCGTATGCTGCCCGTCATCATGAAGTTTATCACCTATGGTGGCATCCGCATAATTTTGGGGCGAATATGAAAAAGAACTTTGTCTTCCTGGAAAAGATATTAAAAACTTATAAGCAGTTACATCAGCAGTATGGGATGGTGTCAAGGACGATGGGGGAGTTGGCAGAAAAGGAATTAGTTGAGTTGACAGTCGATTCTAACGTTAACGATAACGTGAAATCGTTTTGAGTTGTGAGTTTTGAACACGAATGGCATAGGTCTTGCGAATTAGAAAATTCTTAGTTTCCCTGAATTCTTAGACATTAGACAAAGTAGAGTATGGAAGCGAATGTGTTGTTTGAGGTCTTGAAGGAGGCGCTGTGGGGAGGGAACGTTAACGGGAACGATAACGTCAACCTTAATGGTAGTTCTTGTCGATGGGATGAGGTGTTGGCGGTGGCGGAGCAGCAGACAGTGACGCCACTGGTGTTGCAGGCTTTGGAGCGGGCACAGGTGGAATTGTCCAAAGAGAGTCGGCGGCGGATGCTCATCTATACGCAGAAGTCGGTCAAGCATAACAGGAAACTGAATCAGGAAATAGGGGCATTGGTGACGCTGTTCCAACAGCATGGCATCGATTATGTGGTGGTGAAGGGACAGGTGTTGGCGGTCTGTTATGCACATCCCGTGCTGCGGCAGGGGGGGGACATCGACTTCTATTGTGATGGGCAGACTTTTGGCAAGGCGTGGCAACTGCTAAAGGCGAAGTGGGGGGTAAAAGTTCATGATGAGAAGGTTGAGACCTATGAATTTTATCGTGACGACGTACTTCTGGAAATGCATCAGCGGCTGTTACATTTCTACAATCAAAGGAAGGATGCCTATTGGGAAAAGCTGTTAAGGGAGACTCCGAGGGTGACTGTGGCAATCGAAGGATATGAGGTGAAGACACTCCATCCTACCGTTCATTCGCTATATGTGTTCCTGCACCTGTGGCATCACTTAGTGGAACTCGGAGTGGGACTGCGTCAGTTTTGTGACTTGGCGATGATGCTCCACCACCATCGGCAGGACATTAACCATGAGGAAGTACGCACGCATCTGCAGGAGTTGGGACTGGAAAAGGCATACCGGGCCTGTGGGTGTATCCTGGTTGAGCAGTTAGGACTGCCAGCCGAGGACTTTCCGTACCAGCTGACGGCACAAGACCGAAAATACACGCAGCGCATCCTCGACGTGGTGTTTTACCGTGGCAACATGGGGTTGTATAATCGTAAAGGCGGTGTCCGAGGATGGAAGCATGTCGTCGAGGCGACCTTTGTTAAGGTGTCACATTTTATGAAATTCTATCCGATGGCACCAGGCTATATGCGGGAATGGGTGTGGAATAGAGTCACCCAGATCTCACGGATCTCGCAGATAATTTAACAATTGTTTGGCGGTTTCAATAAAAACGTATAACTTTGCCGTCGGAACAAAATAAGTCTTTTTTTGAGGGTATGATGACAGAACATAAGACATATATTAGTTTTGACTGGGCGCTGAAACGGCTGTTGCGCGACAAGGCCAACTACGTGGTGCTGGAGGGCTTCGTTTCAACGCTACTGGAGACTCCTATCAAGATTCACCGCCTGTTGGAGAGCGAGAGTAATAAAGACCATGAGGATGCCAAGCTGAACCGCGTCGTTATCCTTGCTGAGGACGAGAACGGCGAACTGCTGTTGGTCGAGGTGCAGGGAGAGTCCGAATATGCCTATTTCCAGCGCATCCTCTTCGGAACGTCGAAGCTCGTGACGGAGTATATCAACAGCGGTCAGAACTATGAAAACGTGAAGAAGGTGTATAGCATCAACATCGTCTATTTCGACCTGGGTCAAGGTAAGGACTGCGTGTATCATGGCAAGACGGAGTTCCGTGGTATCCACTATGATGATGTGTTGAGGTTGTCAACCTTCCAGCGCCAGAAGTTCGGCGTGGATGAGGTGTATAAGCTCTATCCAG
>Ga0310691_10002610_pt1 | contig 23394 bp, 19 predicted proteins | sample 176DNAGHGlowgp2_FD_203887 | JGI IMG/M metagenome (GOLD analysis project Ga0310691, IMG submission 203887) | Sheep rumen microbial communities from Palmerston North, Manawatu-Wanganui, New Zealand - 1766 DNA GHGlow gp2 (v2) (version 2) | ecosystem: Host-associated > Mammals > Digestive system >...
TATGCAGCTGATGGTTCTCTAATTCAGGTAAGCATCGCCGTGAAGCAGTCAGCGTACAGAAGAATGGATAGTCGGGATAGTCCATCTGATAGACGCGGAACACTGCCTTCAGGCAGCTCTCGTCAAATGCTTTGTTGTGGGCTACGAGTGGTAATCCCTCGATAAGCGGTTCTATCTGTGCCCACACCTTCGGGAACACCGGGGCTTCCTCTGTGTCCTCACGGCAAAGTCCATGCACCTGCGTACACCAGTAGTTATAGTAGTTCGGTTCGGGCTGTATCAGCGAGTAGAATGAATTGACAATCTCACCGTCTCTCACTATCACTACGCCAACAGAGCAGACACTAGTACGCTCGTTGTTGGCGGTCTCAAAATCTATTGCTGCAAAGTCTCTCATACTTTCTTCTCGTCGTACTTGTTCCACATTCGTTTCACTATTCCCGCAATCTCCTTTCGGAGCCAGTAAGGTTCCAGGACTTCAAAATCCTCACCCTTTGACAGCACTTCCTGGTAGAAGTCGAACTCTGGACAGATGCGCAGTTGGAAGATGCTGTATTCCGGCGTGGTCTCAATCTCGTCCTGCGTGTCATGGAGCGGCAATGAGCGAAGGTAGTTGGCCTGGCCAGCCGACACTTTCAGCTTGACCGTCTCGAGTTTCCGTTTTGTCCCTGCAATGATACCGTAGTAGTTACTAAAAAACACCTCAGGGTCGAAGTCGTCTGGCATCTTGAAAGACTGGCCATCCAACTTCAAGATGTCAAAGATGCGGTCAAGGGCATAGATCATCACCTTTTCATAGTAGGGACTGAGCGCAATAAGATACCACCGTTGTTTGAACAGCTTCACACAATAGGGGTGAACATCAAAAGTAAAGCTCTCGTCTCGCCAATAACTCTGGTAGGTGATTCGTAGCGGTGTGTCCGTTTTCATTGCTTCAATGATAACGGCCAGCGATTCCTTTCCTGAAGGAATATCTTCAAGGAGGATGCGGTCTTTCAGCGACTGACTATCCATGAGCAGGTTGCTCACGGATATGGTGCTCAACAGCCAGTTTCGAAGTCCGCCACGTTTTATCTCCGCTCTATTCTCTATATAGTAATGGTAGCCACCCTTCCGCTCGCACTCGATAACAAGTCCGAACATATCCTCTGCTGCTATTTTCCATTTGTGGAAGGTTCGCAGTGGGATAGGCTTGTCATCCATGTCCTGATCCAGCCACTTCTCGTTGATTTCCTCAAACGTTATGCGACCAGCCCTATAAATGGTGTCTACCAACCATACATATTTGTTGATGAGGTTCTTTGCCATAGCAACGGTTTCTTAGTGGCTACAAAGATAGTAAAAACATGCGAAGAATTGAGGCACATGTTCCAGATTTCTTTAACTCTTTATTGATTTTTAGCAGAAATCATTTGCTCAATACCAGAATCAACCGACATTGAAATGGTTCCAGTTTCCCATCGGTGCCATATCTCCAGCTAATTACTGCGTCATGATTCAATTTCTGTTCAATGAACTGATGTAGTTTGTCTATGTCATCCATTATTACGTCATTAGGGTCATGGCTGTCAATAGATAATATAAGGTAAGCATAATCCGTCAAGTCTGCTTCCTTATCCACTTGAAGCTGTCTTAATATTGAAAGCAGCGGTCTTTCGCCGTCTGAAGTGTCAGAAAGGAACTCCCAACATACTATTTCATCTGCGCTGCAAATCCTTCTTACACAATTCTTGTCTAGTGAGATTATGTCTTCCTCTGCTGCAAGAAAGGCAAATATGCTCTCAATTTCTTCGTTTCCTATTACTTGTTTCATTTTTTCAGTATTTTATGTTTTCGTCAGAATTCACGTTTACCTCCAAATTGAATTCTCGCACATAAGGAAACTGAAAAAAATAGTGCACTAAGTGCACCTTTGGGCGTGTTTTTTCTGACTTGCAAGTCGTTGGTTGGTGCACCAACGATTTTCAATGGCGCACCAAGTGCACCTGAGAAGCACCTCCTCAGCCCCACAGGAGCCCCTCCTCCCAGCCCCTCCTTCGGGTGGAGAGTGGATAGCTTTAGCGCATCATACGACCGAGTGATGGGCATCAAGCGCCGCCTCTCACTGGTGACACACCGTTTTTTGCCTAAATTCTCTCGAGAATTTACGCATAAGTCGGCCACTTATACTCGTAACTCAACGACTAATTCTCATAACTCGACCACTTATTCCAATTACCCGTTCAGACGATATACCAAAGCATTATACTCCCCTCTCAGGGGGCTGGGGGGAGGGGCTTCTGGTGCTCCATTGGTGCTCGAACGGAGAGGTTGGTGCACCAACCAACGGCTTGCAAGTCAGCCGACTAAGGTCCAAAGGTGCACTTAGTGCACTATCTTTTTCGCTTTCCTTATTATATAGTGAAATGGCTGAGGTGCGAGAAGGAAGATGCCGGGAGGGGACCTTGGCGGCGTTTTTTGCCAACTGCGGGTGACAAAAAACTGGCACAGTCTTTGATTTTTGATTCTTTAACCATAAAATGAGCTGTGTGCGCACAAAAATATCAATTCTCGATTCTCGATTCTCAAATCTTATTCGTACCTTTGCACCCGAAAAAGAAAAAACGAATCACTTAAATATTAAAAACAGCAATGGCAACATTAGATTTGACACAGTATGGCATCACCGGTTCGAAGGTGATTGCTCACAACCCGTCGTATGAGTACCTCTTCGAAGAGGAGACAAAGGCTGGACTCACTGGCTATGACAAGGGCCAGAACACTGAGCTCGACGCCGTCAACGTGATGACCGGCATCTACACCGGCCGCTCGCCTAAGGACAAGTACATCGTGAAGGATGCACAGAGCCAGGACAAGGTGTGGTGGACCACCGACGAATATAAGAACGACAACCACCCCATGAGCGAAGAGGTGTGGGCCAAGGTGAAGGAAATCGCCATCAAGGAGCTGTCGAACAAGGAGCTGTATGTCGTTGATGCCTTCTGCGGCGCCAACGAGGCCACCCGCCTGGCCGTCCGCTTCATTGTCGAGGTGGCCTGGCAGGCTCACTTCGTGAAGAACATGTTCATCCAGCCCACCGCTGAGGAGCTGGAGAAGTTCGAGCCGAACTTCGTCATCTACAACGCCTCAAAGGCTAAGGTGGAGAACTACAAGGAGCTGGGCCTGAACAGCGAGACCTGCGTGGCCTTCAACACCACCAGCCGTGAGCAGTGCATCATCAACACCTGGTACGGCGGCGAGATGAAGAAGGGCATGTTCTCCATGCAGAACTACTACCTGCCCCTGCAGGGCATCGCTTCGATGCACTGCTCAGCCAACACCGACATGGAGGGTAAGAACACCGCCATCTTCTTCGGTCTCTCAGGCACGGGCAAGACCACCCTTTCCACCGACCCGAAGCGCCTGCTCATTGGCGACGACGAGCACGGATGGGACGACGAGGGCGTCTTTAATCTTGAGGGCGGCTGCTATGCCAAGGTCATCAACCTGGACAAGGAGAGCGAGCCCGACATCTACAACGCCATTCGCCGCAATGCCCTGCTGGAGAACGTCACCGTCGACGAGAACGGCAAGATTGACTTCGCTGACAAGAGCGTCACTGAGAACACCCGCGTGAGCTACCCCATCGAGCACATCGAGAAGATTGCCAAGAAGGTGAACGGCAAGAGCGCCGGTCCCGACGCACAGAACGTCATCTTCCTCAGCGCCGACGCCTTCGGCGTGCTGCCTCCCGTGAGCATCCTCACCCCCGAGCAGACGAAGTACTACTTCCTCTCAGGCTTCACCGCCAAGCTGGCTGGTACGGAGCGCGGCATCACCGAGCCCACGCCTACCTTCAGCGCTTGCTTCGGACAGGCCTTCCTGGAGCTGCACCCCACGAAATATGCTGAGGAGCTGGTGAAGAAGATGGAGAAGAGCGGCGCCAAGGCTTACCTGGTGAACACCGGCTGGAACGGCACTGGCAAGCGCATCAGCATCAAGGATACACGCGGCATCATCGACGCCATCCTGGGCGGTGACATTCTGAACGCTCCCACCAAGAAGATTCCTTACTTCGACTTCGAGGTGCCCACACAGCTCAACGGTGTGGCATGGGGCATCCTTGACCCGCGCGACACTTACCAGAACCGCGACGAGTGGGAGGAGAAGGCCAAGGACCTGGCTGGTCGCTTCATCAAGAACTTCAAGAAGTACGAAGGCAATGAGGCCGGCAAGGCACTCGTCGCCGCAGGCCCGAAGCTGTAATAGACAACCGACTTCGATATTCTTGGTGCAACGCTCTGGATGGGCGTTGCACCATTTTTTGGGGGTACTTGACAGCGGACTTTTTTCTTGGCAGCGGACAACAACGGACTTTTTTGGCAGCGGACAACAGCGGACTGTTCGAGATTCGCAGCGGACAACAACGGACTGTTTTGGCAGCGGACAACAGCGGACTATTCGGGATTCGCAGCGGACGACAACAGACTGGTTGTAGTTTGGCAGCGGACTACAGCGGACTGGTTGGGATTCGCAGCGGACGACAACAGACTGGTTGTAGTTTGGCAGCGGACAACAGTGGACTATAGAAAGGGTAGCAGCGGTCAAAGCTAACTGAGCAGACAGAACGTACTTTTTACGAGAGCCTAATGCATAGAAAAAAGTCCGCTGTAGTCCGTTGCAAAGAAAAAGTCCGATGTAGTCCGTTGCAAAGAAAAAGTCCGTTGTCGTCCGATGCAAAGAAATCAGACAAAAATTGAAGCGGTCGGACAATAATCCGAAGGCTTCGGATTCTCTCCGGAAAAAACCAACTAAAGAATGTCGTCCGTAATCGTCAAAACAAAATCCCATTCTTCACCAAAGCTGAATAGGTGCCCTCCACTTTTGGATGATTGCCAACAGTTCTCTTTCCATGATTCTTGAGGGAGAGCGCGACTTCCAATTTTGATAGAGGTGATGCTGTTCCAGAATGCAGTATGAGCTACCACAGCTGTCGTCATCGAACCATAACTAACAACCGCTGCCTCATGCTTAAGTAGTACAAATGACGGTTGTACATTCGAATAATAGCAAATGAGCGTGTCTTTAGTATGCAACTCATAGTACATATTATCATGCACCTCAATGGTAACTAAACTGTCAGACTCATTTCTAATAGTATATCTTGCTTCAGAGAACGGGTCGCATGCAGTAAGAAGTATCAGCATGGTGGTTAACCATAAGACATGATTCTTTTTCATATTCGATAGTTATTGTGGCATCATTACACATTATCATATATGAAACAGCCATGCTGTAGTATCCTTGCAAGGAGAACGGTTAATTATGGTTAAAGACCCATTTTATATTTAATTATACCAAATAATTGGTTTCTTTTATGTATCTTTGCAAGCGTCCGCGTGTAGTCTGCAGTTGAACGGACGTTGGACAAGTAACAATTAACCCTTAACAACAATAAAAACTATGGTAGGTATTCTTTTGTCAATAGTGATTGGCTGTCTGGCCGGCTTCATTGCCGGTAAGATTATGAGTGGCGGCGGCTTTGGTATCATCATCAACCTGATACTGGGCGTTATCGGTGGTTTGGTAGGCGGATGGCTCTTTCAGCAGCTCGGCATATCGTGGGGCGGTCTGTTGGGGCAGTTAGGAACGGCCGTCGTGGGTGCCGTCATCGTCCTCTTCGTCGCGTCTTTCTTTAGGAGATGAGAGATGAGAGATGGAGCTTTGGCTAATGAGAAGGTATAGCGATGAATAGCGTTGAGACTGTGCAGCTGACGGATGTCAGCATAGGCTACCGGACGCGGCAGGGCGTGAGAACGGTGGCAAAGGGGATTACTGCGGCGCTGCGGCAGGGCGAGCTGACATGCCTGCTGGGCCCTAACGGCGTAGGCAAGTCGACGTTGCTACGCACGCTGTCAGCCTTCCAACCCTGTCTGAGCGGCACCATCAGCGTCGATGGACGGCCGCTGCACGACTATAGTGCCAAGGAGCTGGCACAGCACATCGGCGTGGTGCTGACCGAGCGCCCCGACGTGCAGCAGATGACAGTGTGGCAAATGGTGGCCATGGGGCGCTCGCCCTACACGGGCTTCTGGGGCAGTCTGCATGCCGACGACGAGCAGGTGGTGAACGAGGCCATCAATCAGGTGGGCATCGCGCCGCTGGCCGAGCGCCAGGTGGCGACACTCAGCGATGGCGAGCGCCAGAAGGTGATGATAGCCAAGGCGCTGGCACAACAGACGGCTGTCATCTTCCTCGACGAGCCGACAGCCTTCCTCGACTACCCATCGAAGGTGGACACGCTGCTGCTGTTGAGCCGCATCTGCCACGAACAGCAACACACGGTGCTGCTCTCTACGCACGACATCGAGCTGGCCATGCAGGTGGCTGACACGCTGTGGCTGCTGCAGGAGGGTGGAGCGCTGGACATCGGCTCGCCCAGAAGCCTGGCCGACGACGGCGTGCTGCGCCGGTTCGTCGAGGATGGCCATAACGTGGTCTTCGACGATGCCACCTTCAGCATACACGTAAAAAAGAGTGCGGTATGAATCACTCACCCCGCACACTTTCTCGGCGTATGGCACAAGGCCACAACAGCCAAAGATTCTAATAACATAATCTTTACCTTAAATCTATTTACTTGGCTTAGCCAAGTGGTTTAGCCAAGAACTACTAACCTAATGAATATGCGAGTAGTCATCACGACTACAAATGCAAAGGTAGGGAAAAAACGATACTTCTGCGAAGCCTGCCGTTTTGTTTTTCCTAAGATGCGCTGATTTTTGACTTATATCAACGCCCAGCGCACGACTTTGTTACAATCATGTTACAATTTTCTCAAGCGAGGGGATGATGATACGCCCACGGTGCAGCTCCACCTGGCCGTCGTCCTGCAAGCGGTTAAGCATGCGCGAGACATTCAGACGGCTGTCGCACAGACAGTCGGCCAGACGCGTCATCAGGATGTGGAGCGTCTTGGAACCAGCGGGGTAGACGGCATGGTCGATGACAAAACGCACGAAACGCTGGCTGAGGGTGGCTGCAGGCTGGCGCCAGGGCTGTCGGCCTCGTTTCTGAGCGATGGTCGACAGCATGTTCAAGAGGTTGAGACGTATGATGAGGAAATGGGTGCTGAGGCGCAGCACCTCGTCCTTCTGCAGGGTGATGAAGTGGCAGGCGCTGCTGGTGACGCACGTACAGCCATAGCGGGGAGCGGCGCCGAAGAGCACCTCGGGCTGCAGCAGCCACGGGGCCGCCAGCTGCTCAACCAGGCGGTAGGAGCCGTCGTCGCTGCGCGTGGTGAGCTGCAGGGTGCCACTGATAAGGAACAACAGCTCTTGACACTTGTCACCCTGACGCAGGACCGTCACACCACTGTGCTCCTTCCTGAAGCCGAACTTCGTGGTGCCTGCCATCTGCTGCAGCTCGCCTCGGCTCAGACCTTGGAAGAGCTGAAAACGCAACAGATGGTCGTAGAGCTGGAGAGTCATGTGAGATGAGAGATGAGAGATGAGAGGTGAGAGGTGAGAGGTGAGAGGTGAGAGATTAGTTTTTTATGGGGTTTTGATTTGCAGGCTTGGTGAGTGCCATTCCGCGAGGGCGTCGGCTTCGTCGGTGTAGATGAGGTAGGCCTGCATCTCAGGGTGACGCTGTAACAGCAGCTTCGCACTGTCGAGGCCAAGCACCATGAATGACGTGGCATAGGCATCGGCCATGGCACATGTGGGTGCCAGGACGGTGGCTGAGAGCAACTCGTGCTGCACGGGGTAGCCTGTGCGCGGGTCAATGGTGTGCGCATACTTCCTGCCACCCTTGTAGTAGAAGTTGCGATAGTTTCCGCTGGTGGCCATGGCGGCATCGCTGAGGGTGATAATGCCCTGCAGACCGTCGCTGCCGTCGGGGGCGGCCCCTTCGGTGGGTTTGCTCACGCCGATGTTCCACGGCTGGCCCTTGGGGTTATGGCCGTGACACACCACCTCACCGCCTATCTCTACCATGTAGTTGGTGATGCCATGACTGCTGAGCACACGGGCCACGACATCACAGCCATAGCCCTTGGCGATGGCGCTGAAGTCCATCTGCGACCGTATCTGCAACAGGCTGTCCACCTGCTCGGGGGTAGGCAGCTGCTCGTTCTTGAAGCCGAAGCCCCAGGCGTTGACCAGTGGCGCCACCGTGATGTCGAAGGCGCCGTCGGTGTCGGCCGTCACCTGCTGTGCCAGCTCATACACCTCGTTGAACGTTGCACTGCGCTCAGGCGTCTCACCACGGTTGATGGCCGAGACGGTGCTCTTCTCGTTGAACATCGAGAACTCGGCGTCAACCTGCTGCAGTGCCGCTTCAATGTCTGCCTTCAGCGTACTGCCATAGGCATAGGTCACCGTATAGGCCGTACCAAAGATGGCACCCCGGTCAGTGACAAAGCCAGTGGCTGCATCGTGGGTGGTGCTCCCGTCGGCGACACTTTCGGTGGCCGTCGTGCTGCTGGAGCCCATAGCGTCTTGGTGCCGCTGCCGCGCAATGAAGTAAGTACCCACGATGAGCAGTAGCAGCAGTGGAATCTTCCAGTAAAGTGACTTCCCTTTCATCTATTTATAAATCTCAAACCTCAAATCTCAAATCTCAAATCATCATATATCAATGATGACGTTGAACGTATAGCCCAGGCGCGTGCTTTCTTGTATGCCGTAGCCTGGCACGTACCAGGTTTTCCCCATCCGCCCGTCGTCGTGGGCCAAGCGCCGACGATAACGGGCGCTCCATCCTAAGTGCAGCGGCCCGGCCACCTTTGCCTCGATGCCGAGGAGCAGCTCTGCCCAGTGCTGGTAGCACGACTCATCGCGGACGCCATAGCTGGTAGTCCATTTCCATATAGGGTCAAGAAACGGGTCGCGGCTGATGTCCACCTTGTAGGAGGTGAAGCCGTAGCGCAGACCGGCGAAGACGCGGTTGCCCGTGTGCTTGTTCTTCAGCAGGTTCACATCGGCACCGATGCGGAAGTAGGGTGCCTTGGTGGCGTAGTTGATGCCCGTGACAACGTCGTCCTTGTGGCTGGCCTCGCCGTAGCCCACCTCGACGGTGGGGAAATACTGGTCATGCAGGTTGACGCGCCCCATCACCTCATACTGTCCGTAGTCGCTCAGCAGGCGTTGTGCAGCACCAGCCACGTCGAAGCCTATGGCCACACCGCGAAACAACGGTATGCTGTCTTCCTGCCACTTCAGGAAGCCCTGGGCATGGGCGGCGCTAACGCTAAATGCTAAATGACAAATGACAAATGACAAAGTTAGCAGCCTGCCCACCCATGACCGGCGGCTAATAGCGCTGCTTGAAGTAGATGTTGAAGTGCGTGATGCTCGGGTCATAGCTTACATGTGGGTTGACGATGTTGATGCTGTCGATGCCATAGTGCGTGGAGCGCACGGCGTTGAGATGGTGGAAGAAGTGGGTGCCACAGTCCACACTCTCAAAGTGGGGTATGTCGTCCTTCTTCAGGTACACTGTGTCGAGGGTCTGCTGTCCGTACTGGTCGACGATGTAGAACACGAGGGTGTCCTCGGGGTGGGCGTAGCTGACGGGCAGCGAGAAGGCGTCCTTGCCCACGAGCCGGTTGAGCTGTGTGTTCTCCTTGTCGGGATGGAGCAGCGTGTCCTGCAGGTCGGCGCGCCGTGTCCAGACGTAGAGTGTGTCAGCCATCGTGGCTGCGTTGCCGTCGGCATCGAGGATGGCATAGTTAGCCCTCACCGTGTTCTGCACCGGACAGTCGATGCTGGAGCAGGAGGAAATGGCCAGTGACAAGTGATAGGTGACAAGTGATGCAAGCATCACTCTCATCAATACTTTTTTATTCATTCTTTCTTGGCATCGTTGTTTTTACATGTGGCGGATTTAGCACTTATCACCTATTGTCTCCTCCACCTGATAGTCGTTGCGGTTCTGCGACGAGCGGCTGACAAGGTCAGCCACGAAGCCGGTGAGGAAGAGCTGCGTACCCAGCACCATCATGGTCAGTGCGACATAGAAGTAGGGTGAGTCAGTGATGAAAATCTTGCCCATGAGCTTGCTGATGCTGACGATAATCATGGCAACGAATCCGACGAAGAACATCAGCGAGCCAACGAAACCGAACACATGCATGGGCTTCTTGCCAAAGGTGCTGAGGAACCAGAGGGTGAGCAGGTCAAGATAGCCGTTGACGAAACGGTTCCAGCCCATGAACTTCGACGTGCCATACTTTCTGGCCTGGTGATGCACCACCTTCTCGCCGATGCGGTCGAAGCCGGCGTTCTTGGCCAGATAGGGTATATAGCGGTGCATCTCGCCGTACACCTCGATGTTCTTCACCACGTCACGACGGTAGGCCTTCAGACCGCAGTTGAAGTCGTGCAGGTTCTTGATGCCGCTCACCTTGCGCGCCGTGGCGTTGAAGAGCTTCGTGGGCAGCGTCTTCGACAGTGGGTCGTAGCGCTTCTGCTTGTAGCCGCTCACCAGGTCGTATTTCTCTTCCTTAATCATGCGGTACAGCTCGGGAATCTCGTCAGGCGAGTCCTGCAGGTCGGCATCCATGGTGATGACCACGTCGCCCTGTGCCTTGGCGAAACCGCAGTACAGCGCCGGGCTCTTGCCATAGTTGCGACGGAACTTGATGCCCTTGACGCACGGCGACTGCTGGTGCAGCTCGTTGATGATGTCCCATGAACGGTCGGTGCTACCATCGCTGATGAAGATGACCTCATAGCTGAAGCCATGCTCCTTCATCACACGCTCTATCCATTGGTAGAGCTCGCCGATTGACTCCTCCTCGTTATACAGAGGTATGACTACTGATATATCCATTTGTATTTACTATTTACTGATTTACTATTTACGGATGTGACTACTGTACCTTCTCAATGCGGTTACGCTTGCTGACGACCGCCACGGGCAACCCCAAGATGACGCCGATGAGCAGGTTGGTCGTCATGATGTTCAGCGCCAGGTCGATGGGGCGCATCTGCGCCAGGTCGGTCAGCGCCTGGCTCATGGCCGGTCCCCAGCCCATCTGCTGCAGGGCCTGTGCCGTTTGCGGCTCGTTGAACATCTGTGATATCTGGCTCAGGAAGAAGCCCTTGTCCAAATAGGCGAAATAGACAAACTGCGCAATGGCAAAGAGCAGGCTGGCATAGAAAAACATGAACACCACGTATGCCCACGCACGGCGGAAGGAGATGACCCCGCTGAGACCATCGTCGCGGTAGCGCCGCACCATGCGTACTGACATGAATGGCGTTATCAGTGCGACCACCATTGCCAGAAGACTCAGGAAAGGCGTGGTCAGTCCTGCCACATAGAGGCCAAAACTGATAATCCACAGCACGAACAATATCATGCCGTCGTAGCGGGCAAAGGCCCGTAGTTGTATGTATTCGGGTGCTGTCAAGGTTTTCTTTATATATAATAATGTGTGAACAAATGTCTTTGCGCCTGCAAAATTACTCATTTTCCATCACATTAGGCGCACGGTCTTCAAAAAATAAGTTAAAAACACAAGAATTCTTCTCTCTTCATTCTTCGTATTCCAATTTTTATGCGTATCTTTGCACCCGCTTTACAAGAAGCACCTACATGGGCAAGTCCTGTACGGCCAGCTCCTGAGGAATCCTCCAGGACGGGAACGTAGCAAAGGCACTTGGTTGTAGCGGCGCGATGCAGACCGCTTGCCCACCCGCCTCTTTAGCTCAGTTGGCCAGAGCACGTGATTTGTAATCTCGGGGTCGTTGGTTCGAATCCGACAAGAGGCTCAGAACAGAAGCGAGGAAGCCGTTGCAACGGCTTCCTCGCTTTTTTGGTTCTACGATATTTTGTGTGGGTAAAATACAGCCACCCTACCCTTCCCCTTGGAGAAGCAAGGGGCACGGCGGCTACTTGGTGCCGTTGTGCTTGCGGATGACCTGCAAGGTGGTGGTGTCGCAGTCGAAGACGGAGTTCAAGCCCTGCGCTTCCTGTGCAGGGTCGCCACAGTAGGCATCGCCCACCAGCCACTGCTCATGGGTGGGCCGGGCCTCACCACCCCACCCCCAGAAGTTGCAGCCGCGCACAGTGCTATCGCCCATGGCCATGGTGAAGATGTAGTCATAGTACTGGTCGCGGGCCGTCGTCGGCGTGGCGCAGCCGAACTGGAAGCCGTCGCGCGGGTAGCCGAACTCCTCAATCACCAGCGGTTTCTCCAGCTTACGGGCTATGCGTATGTGCTCCTTCAGATAGTCGCCGCTGTTGGCACAGGCCCTTCCGATATTCTCCTGCAGCGAGTCCTGCTTGGCCCAGCCCCAGTTGTAGGGCCAGATGTGGGCATTCATGTAGTCGATGTTCTCGTCAGCACAGATGCGCTCATAGAGCAGGGTATCGTTCTCGCAGCCCCAGATGCCCTCCGAGCCAATGCTGATGAGGTGGTTCTTGTCGAGGCTGCGGATGAGTGCCGACGCCTGGCTGAGCCACTGTGCAAAAGGCTCCTTTGCCTCATCGCTGAAGGCGCGCGGCTCGTTGCCTATCTGCCAGGCCATGATGGCGGGGTCGTCGACGTATGCCACATGGGTATAACGGTTGGTGCGTCCGATGATGTCGCGCACGTACTGATAGAACAGCTGGTGGGCCTTCTCGTTGGTGGCATACTGGCTCATGGCCTGCATGAAGGCGGGATAGCCGGCCTCATTGGGACGCGGCTGCGGACCGGCCCCGGCCTGCTCCAGGTAGTAGCCATAGCCGCCGCTCCACTCCCATGAGTTGTTCAGATAGAGCACAGCCTTCATGCCCCGCTCGCCCATCTGCTGCAGCAGATAGTCAAGACCGGCCAGGATAGTGTCGTTATAGACGCCGGGAGCCACCTGCAGCGTCGGCTCCACCTTCGTTGCCACGCCGCGCTGGCCGTCGCTGCCCACCAGGATGCGCAGGTTGTCCAAACCCAGCTCGTGCAGCTTGTCCAGCTCGCGGCACAGGCGCTGGCGGTCGCCGCCCTGCCCCTCGCTGGCCAGGATGGCGCCATACCAGAAGTTAGTGCCCACAAAACGGTAGTCTTTGCCGTTCAACACGAAGGCGGTACCCTGTCGCTTGACGAAGGGACTGTCCTCGGATGCCGTTACAGCAGGCTTCTTGCAGCCCGCCAGCACTGCGACGAGGGCCAGTGCGATGATGGTCATTCTCCTCATGTGCTATTTCTTCCTTTTGCGTACATACATAACAATCATCAGCACCACGAGCAGCAGCAGGGACACCTCAGCTATATATGCGATGGTATTCGTTGTCTGCACCGACTGCGGGTGGAAGTCCAGCTCGACCTTGTGCCTTCCGCCGTCTACGTGCAGGGCGCGCAACACATAGTTGACGCGACCCAGCTCTACGGCCTTGCCGTCGACGGTGGCTGTCCAAGCCGGATAATAGATTTCTGAGAACACAAGCACGCCGCCCTTGGCGCTGTTCACATCGTAGACCAGGTGGTTAGGCTCATAGCTCGTCAGCGTCACCTGTGTGGTGCTGTCCTGAGGGGCTGCCTGTCCCAGGGCCTTCTCAAACCGTTTGTCGGCCACGGCCACATGGCGCAGGTCCAGCGCCTTCAGTGCTGCCAGCTCCTCATTGGGCGTGTCCACATACTGTATGTCATCCACCATCCAGGCATTGCCATAGGCCCAATTGTTCGTCATGGGCAGCACGCCACCCTCGGCCTTCACCACGATGTAGCGCGTGTTCAGCATGTTCAGCACCGGCATTATCTCATCGCCCGGCAGCGAGTCCAGCTGGTAGCCCACCTGCGGCACATAGTAGTTGACCATGGCCATCTCCTGGAACAGGCAGCTGTCGATGAGGTCCTGATAGCGCTGCATCTTGGCGGCATGGTAGCCACCCACGCTCTTGTGGTAGTAGCTGGTCTGGTTCTCATTGAACACCGTGCTCAGCTGCTGCATGTCGTAGGGCATGTTCAGCACACGGTAGTCGAGGGTCTTGTCCTGGAGCAGGAACTCGTCGAGCGGTGTCTTGCGGTGTGTCTCCTCCACGATGCTGCTGCTGCGGAACATGCCGTCGTTCAGGTAGTTCTTGTTCACCTGCCACAGGTCGAAGAGTGCCACCACGGCGATGATGGCCACGGCGTAGAAGGCCTTCAGTTTCTTCGTCATGTAGAGGAAGAGCGTGACGGCACCAATGGCGACGATGGCCAGCGAGCGCCAGCAGTCGGCAGTGAAGATGGAACGTCGCACATCCTGCACCACGCTGAGCTTCTCGGCCCAGTCATACATCGGGTCAGGCTTGACGAAGCTGAAGAACGCCGTGGGCACGAGGGCGAAGATGAGCAATGCACCGCCCACCAGGCCGAAGCTGGTGGTCAGCGGTGTCAGCGGCAGTTTCTTGTTGTCCATCACGGCTAAGGGGCTCTGCTTTCCGAAATAGTTGACCGTACTGTTCACCATGACGATGAGCAGGGCGATGATGCCCAGGAACAGGGCCACGCTTGTGCCGTTGATGCCCATGAAGATGAGGAAGGCCGCGATGCAGGCCAGCAGCGCCGTGGCGTTGATGCGCTGGCGCAGCAGCTCGGGCTCTTCGATGATGCGCTTCAGGCCCATCATGGCTAAGAGAGGTATGGTGAACTCGGCGATGACAAGGATGCTCTCCACGGTGCGGAACTTGGCATACATCGGCACGTAGTCAATGAAGAAGTCGGTGAAAGCTTGCCAGTTGTGGCCCCACGACAGCAGGATGCTTATCACCGTAACGGCCAAAAGTGCCCATTTCATCGGCCCTCGCACTACGAAGAGACTGAGCACGAAGAGCAACATGACGAGTGCGCCCACATAGACGGGGCCCATGGTGCCGCCCTCGTCCCAGTATTGGGGCAGCACGTTAAACAGCTCGCCTGCGCTGATGCTCTGTCCGTTGGGCAGGCTGACGCTCTCGTTGGCCACGGCCTTGGCGGCACTGCTCTCGGCGAGGCTGCAGAAGGCGGTGCCCTGTTCGGCGTCGGCCCTCATCGAGGCGCCGCCCTTGACGTTAGGAATGAGCAGCGACCATGTCTCGCCCTTGCCATAGCTATACTGGGTAATGTATCCACGGTCCAGTCCGCCGTTGCCTGTCTGTGCGCCACCCTTCGCAGCCAGCTCCGAGCCGCCGCGCATGGTGGCCTTGCTGTACTCCCAGGTGTGGTAGAGGTTGGGCAGGTTGATGAGCACGCCAATCACTCCTCCGGCGATGCACACGCCAATGGCCTTCAGCAGGTGTGCCATGCGCTTCTGGCGCAGGGCTTCGATGGCAAACGCCACGACCATGGCCGCAATGATGAACAGATAGTAGTAGGTCATCTGCACATGGTTGGCGTGTACCTCCAGCGCGGTGAACAGTGCGGTGAGCAGCAGACCCCATAGGTACTTGCCCCTGAAGGCCAGCACGATGCCCGCAATCATCGGGGGCAGATAGGCCAGTGCCATCACCTTCCACATGTGTCCGGCCGCGATGATGATGAGGAAATAGGTTGAGAAGGCCCAGAGGATGCTGCCCAATGCTGCCAGATGCTGCTTGAAGTCGAAGGCGCGCAGCAGGATGTAGAAGCCCAGCATGTAGGCGAACAGGTGCCACACATAGTCAGGCAGCCACAGGTGGTAGGCTTTCTCCACCACGCTCACAGGCTTGTCGCTGCTGTACGACGGTGCTATCTGGTAGGTGGGCATGCCGCCGAAGAGACTGTTGGTCCAGCGGCTGCGCTCTCCGGTCTTTTCATAGTACTCGCCGGCCTCTTGTCCAGCACCGGCACTTGCCGAGGTGTCATGCTGATAGAGGATGCGCCCCTCAGTATCCGAGGGGAAGAAGTAGACGAAGGCCAGCAAGGCAAACAAGACGACTGCCAGCACGTCGGGCAGCCAGCGTTTCAGTTCTTTGTTCATTGTTCTTTGGTTCTCAGTTGCTTTTTGCCTGCAAAGGTACGAATAAGCGAGTAAAATGCAAAACGAATCACAACTTTTTCACACCTTTTTCACAACAAGGGAAAAAAGAAGCAAGCCCTGTTGGCGCAAATCTCAGGAAAAATGCTTAACTTTGCCCGTTGAAATGAGCATCGACGAGAAAATCTTCAAGGGCTACCTGCGCTACCTCAGGCTGGAGCGCAGCATGTCGGGGAACACCCTCGACGCCTACCGCCGTGACGTGGAGAAACTGCTGGCCTACCTGCAGCCCATGGGCAAGAGCCTGACGGAGGTGAAGCTCGAAGACCTGCAGTCGTTCTCTGCCGATTTGCACGACATCGGCATCGGCCCCCGCTCACAGTGCCGCATCCTCAGCGGCGTGCGCTCACTCTTCCGTTACATGGTGCTCGATGGCTACGTGGAACAAGACCCCTCAGAGTTGTTAGAGAGTCCCGTCCTGGGCGAGCACCTGCCTACGTTCCTCACGCCGACCGAGGTAGACCAGCTGAAGGACAGCATCGACCTGTCGGTGCCCGAGGGTCATCGCAACCGTGCCATCATCGAGGTGCTCTTCTCCTGCGGCCTGCGTGTGAGCGAGCTGGTCAGCCTGAAGTGGAGCCAGGTGTATGAGAACGACCTCTACCTGCGCATCCTCGGCAAGGGCAACAAGGAGCGCTTGGTGCCACTGTCAGAGACGGCCCTCCACGAGATAGCGAACTACCTGCCGTGGCGCAACAGCCTGAAGATAAAGCCTGGCGAGGAGGACTACGTGTTCCTGAACCGTCGTGGCGCACATCTCACACGCACGATGATTCTCATCATGCTGAAGCAGCAGGCCGAGGTGGCTGGCATCAAGAAGACCATCTCACCACACACCCTCCGCCACTCCTTCGCCACGGCGCTCCTTGAGGGTGGTGCCGACCTGCGGGTCATTCAGGCACTGCTCGGCCATCAAAGCATCGGAACCACCGAGGTTTACACACACATCTCCATGCAGACCCTGCGCCGTGAAGTGCTGGAGCATCATCCCCGGAACATCGACGGCCGACAGTGAAGGGGGGGGCTCGATGGGAAAACCATCGAGCGCAATAGCCCGCTCAACAACGATGAAACGGGGGATTTTTCCTTTTTCTTAGCGTATCTCACGCAGCGGCTCCATGACAAAAGGCCGCTGTTGCATCATGGGGTGAGGAATGGTGAGCGTGGGGGTTTGGATGTCCAAATCGTCGTAGAGCAAGATGTCAATGTCAATGGGACGGTCGTGGTAGATGGGAGTGGTGGGAGTGCTGGGGCTACTGGGAGAACTGGGAGCGCTGGGAGTACTGGGAGCGCTGAGAGCGCTGGGGCTACTGGGAGAACTGGGAGTGGTGGGAGAGATGGGAGAACTGGGAGTGCGCTCGGTGGCGTGGCGGTGGTCTTTGCCTAAGAGCCGTTCAATGCGCTGGGTGGCACGCAGCAGGCGGTGAGGGGCGAGCTTGGTGTGTATGCAGATGACAGCGTTGACAAAGGCGTTGTCCGACTGGAACCCCCATGGCTCAGAATAGTAGAGAGCAGACTGGCGCACGACGTCGCCAACCTGCTCTGCTATCAGTGCAATAGCCCCCCGGATGTTCTCTTCCCTGTCGCCCAGGTTAGAGCCCAGTCCCAGATAGGCTACATGACAATGCTTAATGCTCAATGCTTAATTTTCAATGGTTTAATCGTCGAGGATGAGCATGGCATCGCCGTAGCAGCCAAACTTGAACTTATTCTCCAGGGCCGCCTTGTAGGCCTCAACGCAGAGGTCGTAGCCACAGAAGGCCGCCGTGCACATCATCATCGTCGACTCAGGATGATAGAAGTTGGTGACCATGGCATCAGCCAGCCCAAACTCGTAGGGTGGGAAGATGAAGCGGTTGGTCCAGCCGTCATACTCCTTCAGCATGCCATCGGTGCCCACGGCGCTCTCGGTGGCGCGAGCCGTGCTGACACCCACCACACAAATCTTATTGCCCTGCTGCTTGGTCTTGTTGACCAGCTCGCAGGCCTCGGCACCGATGTGCATCTGCTCGCTGTTCATCTTGTGCTTCGTCAGGTCTTCCACCTCGATGGTGTCAAAGGCACCCAGCGAACAGTGCAGGGTGACGAAGGCGCTGTTCAGCCCTCGTATCTCCATCATCTTCATCAGCTCGCGGCTGAAGTGCAGGCCCGTGGCAGGAGCCGTGACGGCACCCTCGTTGCGGGCGTAAATGGTCTGGAAATTGTCGGTATCATCGGCATCGACAGCGCGGCGCTCCACGATGTAACGGGGCAGCGGAGCCGAGCCGAGCGAGAACAGCTCACGCTTGAACTCATCGTGCGGACAGTCGTAGAGGAAGCGCAGCGTGCGGCCGCGCGATGTGGTATTGTCGATGACTTCGGCCACCATCGGGCCCTCGCCGTCGAAGAAGAGCTTGTTGCCGATGCGAATCTTGCGGGCTGGCTCTACCAGCACATCCCACAGACGCAGCTCCTCGTTCAGCTCACGCAGCAAGAACACCTCAATCTGAGCATCGGTCTTCTCCTTCGTTCCGAAGAGTCGTGCGGGGAACACCTTCGTATCGTTGAAAACGAAGGTATCGCCTTCATTGAAGTAGTCCACAATGCTCCGGAAGAGGATAGGAGTGTCCTTGCCCTCAGCGTCCTTGTTCCACAGGTCGATGGTCTGACTCTTGCGGTGTACCACCATCAGGCGGCACTGGTCACGCTGATAGACACGCTCCACGGTGCCGTCCTCGTTTTCAAAGACCCGGTGGGGCGGATAGAGGGCTACCAGCTCATCGGGCAGTTTGAATTTAAATTGCGATAGTTTCATATTGTATGACAGAATATTGTTTTAGACAGAATAACAGATTATTTTGTTATTATGTCTTATCCAGTTCTTATGTCTTTTCCAGTTAATGTATCTTCAAGCCACTTGGGGAACTCGTCAAAGGTCAGACATTGTTCTATGCGCACGTCGCCCACGCGGGTGCGACACAATGCGGTCAGATAGGCACCGGAGCCCAGGGCACGGCCGATGTCGCGCGCCAGTGAGCGGATGTATGTGCCCTTGCCGCAGACCACGCGGATGCTCATCTGCATGGTGTCCGGGTCGAAGTCGGTCAGTTCTATTTCGTCAATGCGTATCTGCTTTGCCTTCAGTTCCACGGCCTCACCCTTGCGGGCCAGCTCATAGGCGCGGTCGCCCTTGACCATGACGGCCGAGAAGACAGGTGGCACCTGGTCGATATCACCGATGAAACGGACAAGAACGCTCTCTATCAGCTCGCGGGTGATATGACTCGTGGGATAAGTCTGGTCCACCTCGTGCTCACGGTCGAAGCTCGGTGTGGTGGCGCCTAACTGCAGCGTGGCGGTGTACTCCTTCGTGGCCAGCTGCAGACTCTCAATGCGCTTCGTGGCCTTCCCGGTGCAGAGGATGAGAACGCCTGTGGCCAAGGGGTCGAGCGTGCCAGCATGGCCGGTCTTCAGCCGCTTGACATGCAATGCCCTTGACAGACGGGTGCGCACGAAGGCCAAGGCCCCAAACGACGTCACCCCGTAGGGTTTGTTGATATAGATGATTTCTCCTTCCTGGAAGTCCACTTTACAATCTCAATTCTCAAATCTCAAATCTCAATTCTCAGTCCACCATGACGAGCGAGTGCCCGGTGAGCAGCAGGAGGATGATGACGCCGCCCACAATGATGCGATAGATGCCGAAGGCCTTGAAGCCGTACTTGGTGAGGAAGCTCACGAACCACTTCATGGCCAGCAGAGCAACGATGAAAGCGACGAAACAGCCCAGCAGCAGCATGGCGATGTTGTGTCCCGTGGCCCATGCCGTGTCTTCCTTCATCAGGTCGAGCAGGTCGAGCAGGGTGGCACCGGCCATGGTTGGCACTGCGAGGAAGAACGAGAACTCAGCAGCGCGCTTGCGTGTCAGTCCCTGTGTCATGCCGCCCACGATGGTGGCCATCGAGCGCGACACGCCCGGTATGACCGATATGCACTGGAACAGGCCGATGTTGAAGGCCCGTTTCTCATTCACCTTGTTCTCCTCACTGCCCTTGTTGAACAGCTTGTCGCAGTAAAGCATGAACACACCGCCTACGACCAGCATGATGGCCACGACGAGCACGCTGTCAAGCAGCCAGTCGAGCAGTCCCGACTTCTTGGCCACCAGTCCGATGATGACGGCAGGCAGCACGCCGACGATGAGCAGCCAATAGAAGTTGTAGCGATGCTTCAGGCGTCCCAAAAAGCCGGTTCCATCGGGTGCGGGTGTGTTGTCGAAGTGGAAGAAACGCTTCCAGTAGAGGCACACCACCGAGAGGATGGCACCAAACTGGATGATGAATGTGAAGGCATGAACGAAGGCCTTGTCGCTCTCGCTCAGCGAGGCGGCGTCAAGACCCAGCAGGTTCTGCGTGATAATCATGTGGCCGGTGGACGACACGGGCAGGAACTCCGTCAGGCCCTCCACCACCGCAATGATGACAGTTTCTATCCAATCCATCGCTTATTCCTTTGTCATTTGGGTGTCCTTACGTTTCTGCCAGGGCAGCGATTTCTCAGGGTTGTGCACCACGGCGTAAATCATCGACACGAAGCCGAGCAGGCACACCACAGGAGCCACCTTGATGCGGCGGGCGCTGAAGATGTCGGGGTTATAGGCTTCGTTGGTCGACGAGTCGCCGCTCATCAGCAGGAAGCCGATGACCACGATGAGCATGCCGATGCCCAGGAGGATGAAGTTTGTTTTGCCAAATGCAAAGTCTTTCTTACTCATGTTCTGTCTATGTTTTGAATCGTTTTTATCGAGGTTGAACTAATACATATTTATATTATACGACGTAGAGCTCGCCGGCCGTCATGCGCAGGAAGCGGTTGACCGACAGCAGCGTGCAGAAGGTGACGATGGCGAAGCCCGCCACGAAGACAGCCGCAAAGGTGATGGCCAACTCCGGCCACCCGATGAGCAGTCCGAGGCTGGACTGGTGCTTGGAGAGCGTATAGGCGATGACAGCCAGTACGATGCACGCCAACAGCGATGAAATGAGCCCAATGACGATGCTGCGCATCAGGAAGGGCCGCCTGATGAACGTCCAGCGCGCGCCCACCAGCTTCATGGTGTGGATGGTGAAGCGTCGCGCGTAGATGCCCAGCTGGACGGAGTTGCTGATGAGGGTGTAGCAGATGAAGATAAGCAACACCGAGAGCGCCAGCAACACCAGGTTGACATAGTTCAGCGTATGGTCAGCGGCTTCAATCTCCTCCTGGGCATAGTACACATCGGTGACCATCGAGTCAGTCTTGAGGGCTTGCGCCACGCGCAGCAGCGAGTCGCTGTTGGCATAGTCGGCGGCCAGCCGTATCTCAATCTCCGCCTGGAAGGGGTTCACACCCGCGAATTCAACGGGGTTCGCCCCCAGCTCCTGGGTCATGATGGCCAGTGCCTCGTCCTGACTGATGTAGCGCACCTGCCGGGCATAGGGCCTTGTCTGCAACAGGGTCATCAGCCGCTGTCCGTCATCCTGGCTCACGGTGTCGTCCAGCACCACATTCACAGACATGTTCTCCCTGACGTAGGTGGACAGGTTGCGCGCCGTGAGTACTGACGCCACTACCAGCCCCAGCAGGATGAGCACCATGGTGGTGCTGATACATAATGACACGGCCTGCAAGCCAATGTGGCGGCCAGCCTTTCTTTTGCTATTCTTCATTTCGAACGGGCATCACATGCCAATTTAGGGTGCAAAGATACACCTCGCTTACAGCTTCTGCTGCACCTCTATCTCCTGGAAGGTCTCGATGATGTCGCCCTGCTGGATGTCGTTGAAGTTAACCAGCGAGATGCCACACTCGAAGTTGGTAGCCACCTCCTTCACGTCGTCCTTGTAGCGCTTCAGGGCATTGATGGCACCCGTGAAAACCACGATTCCATCGCGCACCAGGCGAGCCTTGTCGCTGCGGTGCACCTTGCCTTCGACGACCATGGCACCGGCCACGGTGCCCACCTTCGAAATCTTGTACACCTCGCGCACCTCCACCTGTGCGGTGACCTCCTCCTTGATGACCTTGTCGAGCATGCCCTCCATGGTAGAGCGCACATCCTCGATGGCATCGTAGATGATGCTGTAGGTATTGATTTCCACGCCCTCGCTGTCGGCCAGCTTGCGTGCTGCCGACGACGGGCGCACCTGGAAGCCGATGATGACGGCCTTCGAAGCCGAAGCCAGCATGACATCGTTCTCAGATATCTGGCCCACGGCCTTGGCGATGACGTTCACCTGCACCTTCTCGGTCGAGAGCTTGATGAACGAGTCGCTCAGAGCCTCGATGGAACCGTCGGTATCGCCCTTGACGACGATGTTCAGCTCGTGGAACTCGCCCAGTGCGATGCGGTGGCTGATGTCATCCAGTCCGATGGTGCGCTGTGTGCGCAGTCCCTGTTCGCGCTGCAGCTGTTCGCGCTTGTTGGCAATCTCGCGGGCCTCCTGCTCAGTGTCCATCACATTGAATGCATCGCCAGCCGTGGGAGCACCGTTCAAACCGAGGATAATGGCGGGCTGTGCGGGCTTGGCCTCCTGTATGCGCTCGTTGCGCTCGTTGAACATGGCCTTGATGCGGCCGTGGCTCGAACCGGCTATCACCACGTCGCCCACCTTCAGTGTGCCGTTGCTGACGAGTACGGTGCTGACGTAGCCGCGGCCCTTGTCGAGCGAGCTCTCGATGATGCTGCCCGTAGCCTTGCGGTTGGGGTTCGCCTTCAGGTCGAGCATCTCAGCCTCGAGGAGCACCTTCTCCAGGAGCTCCTCCACGCCGATGCCCTTCTTGGCACTGATTTCCTGACACTGGTATTTGCCGCCCCAGTCCTCCACCAGGAGGTTCATGTTGGCCAGGTCCTCACGAATCTTGTCGGGGTTGGCGCCGGGCTTGTCAATCTTGTTGATGGCAAACACCATGGGCACGTTGGCAGCCTGTGCATGTGCGATGGCCTCCTTCGTGGTGGGCATGACACTGTCGTCAGCGGCGACGATGATGATGGCGATATCCGTCACCTGTGCACCACGGGCACGCATGGCGGTGAACGCCTCGTGTCCAGGGGTGTCAAGGAAGGTAATCTGCCGGCCGTCGGGCAGCGTCACGTTATAGGCACCGATGTGCTGCGTGATGCCGCCGGCCTCGCCGGCGATGACGTTGGTCTTGCGTATATAGTCGAGCAGCGATGTCTTGCCGTGGTCCACATGGCCCATGACGGTGACGATGGGTGCACGGGGCAGCAGGTCGTTCTCGTCGTCAGCCTCCTCATGGATGGCGTTCTGCACCTCGGCGCTCACATATTCGGTCTTAAAGCCGAATTCATCGGCTACGATGTTGATGGTCTCAGCGTCGAGGCGCTGGTTGATGCTCACCATGATGCCTATTGACATGCAGGTGCCGATGACCTTCACCACGGGCACGTTCATCATCGTTGCCAGCTCTGACACGG
>Ga0310691_10002611_pt1 | contig 23386 bp, 24 predicted proteins | sample 176DNAGHGlowgp2_FD_203887 | JGI IMG/M metagenome (GOLD analysis project Ga0310691, IMG submission 203887) | Sheep rumen microbial communities from Palmerston North, Manawatu-Wanganui, New Zealand - 1766 DNA GHGlow gp2 (v2) (version 2) | ecosystem: Host-associated > Mammals > Digestive system >...
GGCACTGCCCGCCGGGCTCTGCGCAGGCTGCACGCGAAAGCGTGCCATAATATTCGGCTGAGAGAAGCGGTACGGCTTCGCTTATTATGGTGCGAAGCGAATTGGAGCCGGGCACTGCCCGGTTATAGCACATTATGACGGAAAAGGCAATGGGAGCAGTGAAAAAAAGTATACACAGGGTGCTGCCGGTAAAATTTCTATGTTTCCCATTGCATTTTCCTCTATAATATGTTATAATAGAACAGAATGCATATAGGAGGAGAGTGCTTTTGCGGATACTGGGAATTGATCCGGGCTATGCGACCGTCGGGTTCGGCGCGGTCGATTATCAGGGCTTCTCGTTCAAGACACTGGAATACGGCGCAATTCTGACGGAAGCGCATACCGATTTCCCCGGCAGGCTTGCTCAGATCTACACGGATATGGTGTATCTGCTGGAAAAATACCGTCCGCAGGCGCTGTCTGTCGAAAAGCTGTACTTCAATACGAACAAGACGACCGGTATCATGGTTGCCGAGGCACGCGGCGTTATTCTGCTCGCCTGCGCTCAGAAGGAAGTGCCGGTGTTTGAATATACGCCGCTTCAGGTGAAATCGGCTGTGGTCGGATACGGTAAGGCAGAGAAGCGGCAGGTTATGGATATGACCCGGCGGATCCTGCACCTGAGCGAGATCCCGAAGCCGGACGATGCCGCGGATGCGCTGGCGCTTGCGATCTGCCACGGCCACTGCGCCAAACCGGACTACTGAGCCGGTCAGATAAAGGAGTTTATATGATAGATCATATTCGCGGAACTGTGTGTTATAAGGAGCCGAATCTCGTTGTGATCGAATGCGGCGGGGTCGGCTATGCCTGCCGCACCAGCCTGCAAACAACGGCTGCCGTCGGCGGAACGGATGCGGAGGCGATGCTGTATACCCGGCTGGCAGTGCGGGAGGATGAGATCGCACTGTACGGCTTCTTCAGCCGCGCCGAGCGAAGCTGTTACGATCAGCTTACCGGCGTGACCGGCGTCGGACCGAAGGCGGCGCTGGCGATCCTCTCGGATATGACGCCCGACCGCTTTGCACTGTCGGTTGCGGCGGGAGATTATAAAGCGTTCACAAAGGTCAAGGGAATCGGCACAAAAACCGCACAGCGAATTGTGCTTGAGCTGAAGGACAAGGTCGCAAAGACCGCAGAGCTCTCCGGGCTTCCCAGTATTCCGGCGGCACCGGTAGGCGGGAATACCGAGGAAGCTATGGCGGCGCTGCTGGTGCTGGGATATTCGCAGGGCGAGGCGGCATCGGCACTGCATACGCTGGAGCCGACACTTCCGGCTTCCGAACTGATCCGGCTTTCGCTGATGCAGCTCGGCAAAAATCTTTGATATATTAAGAGGCGGAGAAACAAAAAAACATGAGACAACATCAGAAAAACGGCGCGAGGTTTGCAGCCGCCGTGCTGCTCCTTCTGCCCTGCATGACAGGCTGCGGAAAGAAACAGAATGCAGCAGAGAAAGAAGAAATGGCAAAGGCACGCGGCGAAATGATCGCGAAAAATAATGTGAAGCAGGATAATGACGATGCGAAGGCGCTCAGCGAGGCAGTCAATGCGGCTGTTTCGGATTATATGGCATGGGGCGGCGGCTCCCTTTCGCAGATTAACGGGGATTATGTGATCGAAGGCAGCACGCTTTCGGATACGAACGGCGCTACGCTGATTCCGAAGGAGAAGCTGCTGTATCTGGTCGGGCAGCACGATGATCTGAACGGGGTTCCGGAGGCGGCGTTCCGGCTCGAAAACGGACGCTGTGTCTATGCGGTCGTGCAGAACCGGGATGCATACGGCGCCTATCCCGAAGCAATCAAAGCGGAGGATCTGCCCTATCTGGATTCCATGCAGGAAGCGGCGGATTACGCTAAAAACGGCATGAACAGCCGGATACAACAATTGAAATGAACGGAGGAAACTGACATGTTCGGAAGAAAAATGAAGAAACTGCTCTGTGCTGCGGGCGCTGCGATGATCTGCTGCACGGCAATCACCGCCTGCGGAGAGAAAAAGGAAGAAAAACTGAGCCGTCACAGGCTGAAAACAGAGATCGCGTCTTCCAATTCCAGCGCAAAATCCATCTATACCGGCGTACAGTCCGCGATTACGGATTTGAATGCGGAGGATGCTGATCTTTCATGGGCGAAGGGTCAGGAGTTCCACTATACCGGCCGCGACTTTCAGTTCGACGGCCCGCCGAAGGCTGATGCTTCGCTGGAGGAAAAATTCCGTTACAGAGTCTATGTCTACTATACCGATATCACAGAAATGGACAATGTCGCGATTTCCTTCAATGATGATTGTTACGTGAATTGTGTTGCACTCAAGCGTACAGAGAAAAAATATGATACCGAAATATACGGGACGCATCCGCATCAGCTTACAGTTGATGACTTTGACAGCATCCACTCTATAAACGATGCACTCAAATACGCCGAGACAACCAAGTGATAATACCGCATAACACAAAAAGGAGTAATTGTTATGAAATCAAGCTATAAGACCAGAATAGCCTGCTGCGCAGCAGCACTGCTCTGCTGCGCACCGCTGATGCAGAGCTGCGGCAAGGAGGATTCCCCTGCCGCGCAGACTGCCGGCAGCTCCGCCGATCAGATGTTGGAGGAAATCACGAAGGATGCTGTTAGCGGAGCTGAGGGCGGCAGTGATTCCGAAACCGGTTCCGAAACCGGTTCCGTATCCGGTTTCTCGGATGAAAGCAGTACAAACGCCGATACCAAGCCTGCCGGACAGACGGTCAAAAACGGCGATACGGAATATGTCAAGGCGGACCCCGCTTCACCGGACTGCGCCGAGGCAACGGAGCGGCTGAACAAGTATTTTGACGCGATGAAATCCGGCGATGTCGATGCCGTGTTTGATGTCATGGATATGCAGAAAACGCTTGCTTATATGAAGCAGATGTACGATGCACAAGGCGGCTCGGAGCTCGATACGGAGCGCAATACTGTTGAAGAACTGGAAAAGCAGATGCGGCAGTCTGTTCAGGAGTCTGTCAATCATTCCTTAAGCAATACGATTGTCGGTGTATATGAGGTTCCGGGCTACCGGACGCAGATTGACGAGATGCTCGCGGAAATGGATGAGAACATCGAGGAGATCCGGAATTCTGACGATTCCAGCAAGCAGGAGATGCTTTCCAAGTATGAGGAGCAGATCAAAGTGACCCGCGATATGCTCAATTTTGAAAGCCTGCTCTTTTTCGACTGCGATGTGACGGCAGATGGCAAAACCGAGGAGACGCCGCTTGTTATGGTAAAGCGGGACGGAAAGTGGTATCTTGAGATGACCTTTATGCCTGCGATGATCGGCTATGTGAAGAAATCCAAGATTGTATCCGCAAATTCCGGCGCCAAATCTTGCTATGCCGCGTTACAGTCTGCGCTGACGGATATGGAGGATGAGGACCATGATGCGGCATCGCTTGACGGAACCTATACGCTGAAGGGCAGCGATTTTGAAAATGTCAAACAGCCGGAGCGCGTGGAAACCGAAGAAGAAAAAATGCAGTATCTCCGCTGCCGGATTCACGAGTATTTTAACGATATCACGAAGTATGAACAGGTTGCGTTCGTGATTGAGAATGGTGACTGCTCCTGCGCTGCACTGGACTGCGGCAAGCTCTCGACGCTGCGCGACGGGGAAATTGAGCTGTTCGGCACTTATCCGAATATGACCTCGACTGACACCTATAATACAATCGGCAGCATCTCCGATGCACTGAAGTTTGCTGACCCGAATTCTGACAGATAATACGGAGGATGCATGAGCATGAAGCGGAAGCATATGCTGTGCCGTGTCCTGTGCCTGAGCCTTGCAGCGGCGGTGCTGACCGCCTGCGGGGACAGCAGCAGCAAGAATTCCGGAGCAGTCTCCGGCAGCGGTGAAACAACGACCGGTATCTCCGGCACTGCGCCGGAGAATACGGAAACTGCGCAGAGTATGACCGATACAACGGCAGCGGAGGCGGCAACCCAGACAACCGTACAGAATGACTATATTCCGACAAATGACAAGCAGTATGATACCGCATATCTGACGCTCGACAGCTATCTGAAAGCGTGCGCAACCGGCGACAGTGATCTGGTTCGCGGCTCGTCGAATCTGATAGATGCTTATGATATCGCCGACCGCCATGCGGCACAGGGCGTGCGGTATGAGCAGAAAAAGGATGCCGAGGTGCAGGTGCAGTGCGGGATCCGTTCCGCAAAGATCGGAAAGGGCGCCGCTGCCGATGCCCTGAAGGACGAATATCTTGCATCGCTGACGGAACTGGAACAGGCATATGCTGCCGCTTCGGCGGATCTTCAGCTTCAGGCAGAGCTGAGCCTGAAGCTCGATCTCCGGAAGCCGATTGATCTGCTCTATGCGTTCCCCGTGATTGCGCAGACGGCCGACGGCGCGAGCCGGCAGGAGCTTTATTATGTGATCTGCTCCGGCCATGACTGGGCGGTTGATCTCGCAGCCGTACCTGAGTTTGTGCAGGAGCGCAGAACGGCAGGCATGGAAACGGCTGCGGCAAATGCACGGAACTTTTATCTTGCAGTGAATAATGCGCTGAACGATGTTGCGGCGCAGGGTGCGGATGTCAGGCTGATTGACGGCATTTACTATTACCGCGGTTCCGATCTCGTGAAGGCGCCCGGTAAAGCTGCTGTCAGCGATTCCGGTACTGATTCGGAGTCTGAGACCGTCATCACAGCCCCGGCAGTGAGCTTTGAACGTCCGATTGATGTGAGCGATGCTGTCAATACGCAGCTTGGCAAAACCTGCAAATACCTCAAAGAATGTGACCAGGTCGCATATGCGGTCAACGGCGGCATATGTACGGCGGTTGCGCTTCAGTGCGGCGGCGAGACCGATCCGCTGACGGAGACAGATCAGTATTATTACGGCTGCTACCCGCATGTTCTGACCGAAGAAGACTTCGGCACATTTATCAGCATTGATGACGTTATGACACACGCACTCGGCTGATGATATAATGATGATATATACAGACAGCATGATTAAAGGAGGAAATGATTATGAATCTGGACGAACTGTTGAAGGAAGCGATTACGAAGCCCGAAAAGCGCTCTTTGTTTTTGCAGATGCTGATTAAGAGTGATGTCTATGTCATCTGCAAGCGCCCTGTTAAGCAGGACGAGGTCAACGGCGGCATTTCGATGGAACTTGTGACGACCCAGAATCCCGACGGCGATATTTTTATCCCGTTTTTCACAAGTTACCGTTCGCTTCAGCAGTTTGCAAAGCGTTATGTCAACTGCTACCGCTTAAACTGCCTGCGTCTGTTTGATCTGATTCAGTCTGCAAATGCCGTGCTGAACCCGAATTCCTACGGTAAGGAATTTTCCTCGCAGGAGATCAAGAGTATCCTGATGGTTGCCAGAAACCTCAATATTCCGGCGATTTCCATGAAGGAGGAGGAGACGATCGAATACCGGCCTTCTACAAAGAATCTTGAGCATCTGATCCGTCCGCTGACGCGGTATCTCGCAAAGCAGGCGAATGTCGATGCGTGCTATGTCGTCGAGATGATCCGCGGCTGCGAGCGGCCGCAGACGCTGTTTGTGTTCGATATGGGCGGCAATACGAGAAAGCTGTTCTTCCCGCTTTCCAAGTATCTGCAAAATTATTCAAAGTCCGGCGATTCACTGGTGTTCATCAGCCTTGAAGAGCCGGCTGCAAAGAAGGCAGTCAACGGCATCGACCCGTTCTATATCCGCAAAAAGCGGTTCTTTGAACGCTGATCTGTCCAATCATCCAGAACGCGGAGAAACAAAATATGATACAAACAGGAACACCTGTTTTTGATACCGATGATATGGAAACGGAGCGGATTTCCAGCCCGGAAGTCCTCCCGCAGGACGGCGACGCCGAGGTGTCGCTCAGACCGAAAACCCTGAAGGACTATATCGGACAGGATCAGGTAAAGGAAAACTTGGCGGTGTATATTGAGGCAGCACGCCGGCGCGGCGATCCGCTCGATCATGTGCTGCTTTACGGTCCGCCCGGACTCGGCAAGACAACGCTTTCGGGCATCATTGCCCATGAGCTCGGCGTCAATCTGCGCGTAACTTCGGGTCCTGCAATCGAAAAGCCCGGCGATCTCGCCGCACTGCTGACCAATCTCGGCAGGGGCGATGTGCTCTTTGTGGATGAGATTCACCGGCTGTCCCGTGCGGTTGAGGAGATTCTCTATCCCGCGCTCGAGGACAGAGCACTCGATATCATGATCGGAAAGGGTCCTTCTGCACGCAGCATCCGCGTCGATTTGCAGCCCTTTACGCTGGTCGGTGCGACAACAAGAGCGGGTCAGCTTACGCCGCCGCTGCGCGACCGCTTCGGCATTGTGCAGCGCCTTGAACTGTATACGCCGGAGCAGCTCTGCGATATCATCCGAAGAAGCGCGATGCTGCTGGATATTCCCTGCGAAACCGACGGCGCGATGGAGCTCGCAAAGCGCTCCAGAGGCACACCGCGTATCGCAAACCGCCTGCTGCGGAGAGTCCGCGATTTTGCGGATGTGCTGGGCAAAGGCGTGATTGACGCGCAGACTACCCGTCTTGCACTCGAACGGCTCGAAATCGACGAGCTGGGGCTTGATAAGCTCGATATCCGGATGCTCGATATGATGATCCGCGGCTATCACGGCGGACCGGTCGGGCTGGAAACGCTTGCCTCTGCAATCGGCGAGGAGGCGGTGACGCTCGAAGATGTCTGCGAGCCGTATCTGATGCAGCTTGGAATGCTCGCGAGAACACCGCGCGGCAGATGCGCAACGGCACTGGCGTATCAGCATCTCGGCTATCCGGTCGAAAACGGCATCGGACAGCAGTATTCGCTGAGCGATATGCTGAACGGCGATGACTGACACAGGGCATTGCTATGAGACGCTTATCGACGAGAAACTATGAGCATAACCGGCAGATCAAACTGCCGGACGGGCTGCTCAGCGGACAGGGTCTCGGGAGGCTGGCAGAAATGCGATACGGGCGGTCAACCGTCAGTTACAGCGGCTGCGAATGCATCGCGGTTTACAATGCACTGATGATGAACGGGACGCCGGTGCCGTTTGCCGAGGTCGCAAGGTACATGGAGCGGTTCCGGGTGCTGTTCGGCTTCTGGGGCACGAATTTTCTCGCGCTCGGACATTGTCTCCGGCACTTCGGGCTGCGGACAAAACGGTATCGCTCCCGGAAAAAAATTGCCGCAGCGCTCAGCCCCGGCATGCCGGCACTGCTTGTTTACTGGACAAAACGGCGGTTTGCGTCCTCCGTCCACACGGTCTGTGTGCGGCTCTGCGATGCGGAAACCGTGGAGATTCTGAATGCATACAACACCTGCGCACATCCGGTTCGTGAAAAGCTCTGCGATGTGCTGCGGAAAAAACTGATTTTTGCATATATTCCGGTGCGGGAAGCAGCGGAATCAGCAAATTGATGAAAGGAGGCGGATTCTGTGAGCAGACTTCTGAAGCCGGAGGGGCTTCGCGGAAAGGCGATGACAGATGTGACGCCGGAGCTGATGCTGCGGCTTGGCAGAGCAGCAGCACAGGCGATCGGGAAGTCGTGCAGTCATCCGCCTGTTTTTTATTTGGCACATGATACGCGGCTTGCGGCGGATGCACTTGAGGCGGCGCTGTCTGCCGGAATCTGTGCGGGCGGCGGACATGCACACCAGCTTGGCGTGATGCCCTCGGCGGGCATGGCGCTGATGCTTGCGGCTGAGGATGCCGAGGCAGGCATTTCGATTGCCGGCGGCGACCTTCCCTTTGAGCAGATCTGCATCCGGCTCTATGCGAAAAGCGGCGCACTGATGTCCGCGGAGCAGCTCGATTCCATTTCGGCACTGATGCAGAGCGCGACGCCCGGTTCGCTCGGCGGCGGGAAGCGCTGCGGACAGATTCAGCTTCAGGAGGATGCGCAGAAGCGCTATCTGCGGCTGCTCGGCACCAGACTGACCAGACCCGGGCTCCGCGAGAAGAATCAGCTTCGTATTGCACTGGACTGCGCAAACGGCGCAGCCTCAGAGATTGCCGAGCCGCTTTATAAAATGCTCGGCGCCGAGGTGCTTGTGCTGAATGACAACCCGGACGGTACGAATATCAATCAGGAATGCGGCGTGCGGAATACGGAAAAGCTTGCGGAATTCGTGCAGGATTACAGCTGTGCGGCGGGCTTTGCATTTGACGGCGACGCTGCAAGGTTTATTGCAGTTGACGAGACCGGCGAAACGCTCGACTGTGACCGCTGCCTTGCGATTCTCTGCGAGGACAGGATGCAGGAGCAGGCTGCGGCACCGGCAATGCTGCCGAAAACCATGACACGCGGCGCGGCAGTGACGGTTGAAACGAATCTCGGTTTTTTGCGGTATGCGCAGTCCCGCGGGATTCCGGTTCACATGACGCAGCCCGCGCAGCCCTTTATGATGCAGCGGATGCGAAAGCTCTCACTTCCGCTCGGCGGCGACGGCAGAGGGCTGATCTATACCTCGGATTCTCCGGCGCCGGACGGGCTCATTGCGGCGGCATATCTGCTTCAGGCGATGCAGCGCACCGGCAAAAAGCTCAGCGAGCTGGCGGCTGTTATGGAGCATGACCCGCAGGTTATGACGCCGGCGAGAATCCCGGCATACTGGAAGGAAATCTGGAAGAATGATCCGGAAATCTCCGGCTTTATCGCGCAGTGCGAGCAGGAACTCGGCATGGACGGCAGAATTGTCGTGCGCGAGCGCAAAGACGATGCACCGATCATCAATGTGATGGTCGAGGGACGTGATTTCCGCAGAATCAACAGCTATCTGCTCGCAATTACAGAGAAGATTACGCAGTGTACGCACCGGGCGTAAGAGGAGTACAAATGGAACCGATCTGGAATACGCTGTATGAAGCGGCAAAGCGCGTGCAGAATGCGCGAAAAATCTCCGGCTATGTGACCGCAGGTGAGGTTGCGGCGGCGATTCTTTCAAAATCAGGGAAGATTTATACCGGCATCTGCGTTGACACCTGTTCCACGCTCGGTATCTGTGCGGAGCGAAATGCGATTTTTGCAATGCTGACAGCAGGGGAGCAGGAGATAGACAAAGTAATTGCCATTCTGCCGGACGGCAGTTCCGGCGCCCCCTGCGGCGCCTGCCGCGAGCTGATGGTACAGCTCATGCCGGAGACCTACGGCGAAATTGAAATTATGATGGACATGAAAACCGGCAGAGTCATGAAACTGGCAGAGCTGACACCGGAATGGTGGATTCCATAACGGTATTTCCTGCTGATTCGATGAGCTGTTTTGCTGATACGGAGGACAGATTATGACCGAACCGGAAGGAAAAACCGGCTGGGCGGCAATGAACCGGAAAGAGCGGCTTTTTCTGTGCATTGGCGGCGCATTGATTGCGGGTGTCGCTCTGATGATGCGCTTTGCACCGATTTGCGCGTTCAGCGGCGGAGCGATTCCGCTGCTTGCTGCGGCAATGGTGTTTTTTCTGCTCAGTGCCAGACGGCGCCTCGTGGGTTATGAGCGTATTTGCTTTATCATGCTTTCGGCGGCAATGCTCACATATCTGCTCTGCCTCCGGTTTATTTTTATTACGCCGATGCGCTGGGGCTATCCGCTTTCCGTGATCTGCCTGAGCGTGGCTTTTCTGATGGAAGCCGTGATTTCATGGCGGAGAAAGCGGCTGGATGCAGTGCTGTTCGGGCTGCTCGGCTGCGGGCATCTGCTCTGGCACATTGTGAAGTGGATGATTAAATTTATCACAAGGAATCAAATATGAGAATTGCAGACAACTGGGCGGATTACCGCCTGATTGATACAAAATCCGGCGAACGGCTGGAGCGCTGGGGCGATGTCACACTGATTCGCCCCGATCCGCAGGTCATCTGGCAAACGCCGCCGCTGACCGATCTCTGGCAGCGTGCGGACGGACACTACCACCGCTCCAAATCCGGCGGCGGACAGTGGGAGTATCGGAAAAAGCCGCCTGAGAGCTGGCAGATCCGCTACAGGGAGCTGCGTTTTATCGTGCGCCCGACCGGCTTTAAGCATACCGGGCTGTTTCCGGAGCAGGCGGTCAACTGGGATTGGATGACCGACCGGATTCAGTCTGCCGGAAGACCTGTCCGCGTGCTGAATCTCTTTGCCTATACCGGCGGCGCAACGCTTGCCTGTGCGGCAGCGGGTGCCGAGGTCTGTCATGTTGATGCGGCAAAGGGCATGGTGCAGTGGGCAAGAGAAAATGCGGCTGCATCCGGTCTGACCGAAAAGCCGGTTCGCTGGATCGTGGACGACTGCGAGAAATTTATCCGCCGGGAGGCGCGCCGCGGCAAGACCTATGACGCGATCATCATGGACCCGCCGAGCTACGGCAGAGGTCCGGGCGGCGAGATCTGGAAGCTCGAAAACAGCATTTATCCGCTGGTGGAAGCCTGCCTTGACGTACTTTCGCCGAAACCGCTGTTCTTTCTGCTCAACAGCTATACAACCGGGCTTTCGCCGTCTGTTATGGGCTATCTGCTGCACAGCCTGATTGTGCCGAAATGCGGCGGGAGCGTCTCTGCGGACGAAATCGGACTGCCGGTCGAACTGGCAAAGGCTGCGCTGCCCTGCGGTGCAACCGCAATCTGGGAGACGTGAAATGATGCAGATACGTCGGTTTCGTGACGGCGAAGCACAGGCGGTGCATACAGTCATCGCTGAGACGCTGCGGATCAGCAACAGCGCGGACTATCCGCCGGAATATATTGAAAGACTGATTCAGGAGCTCTCGCCGGAAGCGCTTTCGCAGCGTGCAAAGGACGGGCATATGTATGTGATCTGCGACGGCGAAAGAATCGTCGGCACCGGCACAATCGCACCCTTCTGGGGCAGCGGAACCGAGAGCATTCTGCTGACTATTTTCGTGCTGCCGGAATATCACGGAAAAGGGCTCGGTCGGCTGCTGATCGAAACGCTTGAGCAGGATGAATACGCCCTTCGCGCATCCCGCATTGAGATTCCGGCATCGCTGACCGCAGTCGGGTTCTACCGGCATCTCGGCTATGATTACAAAAACGGCATTACGGAGCCCGAACACGGGCTGCTTTACAGATTGGAGAAATTCCGGTGAAGTATCGGATTGTAGACATGGAAACCTATTACCGGCGCGGCGTGTTCCGGCATTTTTCAGAGGACTGCAAGTGCTCGGTGTCGATCACAAGCCGCGTCGATGTCACGGCGCTGAGAGAATGGTCAAAGCGCACAGATACGCGGTTTTATCTCAATTTCCTCTATGTACTGAGCCGTGCGCTCAATGCGCGGGAGGACTATCGCCTTTCATGGGACTGGCAGAATGAACGACTGCTGTGTTATGACAAAATCAACCCGACACAGTATATTTTTCATGAGGATACGGAGACATTTACCCTCGCATATACCGAGTACGATGCGGATTATGCGGTGTTTTATGCGCGTGCGCTGCGCGACATGGAGAATGCACGGAAAACGCGTGATTACGGGCTGGATGCGGTAAATCACCCGAACTGGTTTGATGCATCCTGTGTGCCGTGGCTCAGCTATGACGCGCTGCATGTCGAGCTGCCGGACGGCTACCTCTATTTCAATCCGATCGTCAACTGGGGCGCCTATGCGGAGGAAAACGGCAGGCTGATGATGCCGGTGACGGTGCGGATGAACCATGCCGCTGCCGACGGCTATCAGATCGCAAGGGTTTTTGCGCTGATTGCGCAGGAAATTGCGGCGCTGACCGCACAGTAATTATTCATACGGAGAATCTATGGAACCACTGATAAAGATTGAGAATGTCCGGTTCTCTTATCCCTCTTCTTCGGAGGACAGCGAACCGGCGCAGGTGTTGAAGGGCATCTCACTGGAATTTGAACACGGCGAGCTGGTTGCGGTGCTCGGGCATAACGGCTCGGGCAAATCCACGCTGGCAAAGCTGATGAATGCGATTCTGCTGCCGACAGAGGGCACTGTGACGGTCGCAGGCATCGACACGAAGGATGAGGAAAAGCTGCTGGAGATCCGGCAGCATGTCGGCATGGTGTTCCAGAATCCGGATAACCAGATTGTCGCGACGATTGTCGAGGAGGACGTCGCCTTCGGGCTTGAAAACCTCGGCGTTCCGACGGATGAAATGCGGATTCGCGTCGATCAGGCGCTCCATGCGGTCGGAATGTACGAATACCGCGAGCACGCACCGCATCAGCTCTCCGGCGGACAGAAGCAGCGTGTCGCAATTGCCGGCATCATCGCGATGCGCCCGGACTGCATCGTGCTGGACGAGCCGACTGCCATGCTCGACCCGCAGGGCAGAAAAGAAGTCATGCGCACAATCAAGATGCTGAACCGCGATTACGGCATCACCGTCATTCTCATTACGCATGAAATGGATGAGGCGGCACAGTGCGACCGCGTGATCGTCGTCGATCACGGCACGGTGCATATGGATGCGCCGCCGAAGAAGGTCTTTTCCCATGTGCAGGAAATGCGCGCACTGGGACTCGATGTCCCGCAGGCAACGGAGCTTTGCGATCTGCTGCGGCAGGCGGGCTATGCACTGAATCCGGAAATCCTCGATGTAAACGCGTGCGTCGATGCAATCGCGGAACTATTTTCGCAGAAAGGAATCACGCAGAATGCCGATTCTGGAAGCAAATAACCTCACCTATACATACAGCGTCGGCTCGCCGTTTCAGAAAACGGCAGTCGATCATATAAATCTGCAAATCGAACAGGGCGAGTTCGTCGGCATCATCGGGCACACCGGCTCGGGCAAATCGACGCTGATGCAGATGATGAACGGGCTGCTGAAGCCGACCGAAGGAACGGTTCTGCTGGACGGGCACGATATCTGGGCAAAAAAGGCAGACCGCCGTGCAGTTCGGTTTCAGGTCGGACTGGTGTTTCAGTATCCGGAATACCAGCTTTTTGAGGAGACGGTGTATCAGGATATCGCCTTCGGGCCCAAAAATATGGGGCTCGGCAAGGACGAAATCGACCGGCGGATCCGTGAGACTGCGGAGATCGTCGGGCTGGCGCCGGAGCTGCTGGAGAAGTCGCCCTATGCGCTCTCCGGCGGACAGAAGCGCCGTGCGGCGATTGCCGGTGTTATGGCAATGGAGCCGCGTGTACTGATTCTTGATGAGCCGACCGCCGGGCTTGACCCGATCGGCAGAACCACAATTCTCACGCAGCTTCGTGAATATCACAAGCGGACAGGCTGCACGGTCATGCTGGTTTCGCACAGCATGGAGGATGTGGCAAAATATGTCTCAAAGCTGCTGGTGCTCTCTCATGCAAAGGTCGTGTGCTATGATACGCCGGCAAATGTCTTTGCCCGCGGCGACGAGCTGGAAAGCATGGGGCTGGCGCTGCCGCAGATTACCAGAGTGTTCCATGAGCTGAAAGCGCGCGGCATCGACTTCCCGGAGGAGGTCTATACCGTGAAATACGGTGCGGAGCTCCTGAAAGCAAAGCTGGAAGGGAGTGTGCCGCAATGCTGAAGGATATTACGCTCGGACAGTTCTTTCCGATCAACAGCGTCGTTCACCGCATGGATGCGCGGTTCAAAATCGTCATTACCATGCTGTTTCTCGTGATGCTCTTCTGGGGGCAGCGTGTGACAACCCTTGCGGCAGGGCTGCTCTTTGTCATCGTCGCGACCGCCTGCTCGAAGATTCCGCCGAAAATGCTCGTGAAAAGCATCAAGCCGATTGTGCCGGTGCTGATTATTACGGGAATGTTCAACCTGTTTCTGCTGGACGGCGGCAAGACCTACTGGAGATGGCATTTCCTGAAGCTGACTGAGGAGGGCATTCAGACTTCCGCGTTTATGATCGTGCGCATCTGCCTGCTGATTGCGGGCACCTCGCTGCTGACCTATACCACCTCGCCGATTGTGCTGACGGATGCGATCGAGGCGCTGCTTTCTCCGCTCAAAAAGCTGAAAATGCCGGTGCATGAGCTTGCGATGATGATGACGATTGCGCTGCGGTTCATCCCGACGCTGCTTGAGGAGACCGACAAGATCATGTCGGCGCAGAAGGCACGCGGCGCCAATCTCGAAAGCGGCGGTCTGATGCAGCGCGTCAGGGCGCTGACGCCGATTCTGATTCCGCTGTTTGTCTCGGCTTTCCGCCGTGCGGAGGAGCTCGCGCTGGCTATGGAATGCCGCTGCTATCACGGCGGCGAGGGCAGAACCCGTCTGCGTGTGCTGAAAAGCGGGCTGCGGGATTATATCGCCCTTTGCTTTACGCTGCTGCTGTTCGCAGCCGTCATCCTCTGTAATATTTTTGTGAAATTCTGAGATGCTATGAAGAAAAATCGGATTTATCATCTGCTGAGTTTTCTCCTGCCGTGTGTCGGGATGCTGCTGCTGTTTGCGATCGGCGGGCGGTATCCGTTCGGCGGGGCAACAGCGCTGGAATCGGATGCAGCAATTCAGTATTATCCGTTCACGCTGCTGCTGCGCAATGCCGTGCGCGGCGGGCATTCCCTGTTTTATTCGTGGAGCGGCGGGCTTGGCATCAATCTCTGGAGCACTGCTGCATATTACTGCACAAACCTCTGGAGCATACTCTGTATCGCATTGCCGCAGAGCCAGATCCCGCTGTTTCTGACGCTGACGGTCTGCGTGCGGATCGGGCTGGCAGGACTGTTCTTTTCCGTGCTGCTGCGGACGGTCAGACGGGAGCTTGATTTTTCCGCCGTGATCTTCTCTGTGCTGTATGCGATGAATATGTGGTATCTGGTCAATTTTTATCAGCTCATCTGGCTGGATACCGTTGCCCTGACACCGCTCGTTCTCGCCGGGCTGCTCCGGCTTGTGCGCGACGGCAAACCGGGACTTTATACAGCGGCGCTCTTTTTCTCGCTGATTTTCAATCCGTATATGAGCTGGATGACTTGTCTCATGGCAGGGCTTTGCTGGATCGGGCTGCTGATTGTGCTGAAAAAGCCGCGGCAGACATGGCTGCGCGAGTCCGGCAGATTTCTTGGGGCTTCGCTGCTTGCAGCGGGGCTCGGCGCCGTGCTGCTTTTGCCGATGGCGCTGACGCTGCATGAATACAGCGCACCTGCTGCCGCTGTTCCTGCGCTGACACAGACCGAATTCCCGCTTTTGCAGGGCTTTGGACGGCTGGTGAGTTTTACTTACCCGATTCTGCATATCGGACCTCCGAACCTATCGAGCAGTATGCTCGGTGTGATGCTGCTCGGCGCCTATCTCACAGAGCGCAGAATCGCGCTGCGCGAGCGGTTCGTGACGGCGGGGCTGTTCCTGTTTCTGATGCTGAGCCTGTGGTCCTCGCCGCTGAGCTGGATCTGGCACGGCTTTCATATCCCGCACGGCTTTATTCACCGTTTCGCGCATCTGGTGCCGCTGGTGCTGCTTTTTATGGGCTGGCGCTATACGACCGCTGCGGGTGACGGTTCCGGCGGCAAAAAACGGCTGCTTCATCTGATTCCGATGCTTGTATGCAGCACTGCCGCCGAGGTGCTTTCGCAGATTTATGAAACGACCGATGTTGTGCTTGTCTGTATTGTTCTGTCGGTTCTCTACGCCGGCATCTATGCGCTGCGGATGCTGAAGCCGCAGAAACGGCTTGCTTTTTTCGCATTTCTGATGAGCGTAACTGCTGTTGAGACCGCGCTGAACGCCTTTCTGACAGCCGGAACAGCCCGTCCGCAGTTTACTGCCGATGACCTGAATCCCGACCCTGTTATGCAGCAGGCTGCCGATGCCGTCCGGAATGATGCAGAGGAAAAGGGCTATGCGGTTTATCATACCGCGATGTACCCCTACCGCAGCTACAATCCCGAATTGCTTTACGGGATGCCCTACGGCGGCAGTTTTTACAGCTCTTTGATTCCCGATTCGCTCTGCGTGACCTGCGGCGCGCTCGGGATGGATTCCGGTTCGGGGCTCAATTATTATTTTTATCAGGAGCTCCCGCCGGTTTCGATGCTGATGACCGGACTGCAATATGTTGTGATGCCGAACGCCAAGCTGGATGCAAAGTGTTACCGGCAGCTCGGCGAAACTGCGGCATATGCCTTTGCATATGATGCGCTGCCCGGTTTTCTGATTCCGCAGGACGCGGACAGGCTGCCGGAACTGCCGGATCCGATTGCAAGGCAGCAGGCGCTGTTTTCTGCGGTTACCGGATTGGATTCGCCGCTGTATCAGATATTTGCGGCGGATCGTACATCGGATCACGGCGCGGTGATGACGGCGGCAGGCGATCATACTTATCATTGCGTCATCGGTGATGCATACGATACGCTGACCTTTTCGTTTACTGCGGATTCCGACGGCTGGTATGTATATTATCTCGGTGCAGATGCTGCAATGGCAGCAGCGATCAAGGCATATGAGGTGCAGTCCGGCGGCGAGACGGTCTGTTCAGAGCAGTTTCTGCTGGGCGGCGGGTACGGAATCCCGAATTATGTGACACAGATCGGCTGGATGGAGGCGGGGAAGACTGCTTCCATTTCGGTGACGGTGCAGAGCGGGGCTGCGGGCGATCTCGATGTGTATTTTGCAAAGCAGGACGATGCCGTGTTTGATGCGGGCTACCGGGTTTTGCAGCAGAATGCCATGACAGAAACCGCCCGCACCGATACCGAAATATGCGGAACGGTGACCGCTGACGGCGAACGGCTGCTGTATCTGCCGGTGCCGTATGAAAGCGGCTGGACTGCGTATATAGACGGAAAAGCAGTGAAAATCCGCCGTATTATGGGCGGGATGCTCGGCGTTCCGATAAGCAGCGGCACACATGAGATAAGGCTGCGCTTTTTGCCGCGCGGACTGATCGCCGGTGTCTGTATCAGCCTGCTTTCCGCCGGGATTGCACTGCTTTCTGCCATTCTGAAAAAAAGGAAAAAACCGGCAAAGGAGACGACGCTTTGCGGACAATCAAAATGAGGATCGCCTACCGCGGCACCCGGTATCACGGGTTTCAGCGGCAGCCGAATGCGATTACGGTACAGGGCGAGCTGGAAAAGCAGCTTTCCCGCGTGCTGAACGGCGCCGTAACAGTTTACGGCTGCTCCCGTACCGATACGGGCGTCCATGCAAATGAATTTGTGCTGCACTTTTTCACTGAGCGGGAGATTCGCTGCAAAAACCTCGTGCGGGCACTGAACGGCTATCTGCCGGATGATATTTCCGTGCTCTCGGCGGAGGATACCGCCGCGGATTTCCATGCGCGGTTTGACTGCCGCGGGAAGGAGTATCTCTACCGGATTCACTGTCATGAGAGCAAAAACCCGTTTCTGACCGATCTTGCCTATCATTACCGCCGCCCGCTTGATACGGATAAAATCCGTGAGGCGGCGCAGGCTGTTGTCGGAACGCATGATTTCCACAGCTTTTGTGCGCAGGCGACGCCGGAGACAAACTGCATCCGGACAATCTACGGGACGGATGTGCAGCGCAGCGGCGCGGATGTGCGCATTTATATCCGCGGAGACGGATTCCTTTATAATATGGTGCGGATTTTCGTCGGGACGCTGCTGGATATCAACGAGGGCGTGTTCCCTGCCGGTGCGATGCCGGAAATCCTTGCGGCAAAGGACCGGCTCGCCGCCGGCAGAACTGCGATGGCGCACGGACTTTACCTGAACAGAGTGTTTTATTCCGATGCCGATATCACCGGCGCGGATCCGAAAGAACAAACATAAGAACGGAGAAACTGATGACAAAGAAAGCGATACTGCAAACGGGCGCAAAGCAAAAGAAACAGAATATTTATGCTGCGCGCAGTCAGAAAAAGCGCCGGAGAATCCTGCGGCGCTCGGTGCTGTTCCTCCTGCTGGTTATGGCGATTCTGGTTTTATACCGCCGGCGCGATTCGTGGATGCCGGGGCTGGATGCCTCAGGCGGGCAGACGCAGCAGGGGAAGGAGGGGAAATTCCCGCTCTATGTTCCGGGAAGCTCCGAATACCAGATGGGCGCCGCAGACGGCAAGCTCGCGGTCCTGACGGATTCCTACCTGTATTTCTATCAGACCGGCGGCGGACAGGTCTCCGCAAGGCAGCATACTTACGGCAGCGCCATGCTGCAAACCGCAGGAAGCTATACGCTTGTCTACGAGAGCGGCGGGGAGCACTTCCGGCTTGATACGCCGAGCAAGCAGATTTTTGAGAAAACGGCAGCCGATCCGATCATTTTCGGCAGGGTTTCCGATCAGGGAAAGGTCGCGCTTGTGACCGGTTCGGAGACCGGCGCCTGTAAAATGCTGGTGTTCAATGCAAAGGGGCAGCAGCTCTATGCGCGAAACTGCGTCGAAGACCTGAGCGATATCTGCTTCCATAAGGACGGCGGCGGCTGTTATGCGGTTTCTGTCTTTATGCAGGAGGGTACGCTGAAATCTGTCGTAAATTCATACAGTTTTACTGAAAAAGAAGACCTATGGCACAGTCAGACTCTTGACATGCTCGCCGTTTCGGTATATAATACCAGTGAGGGAAATACATTTGTGTTCGGCGATACCCGGTGCGCGTTTCTTGATGCACAGGGTAAGGTGACGGGCATCTATGAATATCCGAAATCACTCTCCGGCTGTGCTTTCCGCGATCAGACCGCCGTGCTGCTGCTCTCCGATCAGGAGCGGCGCTCAAGCTCGGTCGTGATTCTCGACGGAAATACGCAGTCGCCGGTGGTTCGCAGCTATGAAAAAGAGATAAAGGCGGTTGGGCTGCTTTCGGACAGCACGGTTCTCGTTCAGCTTCGCTCAAAACTGGAGCGGCTCTCGGAGACAGGCAGAGTGCTCGAAGAAAAGGAGATCTCAGACAGCTATGAGGGATTCAGTACTGTCGGATCGTATATCTTCCTGCACGGCTATCAGCATATTGATCGAACAGAGCTGAAAAAATAAAAATTTGGGGAACAAAAAAGGGGCAGCACAGGGAGGATAAAAAAGAATGGTAAGCCATTTCGGGTGGATTTTTGACGTATGTTTGATCGCGATTATAGTTCTCGTGATTCGTTCCAATGCAAAGCGCGGAGCGACAAAGGTCGTGATTCTGAGTGTCGGCTATATCGTGTCATCGCTGGCAGCATCACTGGTCGCGTCCGCCGGTGCGGAATCCGTATACCGGTCCGTTGCACAGCGCAATACGGTTTCTGCAATCGAAGCTGTCAATGAAAAGGTTGATCTGATTTCTGCATTCAAGAAGACCATCGACGAAGGAAAATACGGTTTCAGCTGCGATCCGCAGGAAATCAGCACAATTCTGTATTCAGAGGACAGAGAGCATTTTGACTCGCTCCTGTACGATTATGCCTTTGAGCACGGCGGCGCAACTGTCGGGCATAAGACGGAATTTATGAATAAGCTCCGGGACAGCTTTATTGCAGCATACGGCGAAGCTATGGACAAAAAACTGCCGGCATATGTCAGAAGCAATTTTGAGGCAGCGGTTCTGGATGACAGCGATGTGATGCGGAAAATCGTGACGGCACAGTTTGACAAGCGGCTCTCTGTACGCGAGAAGGCAACCAGAATAGAGGTGCTGTTCGCGCAGAAACCGACGGTCGAAGTCATGCGGATGTTTGTTTATCTGATTCTGTTCTCCATTCTGATGATTCTGGCGGCGGTTATCGCGGCAGTCGCAGAAAACCGGCTGTTCCTCAATCTGACGAAGGCAAGAGAACGGTTCTTCGGCGGTGTGCTCGGTCTGCTGGAGGTCGTCGCGATGATCGTGCTGTTTACGATTGTCACGCGCCTGCTGGTGCTGATCGGCGGCGGAGATTTCCTCTGTTTCAGCGATAAAGCAATTCACAATTCGTTCGTGTTCCGGATGGTTTATGATAATCTGAATACGCTGATCTGAGCAAACGGATATCCCGGGAAAGAGAGAAACAGTCAGGCGGAGGCTCCGCCGGAAGGGAAACATTATACATGGTTTTATGCAGTAATTGTAAGAAACGGCCTGCTGTGGTGTTTATTACATCCATGCACGGTTCTGAGAAGAAAAACGAAGGCTTTTGCCTTGTTTGCGCAAAGAAGCTCAATATCCCGCAGGTCGCGGAGTATATGGAGCATATCGGAATCTCCGATGAAGATATCGAGATGATGAGCGATCAGATGATGGATCTGATGGAGGACGAGAATTTTGAAATGGGCGGCGCGAGCACGCTGCCCGGCTTCATCCAGCGGCTGTTTACAGACCGTCCGGTGAATGAAAAGGCAACGCCGGCAGAGAAGCCCGATGAACCCGTCCGCCCCGCACCGAAGCACAATGAAAAACCGCAGGATAATATCAAAAATGACCGGAAGAAAAAGCCCGAAAAGCAGAAGGAACCGAAATATCTCGGCAGCTATTGCACCAACCTGAGCCGGAAGGCGGAGGAGGGCAAAATGGACGGCGTAGTCGGCAGAGATACCGAGATTGCGCGTGTCATCCAGATTCTCTCGCGCCGGCAGAAAAATAACCCCTGCCTGATCGGTGAGCCGGGCGTCGGAAAGACCGCCGTTGCCGAGGGCATTGCACAGCGCATTGCCTCGGGCGATGTGCCGTTCCACTTGAAAGACAAAAAGCTCTATCTGCTCGATATGACCGCGCTGGTCGCCGGGACACAGTTCCGCGGACAGTTTGAGAGCCGCGTCAAGGGGCTCATCGAGGAGGTCAAGGAGCAGGGGAATGTCATCCTGTTTATTGATGAGATTCACAGCCTCGTCGGCGCAGGCGATTCCGAAGGCTCGATGAATGCCGCCAATATCCTGAAGCCGGCGCTCTCCCGCGGCGAGGTGCAGGTGATCGGCGCCACAACCTTTACCGAATACCGCAAGTACATCGAAAAGGACGGCGCGCTCGAACGCCGCTTCCAGCCGGTCAAGGTCGATGAGCCGACCGTTGCCGATACCGTTGAAATTCTGAAAGGCGTCGCGAAATACTACGAGGAATTCCACCGCGTCAGCATTTCGCCGGCGATGCTGCATCTCTGCGCTGTGCTCTCCGAGCGCTATATCACCGACCGGTTTCTGCCGGATAAGGCAATCGACCTGCTCGACGAAAGCTGTGCCTATGTCAGCATCCGGCATCCGGAGCTGAATGAGGCAGAGCAGATTGAAACACAAATCGCGGAGAAAGAGGAGGAGGTCGAGGAGATCGAATCCGACAGCAACCCCGATTATCAGCGCCTTCAGGAGCGCAAGGGCGAACTGATCCGCCTCAAGGCGCGTCAGCAGGAGCTCAGCGAGCATCCGGTTTCGGTATCTGTTTCGGCGGGTGATCTGGCTCATGTCATTGAGATATGGACAGGAATTCCCGCAAATAAAATCGAAGAAACGGAATATGCCAAGCTGCGCGATCTGGAATCGCATCTGCGCGAGCATATTATCGGACAGGATGAGGCAATCAGCGCACTTGCCCGCGCAATCAAGCGCAGCCGTGTGCAGATGACCGCACGCCGCAGACCGGCATCGTTTATCTTCGTCGGCCCGACCGGCGTCGGCAAGACCGAGCTGGTCAAGGTGCTGTCGAATGAGATGTTTGATTCGACAGAGCCGCTGATCCGCCTTGATATGACCGAATATATGGAAAAGCACGCTGTCTCCAGAATGATCGGCTCGCCGCCCGGATATGTCGGCTATGATGAGGCAGGTCAGCTCACCGAGAAGGTGCGCCGCCGTCCGTATTCCGTGATTCTCTTTGATGAGATCGAAAAGGCGCATCCCGATGTCATGAATCTGCTGCTGCAAATTCTTGACGAGGGCAGAATCGACGACGCACAGGGCAGAAGCGTCAATTTCGAGAATACGATTATCGTCATGACCTCCAATGCCGGCAGCACCGACAAGACCACCGGCGTCGGATTCAACCGCACAGAGGAGGAAATCTCCACAGAAAAGGCAATGAAGGCGCTCAAGGATTTCCTGCGGCCGGAATTTGTCGGCAGAGTCGATGAAATCATCGTATTCAAGCCGCTGTCGAAGGAGAATTATGCGAAAATCGCCGGGCTGATGCTGAAGGAGACCGCTGCGGCGCTTTCCGAGCGCGGCATCTCGCTTGACTGGGATGATGCGGCACTGCAAATGATTGCGGAGAAATCGCACGGACACCGTTACGGCGCGCGCGATATCCGTCGTGTGCTGCGCGATGAGGTAGAGGATGCGATTGCCGCTTTGATCGTCGATGCGGAGAAGGCTGTGACTGCCATTCATATCCGCGGAACCGAGAACGGTATTCAGGTGACAGACGAAGCGCCTGCTGCGGAACCGAAAAACACAGAAGAATAATGAAAAAGGGGAAGGAACCGGTGTTCCTTCCCCTTTGTGTTATGCGTTTTTAATCAGTTCGACGAGAAGATCTGTCACCGAGGCAATGCCGAGCTTGCCGGTATTCAGAATCAGATGGTAATTGGAGCGCGAGCCCCAGTCCATGCCGGTGTAATAATTATAATGTCTGCGGCGCTGTTTGTCATGGCGGCTGACAATCGTATATGCTTTGTCCGGGTCGATATTGTACTGTTCAATCGCCCGCTTGACGCGGAAATCGAGGTCGGCGGTGATGAATACGCTGAACAGGCTCGGATGATCGCGCAGAATATAGTCTGCGCAGCGCCCGACAAATACCGCAGAGGGGTTCTCGCCCGCGAGCTTCGTAATGATCTTGCTCTGTGCGAGAAACACATAATCCTGCGGCAGTGCCTCGGTTTCGCCGTAGGGCGAATACGGCCCTGCGACCGCGAGATTAAACAGGAACGAGTTGGTCATTCGTTCCTCATTTTCCTGTATGAATTTTGTGGAATAGCCGCACTGATCCGCGGTCAGGTCGATCAGCTTGCGGTCAAAAACCGGAAGTTCAAGACGTTCGGAGATATGCTGTGCAATTTCCCTGCCGCCGCTGCCGTATTCACGGCTGATACTGAGTAAAATCGGTTTCATAGGCTGCCTCCTGACAGATTTCAAGTGTGAAATAGCATTTGTAAATATTACCGGAAATTCGCCTGAATTTCCTGCAAATTTATGGATTACAATGAATCCTGATATTATTATAGCAGAGGATTGCGGTTTTGTCAATGGGATATGGGAAAAAAGAGCGGATAAGGACGGTGCTGATATCGAAGTTTTATGCCATAGTATATCTGATTTACGGTCAGAAGTACAATGGCGTTTTTATTGAAGGCACTTTGATCCTATGCTGTAATTGTTACTGACATAAATCGGTATTTGTCGGCAAAAACCACACCCAATAAACGCTCCAAAAAAATCAAGACGCACTTCTCCCCATGGAACGGGGGTGACAACCCAAGAGGGGAAGGGGAAGGCGCAAACTGCGTTTGCTTATCCCCCTTCCCCCCTTAGGTTTTCGCCCCCGAG
>Ga0310691_10002613_pt1 | contig 23382 bp, 14 predicted proteins | sample 176DNAGHGlowgp2_FD_203887 | JGI IMG/M metagenome (GOLD analysis project Ga0310691, IMG submission 203887) | Sheep rumen microbial communities from Palmerston North, Manawatu-Wanganui, New Zealand - 1766 DNA GHGlow gp2 (v2) (version 2) | ecosystem: Host-associated > Mammals > Digestive system >...
CATAGACAGCACTGAGCTGCGGCACACCTACGCCGGCGACGACACGCGTGGTGCAGATGCTGCCTGGGCCGATGCCCACCTTCACTGCGTCGGCACCGTTCTCGACGAGCAGGCGAGCTGCCTCGCCGGTGGCGATGTTACCCACAACGATGTCAATGTCCTTGAACGACGCCTTGGCCTCGCGCAGTTTGTCGACGACGCCCTTGGAGTGTCCGTGGGCCGTGTCGATGACGATAGCGTCGGCACCAGCGCTGACCAATGCCTGCATGCGCTCCAGGGTGTCGGCCGTGACGCCCACGCCGGCGGCCACGCGCAGGCGGCCCTTCTCATCCTTGCAGGCCATGGGCTTGTCCTTGGCCTTGGTGATGTCCTTATAGGTGATAAGCCCGATGAGGCGGTTGTTCTTGTCCACCACGGGCAGCTTCTCAATCTTGTTCTCCTGCAGAATCTGCGCGGCGTCGCTCAGGTTGGTCTGCTGGTGTGTGGTCACCAGGTTCTCCTTCGTCATCACCTCCTCTACGGGACGGTCCAGACGGCGCTCGAAGCGCAGGTCACGGTTGGTGACGATGCCCACCAGGTGCCTTTCATCGTCGACGACGGGAATGCCGCCGATGTGGTACTCGGCCATGATGTCGAGGGCCTGTGCCACGGTGCTGCCCATGGGGATGGTGATGGGGTCATAGATCATGCCGTTCTCAGCACGCTTGACGATAGCCACCTCGCGGGCCTGGTTCTCTATCGACATGTTCTTGTGGATGACACCGATGCCACCCTCGCGAGCGATGGCAATGGCCATCTGGCTCTCAGTAACAGTGTCCATGGCAGCAGTGACGAAGGGCACGTTCAGCTCAATGCGTCTTGAGAATCTGGTTTTCAACTCTACCGTCTTCGGCAGCACTTCCGAATAGGCGGGAATCAACAGGACGTCGTCGAAAGTAAGGCCGTCCATCACAATCTTGTCTGCAATAAATGAAGCCATAAAAAGTACCTTTTAAAAAATATTGCCTGCAAAGGTACAAAAAAGTTAGGAGTTAGGAGTGAGGTGTTAAGAGTTTTTTTTGCCCAACGAGTCTTTTTTTATTTAAGTTAGAGATTACAAGTTAGGAGTTAGGAGTTTTTAACATGCCATCGCCAAACTCCTAACTCCTTGCTCGGCTTTGCCGCTTTGCTTCGCAAAGAACTCCTAACTCCAATCAGTTCGCCATGTCGCTGATGAACTTGATGCGCACCAGGCGAATCTCGTTCTCCGAGAAGTCGCTGCCGAACTCGCGATAGGCAGCCTCGATGTCGTCCTTCTCCTGCGATGCGAAGAAGTCGCACATGTCCGCCACGTCCTCCGGGTCCATGATGTCGTCGAGGAAGTAGTCGATGTTGATTTTATTGCCGCTGTAGAGCACGATGCCCTCCAGTTCGTCGAGCATCTCCTCGAAGTCGATGCCCAGCGCGTTGGCGATGTCGTCCAGAGCGATGCGGCGGTCGATGTTCTGCAGTATCTTCAGCTTGCGCATCGAGTCCTTGGCCTTCGTCCTGACACGCAGGTCGGTCTGGCGTTCTATCTCGTTCTCAGTGCAGTATCGCTTGATGAGGCCGACAAACTCCTTGGCGTATGGCTGGCGCGTCTTCCCGTCGCCCACGCCCTGGATGTTCTTCAGCTCCTCGAGGGTGACGGGATAGTAGGTGGCCATCTGTTCGATGCTGACATCCTGGAAGATGACGTAGGGCGGTCGCTGCAGCTTGCGCGACCACTTCTTTCGCATGTCGTACAACATGGCCGACAGCGTGGGATCGAGGGCTGAGGTGCCTCCCTCGCCTGCTGCCTCGTCATCGTCGCTGAACTCATGGTCCTCGACGACCATGAACGACTCTGGCTGCTTGATGAACTTCTTTCCTGCGGCGGTGACCTTCAGCAGACCATAGTTCTCGACCTCCTTCTGCAGATAGCCCATGATGAGCGCCTGGCGTATGACGGGGTTCCAAATCTTGTGGTCCTCGTCCTCGCCTGAGCCGAACTCCTCCAGCTCATCGTGCTTATGGGCATGAATCTCGTCGGTATTACGCCCGGTGATGAAGTCGATGACATAGTCAGAACGGAAGTTCTCCTTGATGGCCAGGATGGCCTTGAGGGCGATGACCAGCTGGGCCGATGCCTCAATCTTCTTGCCCGGATGCAGACAGTTGTCGCAGTTGTGGCAGTTGTCCTCCTTATAGTCCTCGCCGAAGTAGTGTAGCAGCATCTTCCTGCGGCACACGCTGGTCTCAGCGTATGCGGCCGTCTCCTGCAGCAGCTGGCGACCGATGTCCTGCTCAGCCACGGGCTTGCCTTCCATGAACTTCTCCAGCTTCTGCAGGTCCTTATAGCTGTAGAAGGCGATGCAGCGGCCCTCGCCGCCGTCGCGCCCTGCGCGTCCCGTCTCCTGGTAGTAGCCCTCCAGGCTCTTGGGGATGTCGTAGTGAATGACGAAGCGCACGTCGGGCTTGTCGATGCCCATGCCGAAGGCGATGGTAGCCACGATGACGTCAATCTTCTCCATCAGGAAGTCGTCCTGCGTCTGTGTCCGCGTGCTGGTGTCCAGACCGGCGTGGTAGCACTGCGCCTTGATGTCGTTGGCGCGCAGCACCTCAGCCAGGTCCTCCACCTTCTTGCGCGAGAGGCAGTAGATGATGCCGCTCTTGCCCGGGTGCTGCTTGATGAAGCGGACGATGTCCTTGTCGATGTCCTTCGTCTTAGGCCTCACCTCGTAGTAGAGGTTGGGACGGTTGAACGACGACTTGAACTCCTTGGCATCCAGGATGCCCAGGCTCTTCTTGATGTCGGTGCGCACCTTGTCGGTGGCGGTGGCGGTGAGCGCTATGACGGGCGCCTTGCCAATCTCGTTGATGATGGGCCTGATGCGGCGGTACTCCGGGCGGAAGTCGTGCCCCCACTCCGAGATGCAGTGTGCCTCGTCGATGGCGTAGAACGATATCTTCACCGTGCGCAGGAACTCCACATTGTCTTCCTTCGTCAGCGACTCAGGTGCCACATAGAGCAGCTTGGTACGCCCCTGCCGGACGTCGTCCTTCACCTGGTCGATGGCCGTCTTGTTGAGCGATGAGTTGAGAAAGTGTGCCGTTCCCTCATGTTCACTCAGGTTGGCGATGAAGTCCACCTGGTTCTTCATCAGCGCTATGAGCGGCGAGATGACGATGGCCACGCCGTCCATCAGCAGCGACGGCAGCTGATAGCACAGCGACTTGCCTCCGCCGGTGGGCATGAGCACGAAGGTGTCCTTTCCATCGAGGACATTGCGGATGATGGCTTCCTGGTCACCCTTGAAGGTGTCGAAGCCAAAGTATTTCTTTAGTGCTTCTGTCAAGTTGTTCTTGCCCCCTGCGTTAGAGGGTTGGGGGGTCAGCTGACCCTCCGTCTTGGTTTTTCTTCCTTCTTTCATAGTTCTTTTTATAGGCTTGTGGGACTGATGGGGCTTCTGGGAGAGCTGGGACTACTGGGAGTCCTGGGGCTTCTGGGAGTGCTGGGACTACTGAGAGTGCTGGGAGTCCTGAGAGTCCTGGGAGGGCGGGGAGGTGGCGGGGCCGGTGTCAGTTGACGAGGCTCTGCGACTTCTCTAACTGTTTGGTCACATAGTCCTTGGTTACCTCAAAGTGCTTCAGCTTGCCTGACGGTGCCTCGAACATGGAGTCCATCATCACCGTCTCGACAATGGAGCGCAGACCGCGTGCACCGAGCTTGTACTCCACGGCCTTGTCGACGATGGTCTCCAGGGCATCCTCGGTGAACGTCAGTTCGATGCCGTCCATGCGGAACAGCTTCTCATACTGCTTGATGATGCTGTTCTTCGGCTCCACCAAGATACGGCGCAGGGCGGGACGGTCCAGCTGGTTCAGGTAGGTCAGGATGGGCAGACGGCCGATAATCTCGGGTATGAGTCCGAAACTCTTCAGGTCCTGCGGCTGCACATACTTCATCAGGTCGTCCTTGTCCAGCTTCCTCACGTTCTGCACTGAGTTGTAGCCCACGGTGTGGGTGTTCAGGCGCTGGGCTATCTTACGTTCTATGCCGTCGAAGGCCCCGCCGCAGATGAAGAGGATGTTGCGCGTGTCAACGTGGATGTACTCCTGGTCGGGGTGCTTGCGCCCACCCTTGGGCGGCACGTTCACGGTGGTACCCTCGAGCAGTTTCAGCAGTCCCTGCTGCACGCCCTCGCCACTGACGTCGCGCGTGATGGAGGGGTTGTCCTGCTTGCGTGCTATCTTGTCTATCTCGTCAATGAAGACGATGCCCCGCTCAGTGGCCTCCACCTTGTAGTCGGCCACCTGCAACAGCCGCGTGAGGATGCTCTCCACGTCCTCGCCCACGTAGCCGGCCTCGGTGAACACCGTGGCGTCGACGATGGTGAAGGGCACGTCGAGCAGCTTGGCGATGGTGCGTGCCAGCAGCGTCTTGCCCGTTCCGGTAGGGCCGACGAGGATGATGTTCGACTTCTCTATCTCCACGCCGTCATCGTCGTCCTTCGTCTGCTGCAGACGCTTGTAGTGGTTATACACGGCCACGCTGAGGAAGCGCTTGGCCTCGTCCTGCCCGATGATATACTGGTCGAGATATTCCTTAATCTCCTTCGGTTTGGGCACCCGCTGCAGGCTGGGCGGTGCCGACTGGGCACTCTTCTTCTGGGCATAGGCCCCCTGCTCCTGGGCAATCTGGTAGGCCTGCTGGGTGCAGTCCTCGCAGATGTATCCGTTGATGCCGGTAATGAGCAGCTTCACCTCGCGGTCGGTGCGCCCACAGAAACTACATGCTTTCTTCATTCCTCGGGTCACTTCTTCTTCAGTACCTGGTCAATCATTCCGTACTCGCGTGCCTCCTCGGCCGTCATCCAGTAGTTGCGGTCGCTGTCAGCCCACACCTTGTCGTAGTCGGTGTGCGAGTGTTCGGCAATGATGGTATAGAGTTCCTTCTTGAGTTTCTGAATCTCACGTGCCTCAATCTCGATGTCGCTGGCCTGTCCCTGCACACCGCCTAAAGGCTGGTGAATCATCACGCGGCTGTGGGGCAGTGCCGAGCGCTTGCCCTCGGTGCCGGCCACTAAGAGCACGGCAGCCATCGAGGCGGCCATGCCCGTGCAGATGGTAGCCACGTCGCTCTGGATGAACTGCATGGTGTCGTAGATGCCCAGGCCGGCATAGACGCTGCCGCCCGGCGAGTTGATATAGACGTTGATGTCCTTGCCCGGGTCGACGGAGTCGAGATAGAGCAGCTGTGCCTGCAGCACGTTGGCCGTATAGTCGTTCACCTCGGTACCGAGGAAGATGATGCGGTCCATCATCAGACGGCTGAACACGTCGAGCTGCGTGACGTTCAGCTGGCGCTCCTCCAGGATGTAGGGATTCATGTACTGGGCCTGTGCGGCCATCACGTCGTCAAGCACCTGACCATTGAGTCCCAGGTGCCCTGTTGCATATTTTCTAAAGTCGTTCATAATTGTCTTTTTCGCCTTCTAATCGCTTGGAAATACAAAGTTAATAAAAATATCGGGAAAGTCCCGCATTTTTTAAGATTTTTTGTGAAAGTGACCCATGGAAACGGACTGTCAACGCGCGCGCACGCGCGCGAGAAAAGTCGCGACTTATGACAGCCAGGCATGGAGTTATGACAGCCAGGCATGGAGATAATTTCGCCAGGCATGGAGTTATGCTCATAAAGTGGCGCTTTATTCTGCTTTGGTGGACATTCAAAAATAACTTGGTCTGATTGTTACAGACCAAGTTATTTTTAACGGTTATTCGAATAGCTCTTATTTTGAAACGTACTGAGCGGGCAGGGCGATGTGATAGTGGTCGAAGGCCTGACGCAGCACCCGGAAGAAAGCCTCGATGTCGGGCACGTCGATGGTGCCGAGGGCACAGAGACGGAAGGTGTTGGTGGTGGAAATCTTGCCGGGATAGATGGTGAAGCCCCGCTCGTAGCAGTAGTCGTGCACGCGCTCGAAGTCCCAGTTGGGGTCGTCGGGATAGAGCACGCTGGCCACGAGGCCCGACTGCAGGTCAAGGGGTATGACCTCGCGCAGCCCCATGTCGGCCAGTCCCTTGTGGATGGCCTCGATGACGCGGTGGTGACGCGCGAACTTGGCGGTCTCGCCCACCTCGAAGTATTCCTTCAGGGCCTGGATTGTAGCGTAGATGGTCTGCACGGGCGGCGTGAAGTGCATCTCGCCAGTACGCTCGAAGAAGTCGTACTGCAGATAGAGGTTGCAGTAGTAGGAGCGCTTGGGGTAGTCCTTCGAGCGGCGTATCTCAGCCTCGTTGCCGATGATGAACGACAGACCAGTCATGGCCATCAGGCCTTTCTGGGCCGAGGCCATGCAGAAGTCGACGTTGTCCTGCTCCATGTCGAAGGGAATCATGCCAAGCGACGATGTGGTGTCGACCACGAACACAGCGCCGTGCGCATGGGCCATCGCACCTATCTCACGGATGGGGTTCAGAATGCCGGTGCCCGTCTCGTGATGGGTGGTATAGACGAGGGCCACGTCGGGGTTGTCGTCGAGGGCCTTAGCCACAGCGTCCAGGTCAGGCTGCTCGAATACCGATGAGCGCAGGTCGATGTGGGGCAGACCGTAGTATTGGCAAATCTCGACGGCACGTGAGCTATAGGCACCGTTGTTCACCACCAGCACCTTCTTGCCGGCAGGCAGCAGCGAGTTCAGACAGATGTCGATATTGATGGTGCCGCTGCCACAGAACAGCACCGCCGTGTATTTCGTCTCAGGGGCATGAGCCACACGCAGCAGGTCGGCGCGCAGGCTCTTCATCATGTCGGCGAACTCTTTCTCGCGCGGACAGATGTCGGGCACCACCTGTGCCAGCTTCACCGTGTCGGTGGTGGTGGCGGGGCCCGGGTTCAACAGGATGTTACGCTTTATTTCCATTGTTTTTTCTTTTTTTGTTATTTCGCCGGTGCATCCAGATAGGGCACGACGTGCTGTTCGGCATAGCTGAGGTCGGCCTGGTCGTCAATCTCGTACCACTTCAGCCCCTCCTCGCACAGCACATAGACGGGCGACACCTGACGCGACATGCTCAGCAGCTCGTACTCGTAGCCCAGCTTCGGCTGGTCAGCCACCTTGGCGGCATAGTCGGCACACATCTTCTTATAAAAGACATTCGACAGCTTGTGGATGCCCACCAGTTCACCGCTGTAGTCCACCTCCTCCTTGTTCACCGAACAGTTGGTGAGCACGCCGTCAGCGTTACGCTCCACGTAGTACTGGTCCTGGAACTTGGTGACGGGTGTGATGAGCATCACGTCGGGCTGCGGACAGTCCATCAGGGCGGTGATGGCGCGGCGCTCGAATACCAGGTCGCTCTCAAGCAGCAGGAAGTCGTCGTCGCCGATGACGTCCCTGCAATTATATAATGTATACATGCTGTTCGTCTCGGCATAGCGCTCGCTGAAGCAGCACACAATCTGGGGGAAGCGTGCGGCCAGCTCCTCGTAGGCCTCACGCAGGTAGCCTGTGCCAATGATGATACGCTCGATGCCACAGCTGATGAGCGTCTCGATGCTGCGCACCACCATTGCCTTCCCCCCGGCCTCGATGAAGCCCTTGGGCCGTTCCTCGGTCATCGACCCAAAGCGGGTGCCCATGCCGGCGGCCATTATCACAGCGGTTTTAATTAAATCATTCATTGCTCGTTAAGTGGGTGTTTACCATGACATTCCGCAGACGTTCCCCTCCCCTCAAGGGGAGGGGTTGGGGGTGGGGTCTGTAACTAATCATACCAAGTTATTCTTTTATGGTTACTAAAGAATCCATAAACGCCTGCTTGTTCTCAATGGGCGTGGTGGTGGGACGGCCGAGGTCGTCGCGCGAGTTGATGGCCACACGCAGCTCTATGAGGACGGGACCGTCGAGGGTGTCAAGCTGTTGCAGGGCCTGCAGCATCTCGTCGGCTGTGGTGGCCGTCAGGGCGTGGCGGTAGCCGCTGGCCAGGGCGATGGCCGGAGCGTTGAGGCGGAAGCCGACGGTGGGCTGTGCGCCGACGCTCTCGTGGGCACCGTTGTTAAACAGGATGTGCACGAAGTTCTTAGGCTGCATGGATGCATTGATGCCCAGCGCGCCGGTGTGCATGATGAAGGCACCGTCGCCGTCGAAGCAGAACACGCGACGCTCAGGGCGCTCCAAGGCGATGCCCAGGGCAATGCTGGAGCTGTGGCCCATGGAGCCGACGGTGAGGAAGTCGTGGCCATGGCCCTCGTGGCGCGCCTCGCGCAACTCGAACAGCTCGCGCGAGAGCTTGCCGGTGGTGGAGACGATGACATCGTCCGTGCGCAGATGGTCGACGACCAACCGCAGCGCCTCCTCGCGGCTCAGCGGACAGTCGTTGCTACTCTTGTTCTTCAGCTGGTACTTGCCAAAGGTGCCCTTACGGATAACGATGGCCGTAGGAGCCAGTCGCTGCATGGCCAGCGTCACCTGCTCGGCTATCTGCTCCACCCGCTCCAGCACGACGTATGGGATGTGCATGGCATCAAGCAGGCCAAGCGTCACCTCGCCCTGTTTCACATGCTGCGGCTCGTCGTGCACGCCAGGCTCGCCCCGCCAGCCAATCATCAGCACCATGGGGATGCTGTACACCTTCTCGTCGGCCAACGACAGCAGGGGGTTGACGGTGTTGCCCAGGCCTGAGTTCTGCATATAGACCAGTGCGGGATGGCCTGTAGCCAGATAGTGGCCTGCAGCGATGCCCACGGCATTGCCCTCGTTGGCGGCAATGATATGGTGACGCGGGTCGGCAGTATCGGTGACGTAGGCACAGAAATTCTTCAACAGCGAGTCGGGCACGCCCGTGAACAGGTCGACACCACTCTGTATGAAGGTCTCGTAAGCGCTATTTACTTCTATCATAAATCTCAATCCTCAAATCTCAAAACTCAAACCTCAACTCATTTTGTCCCTGGTATCAGCTCCAGTATCTGCTTGATGGGCATGCACAGGGGGTTGGCCTCCAGCGAGCGGTGATGTTGTAGGATGCTGGTGGCCACATTGACCATGGCGGGATAGGCAGCACGCAGCATGTGGTTGGCATAGATGACGACCTTGATGCCCCAGGCGGCCAGCTCCTCCTCGGTAAACTGGTTGTAGGTGGTGGGCACGGCCACGATGGGCACGTAGGGGTGCAGCTCGTGGAAGCGCTGGCAGAACAGTCGGATGTCGTCGCCGCTCTTCTCCTTGGAGTGAATCATGATGCCGTCGGCCCCACCCTGCTCAACATATGCACAGCAGCGCTCAATGGCGTCGTCGACGCTCTTGCCGGCGATGAGACTCTCACAACGGGCGATAATCATGAAGTCCTTTGTCACCTGGGCGTTCTTGCCAGCACGAATCTTCTGGCAGAAGTTCTCGATGGTGTCCTGTGTCTGGATGGCGTCGGTACCGAAGAGCGAGTTCTTCTTCAGTCCCACCTTGTCCTCGATGATGACGGCCGAGATGCCGTTGCGCTCCAGTGTGCGCACGGTGAACACGAAGTGCTCAAGCTTGCCACCCGTGTCGCCGTCGTAGATGATGGGCTTGGTGGTGCACTCCAGGATATTGTTCAGGTCCTGCATGCGCGTGGTCAGGTCCACAGCCTCGATGTCGGGCTTGCCCTTCGATGTCGAGTCGGTGAGCGACGAGCTCCACATGCCGTCGAAGGCCTCAGTGTAGAGACCGTTCTTCACCTCCAAGGTCTCGCAGATAAGACCCGAGAGACCATCGTGGACCTCCAAGACGCGCACCACGGGCTTGGCGCTGATAAGACGGCGCAAGGCCTTCAGGCGAATGTCGGGGGTGGTGCCTATCTGCTTGATTTCCTTATCGATGGACGATGATTCGATGCCCTTGGTGTAGGGAATCTCAATCACCTCGCCACCCAGTTCCTGCATCACCAGGAAAGCCTCGTCGCGCAGCTCACGGTCAGGCCCTTCTTTCCAGTCATCGCCATGAATGATGTAGTCGGGCTTCAGCTGCCGCAGGTTGGGTGCATAGCTCCAGTCGTCCTGGGGCACCACGCGGCTGACGTTGCGGATGTTCTCTACGACGTTCTTGCGCTGCTCGTAGGTAAGGTAGGGCAGGCGCTTGTGCTGGGCGATGGCCTTGTCAGTAAACAGGCCGATGACGACATCGCCATACTTCGCCCCTTCGTTAATGATGTTGATAAGTCCGGGATGCATGATGTCAGCAATCATCCCCAAATAGACAGTCTTTGCCATAACATTCCAAATTTTCTTGCAAAGGTACAAAGAAGCGGACGAAATGCAAAAGAAAATCGGAGTTTTCTTTGTTTTTATGTATGAAATGCATTACCTTTGCAGTCAATTATGACGGAAAGACTGACCATAGGCTACGACGCGAAACGCATCGTACGCAACGGCACGGGGCTGGGCAGCTATGGGCGGACGCTGGTGAACGACCTGGCGGCCCTTGATGCTTTCGACCTACGTCTATATGCTCCCGACGAGGGGCAGACACAGCTGCGGTCACAGATAGTGGGGCGCAGCAACGTAGCCTTCTGCTATCCACGCCATGCCCGCACAGCACTGGGCAAGGCGCTGTGGCGTTCGCACGGCATCGTCAAGCAACTGGTGCGCGACGGCGTGCAGCTCTACCACGGCCTGTCAGGCGAGCTGCCCACAGGCATCAGCGAGGCTGGCATACAGACGGTAGTCACCATCCACGACCTGATTTTCATGCGGCATCCGGAATACTATAAGCGGGCCGACGTGAAGATATATACCAAGAAGTTCTTCAACACACTGAAGGAGGCCGACCGCATCGTGGCCATCAGCGAGTGTACCAAGCGCGACATCTGCCAGCTGGGCGACATTGACCCAAGGCGCGTCAGCGTGGTGTACCAGAGCTGTGCCAAGCGCTTCGCCGAGGTGCCCGACAGCACGAAGATGTGGCAGGTGCGCGACAAGTATGAGCTGCCTGACCGCTACGTGCTCAGCGTGGGGACGATAGAGGAGCGCAAGAATGTGCTGCTGGCCGTCAAGGCGCTGCACCACCTGCCCGACGATGTGTCGCTGGTCATCGTGGGACGGCAGACGCCCTACAGCGACCATGTGCACGAGTATGTGCTGGAGCACCGCATGCACAGCCGCGTGCAGATGTTGCACAACGTGCCTGACGATGACCTGCCCGCTCTCTACCGCATGGCCGACGCCTTTGTCTACCCCTCGCGCTATGAGGGCTTTGGCATACCCATCATCGAGGCCATCAGCCAGGGGCTGCCCGTGGTGGCCTGCACCGGCTCGTGCCTGGAGGAGGCGGGAGGACCTGACAGCCTCTATGTCAACCCAGACGACCCGCAGGCCATGGCCAACGCCCTGCAACAAGTGCTCTACGGCGCGGCGGGACGTGAGCAGCGCATAGAGCGCAGCCAGCGCTACATCGCACGCTTCCAGAACAGCGATGCGGCACAGCAGATGGTTGACGTTTACAACAGCATCACTATGACATGATAGGCGACGAGCTGCAATTTCGCATACATGAGCACTTCGGGCACGTGCCGACCGACGAGCAGGAGCAGGCCATCGGCATGTTCAGCCTTTTCCTCACCGACACAGGCTGGGGACGGGGCCAACAAGCATGCATGGTGCTGCGCGGCTCGGCTGGTACAGGCAAGACATCGATAGCGGCTGCCATCGTGCGCGCCCTGCTGTCGATGAAACAGAAGATGATGCTGCTGGCCCCCACCGGACGGGCGGCGAAGGTGTTCTCGCTCTATGCCAACCATCCGGCTTACACCATCCACCGCCGCATCTACCGCCAGAAGTCGGCCGGCGACCTGTCAGCGTTCAACCTGAACGACAACCTCTACCACGACACGCTGTTCATCATCGACGAGGCATCAATGATTTCCGACACACCCGGCGACAGCACCTTCGGCGCCGGCTCGCTGCTCGGCGACCTGGTGCGCTATGTGTACCAAGGCCAGAACTGCCGTATGCTGCTCATCGGCGACAGTGCACAGCTGCCACCCGTGGGCGAGGAGAACAGCCCGGCGCTATCCACGGTGGTGTTGCAGGGCTACGGACTGAAGGTGTTTGAGGCCAGCCTCACACAGGTGCTGCGACAAAGCCAGCAGTCGGGCATCCTCTACAATGCCACACGCATACGCGAGCATGGCATCATGGCTGAGACGGAGGGACTGCACCTGCCACGCATCCGCTTCCAAGGCTTTGCCGACATCGTCAGCATGCCGGGCAACGAGCTGATAGAGGCACTGGCTACCAGCTACAGCCGGGCGGGACAGGACGAGACGATAGTGGTGACACGGTCGAACAAAAGGGCCGTGGTCTACAACAAGGGCATACGCAACACCGTGCTGGACCGCGAGGACGAGCTGGGCCGCGGCGACCAGCTGATGATAGTGAAGAACAATTACTACTGGTGCAAGGTGGAGAGCGAGTGCCTGAAGGACGAGAACGGCGCCATCAAAGTGCCCTTCCTGGCCAACGGCGACCGCTGCGTGGTACAGCGCGTGCGTAACTTCCACGAGCTATATGGCTTCCGCTTTGCCGACGTCACGTTCACCCTACCCGACTATGACGACACGGAGCTGACGGCGACGATGCTGCTCGACACGCTGGCTGCCGAAGCCCCGGCGCTGACCCACGAGCAACAGGAGCAGCTGTACCAGCGGGTGATGGACGACTACGCTGACCTGCCGCTGAAACAGGACCGCATGAAGGCACTGCGCAACGACCCACACTACAACGCGCTGCAGGTGAAGTATGGCTATGCCGTCACTTGCCATAAGGCCCAGGGCGGACAGTGGGCCCACGTCTACATAGACCAGGGCTACATGACTGACGACATGCTCACCCCCGACTATCTGCACTGGCTATACACCGCCCTGACACGCGCCACGGAGAAGGTGTTCCTCGTCAACTGGCCAGAGCAACAAACAACTAATGAATGAGTGGAATCATTTGTGGGTACGAAGCTACAAAAACGATTGTTATTTATAAATAAAAGTCCGAAGCATCATCTATGATATACGAAGCAATTATTGACAAGTATTACCCGGAGGTAGAAGATGGGGCGCAGCAGCCTTCCGCACTGCGTCGCCTCCTGCTGAAACACTCGCGCCAGGTGGCCGACCACTGTCTGCGCATCGCCGACCGCCACCCTGAGCTGCAGCTCGACAAGACATTCATCGAGGCCGCCGCCATGCTGCACGACATTGGCATACGCTGGTGCTATGCCCCCTCCATCCTGTGCAACGGTACGGAGCCATACATCCGCCACGGGCTTATCGGTGCCGAGCTGCTGCGTAGCATAGGATGCGATGAGGCCTTCGCCCGCGTCTGCGAGCGCCACACCGGCACAGGACTGACACGCCAGCAGATAGAGCGCCAGCAGCTGCCGCTGCCACTACAAGACTTCGTTCCCGTGACGCTGGCAGAACAGGTCGTGTGCTACGCCGACAAGTTCTACTCCAAGTCGCACCCCGACCGCATCCTCACTGCTAAGCAGGCAGAACAGAGTTTAGCAAAGTTCGGCCAAGAAGGCGTAGCGCTGTTCCGTAGCTGGGACGAGCGTTTCGGGTAAGTGACCGCGACTCAACAGTCCACATCCCCTTCAGGAAATGGGAATCAGAGCGACTCTATTTCCTCAAGGCTGAGACCTGTATATCTAGCTATCAGCTCTGTCGACATTCCGTCGCTTTTCATCTTTAATGCGTTGTCGCGGTTGGCCTGAGCCATACCTTCAGCCTTGCCCTGAGCCATACCCTGAGCCATACCTTCAGCCTTGCCCTGAGCCATACCTTCAGCCATGCCCTGAGCCATACCCTGTGCCATACCCTTCTTCATGCCATGCTTAAAACCGCTATTGGCGGCCGAGCGGAAAGCCCCGTCAAGGTCATAGTAGACCTTCTCACTCTCAACATATTTGGCATATTCGACTTTATCCAAGTTGGCTATCTCGGCCACTTCAAAGAACTTCTTGAAGATGCGCTCCTGCAGAGCTGCGGGACGCTGCAACAAACGGGGTAGGTTCTTCAAGGCGTAGAGCCACTTATCGAAGAGCGACTCCAGTTCATCCTCAGTCTTCCTGAACTTGGGCATCTCAAGGTAGATATAGGTGAGGTTGTCGTAAAAGACCTCCTTTTTCTCCACGTCCATGAGCTTCACCACATGGTGGTAGTATTCCTCATCGTCCTTGTCCTCGTCGAACACGAAATTAAGAATCCCAATGGTATAGACAGCTTTCAGCCCAAAGCGCCACCGCCCCTTCATGCCCTGCTGACGGATAGGGAATGAAGAGTAGTAGATGCTGCGGTCCTTGAAATACTGCTGATCGGCCTTCTGCATCTCAATGATAATCTTGTCTCCCTGCTCGTTCTCACAGTACACATCGAACACCGACCGACGGTCTTCCTTGGTGTCACCAAGCTGTTCGGTAGGCATGAGCGTGAGGCTCTTGATGACCTCCTTTCCCTTCAACAGAGCGTTGACAAGAGCCAGGGTGAACTCCTTGTTGGGTTCGGTACCAAAGAGATACTTAAAGCCGTAGTCGGTATAAGGGTTAATGTATTTTCCTTCTGTCTCGTCCATGATAATACTCATTTTCTGTGGCAAAGTTACGAACAAAACTCCGAACCACCAAGCGATTCGCAAATTATTTTTTGTTTTCCAAGTGCACAACATAGCGGGGGAAATTGGTGAAAGTGCGGCTTTGTAGTGCCATTTCTAACGTTAAACTATGGTAAACACGGCGATATTCGGGATTTTTGATGTAATTTTGCAGCCGTGAAACAAAAAACGGGTACACTACTCTTCTTCCTGGCCTTCATTCTGCTGTGGGCCTGCTCGCCTGCGTCGCTCATCAAAGAGCGAGGCTCGGCTACCGTGAAGGATGTGAAGGTGAAGAAAGGCACCGTGCCAGTGACCGTGGGACCAGGCACGACAACCGACAGCAGCAGCGCGTCAGTACCCGCCGTTGCCGACAGCGCAGCATTAGCCTTAGCTGACTCGGTGCTGACTGCCGACAGCGCAGCCATCGCACAGGTGGCCGACACACTGCGGGCCATGGCAGACAGCATGGCAGCGGCTGCCGACAGCGCCATGACGCTGGCAATGGCCGACAGTCTGCCCTTGGACCCGAACCAACCAGCTCACGCCGCCCTGAAACGCGACACCACGCTGATGGACTCGCTCGAGCTGGCCATCTATAAATATAACAAGGTGATTGACGACTCGCTGCGACTAGACTCGCTGAACCGTCAGAAGAAGAACGGCATCGATGCACCCGTCAAGTTCGCGGCCAACGACTCGCTCATCTACGAAGCCATTACCGGCACGGCACAGCTCTTCGGCGATTCGCATGTGGAATACATCAACATGGACTTGAAGAGCGACCGCATCTACATGGTGCTCGACTCTTCGCTGGTGCATGCCACAGGCTCAGTCGACTCACTCGGCGTGAAATACGGCACACCCGTGTTCAAGATGGGTAGCGACACTTACGAGAACGACACGATGGCCTTTAACTTCAAGACGAAGAAGGGCCTCATACAGCAGGTGTACACTGAACAGGAGGACGGTTACCTGACGGCTGAGATAGCAAAGCGTGGCGCCAATGGCGAGCTGTTTCTCGGCCACGGCAAGTACACCACCTGCGACGACCCACACCCTGACTTCTACATTGCCATGAGCCGCGCCAAGGTGCGCCCGGGCAGGGACGTGGTGTTCGGCCCGTCCTACCTGGTGGTGTGCGACGTGCCCATCCCGCTGGCCATTCCCTACGGTTTCTTCCCCTTCACCAAGAGCTACTCCTCGGGGTTCATCATGCCGACATACGGCGATGAGACGGAACGCGGCTTCTACCTGCGCGACGGTGGCTATTACTTTGCCGTGAGCGACAGAATGGACCTGAAGCTATTAGGCGAAATCTACACCAAGGGCTCATGGGGTGCCTCCGTGGCCAGCAACTACCGCAAGCGCTATCGCTACAGCGGCTCCGTCTTCGCCAGCTACCAGAACTCGGTGACAGGCGAGAAGAACATGCCGGACTACAGCAAGACGACCAGCTTCAAGATTCAGTGGAGCCACCGCCAGGATGCCAAGGCCAACCCCTTCAGTACCCTCTCGGCATCGGTGAACTTCGCAACATCGAGCTATGAGCGCAACAACCTCACGTCGATGTACAACCCACAGACCATGACACAATCGACGCGTACATCGTCGGTGAGTTACAGCACAGGGTTCTCAAGCATCGGACTGTCGCTGAGCACCACGATGAACCTCAGCCAAAACATGAAAGACTCGACCATCGCCATGACGCTGCCCGACCTGAACATTAGCATCTCGCGCTTCTACCCCTTCAAGCGCAAGAAGATGGCAGGCAAGGAACGGTGGTACGAGAAGATATCAATGAGCTACACAGGCCACTTCTCCAACTCCATCACGACGAAGGAGGACAAGCTGATGCACTCGAACCTGATCAAGGACTGGCGCAACGGCATGCAGCACAGCATACCCATCAGCGCCAACTTTACGTTGCTGAACTACATCAACATCAACCCCTCGTTCAACTTTACCGACCGCACCTATACCAACAAGGTGATGAAGTCGTGGGACGAAGCAGCCAACAAGGAGGTGAACGACACGGTGTATGGCCTGTATAACGTGTTCAACTGGAACCTCTCGCTGTCTGCCTCCACCAAGCTATACGGCTTCTACATCCCCTCGCGCAAGCTCTTCGGCAATAAGATAGACCGCATCCGCCACGTCTTCACACCATCAGTGAGCTTCAGCTATGCCCCAGACTTCAGTGCCTCGCGCTATGGCTACTATAAAACCTACCAGAAGACGGATGCCGACGGCAACGTGACGCTGGTGGAATACTCGCCCTACAGCGGTTCGCTCTACGGCGTGCCAGGCAGGGGCAAGACGGGCAGCATCTCCTTCGATGTGTCGAACAACATCGAGATGCGCGTGGCCAGCGAGGCCGACACCGTCAGCGGATTCAAGAAGGTGAGCATCATCGATGAGCTGGGAGCCAGCATGTCGTACAACCTGGCTGCGAAGGTGCGACCGTGGAGCGACCTCAGCACGCGCATACGCCTGAAGCTGACGAAGAGCTACACCTTCAACCTCAATGCCGTCTTTGCCAGCTATGTCTACGAGGCCGACAGCGTGGGCGCCACACCGAGGGTGAGCGAGCACCAGACCTACTGGGGACTGGGCAAGATAGGACGTTTCCAGGGCATGTCGCAGAACCTGAGCTATACCATCAGCAACGAGAAGGTGGCCAAAATCATCAGGTGGCTGAAGGGAGAGCGCGACGAGGACGACAAGAAGAATGAACGGCGCAGCAGTCTCGACGAGGAAGACGAGGACGACAACGAGGTGGAGACCAACGTGGACCGCGACCTGGAAAAAGGCAAGCGCGGTGCAAAGCGCGAGAAAGCGGGCAAGGCAGAGACAGACAAAGACGGATACATGGCTTTCTCGCTGCCATGGAGTCTCAGCTTCGGCTACGGCATCAGCATGCGCGAAGACAACAATGTGAAGCGCTTCAACTACAACACCATGCGCTATCCCTATAAGTTCACGCAGAACCTGAACATCAGCGGCAACATACGCATCAGTGACGGATGGAACATCAGCTTCTCATCGGGTTACGACTTCGACTACAAGAAGATTTCAATGACCACAGCATCGCTCAGCCGCGACCTGCACTGCTTCAACATGTCATGCTCAGTGGTGCTGGCTCCCTACACCAGCTATAACTTCAGTTTCAGGTGTAATGCCTCCACGCTGACCGACGCCCTGAAGTATGACAAGCGGTCCAGCTACAGCAACTCCGTGCAGTGGTATTAAAAAAGCCTCTCCAAGCCCCTCCGAAGGAGGGGACAGGCCCTCCCAAGCCCTCCCGAAGGAGGGGACAGGCCCTCCCAAGCCCTCCCGAAGGGAGGGGTGTTTATATAGATAAAGACATGAATGACAACAAAATAAATTACGATAACGATAACATGGCAACAAACAAGGCTGATCATCTAACTAAACATCCCTCCCTTCGGGAGGGCTTGGGAGGGCTTTTTGCTGGAATGCCCATCACCACTGACAGCCGCAACTGTCCGGAGGGCAGCATCTTCATTGCCTTGAAGGGCGACAACTTCAACGGCAACAAGTTCGCCATCCAGGCACTGGAGAAGGGCTGCGCCTACGCCATCGTAGACGAGGACATCAGCTTAGAGGATGCACCTGTGGAACCAAAGACCGCAGACCTGCAATCACGAATCATCAAGGTAGACAACTGCCTGCAGACGCTGAAGGACCTGGCGCGCGAGCACCGTCGGCAGTTCGACATTCCCATCATTGCCATCACAGGCACCAACGGCAAGACCACGACCAAGGAACTAATCAAGGCCGTACTCTCAGAGAAATATAACGTGCTGGCCACCGAAGGCAACTTCAACAACGACGTGGGTGTGCCTAAGACGCTGCTGCGCCTGAACAAGGAGCACGAGATAGCCATCATCGAGATGGGAGCCAGTCACCCCGGCGACATCAAGACGCTGGTGGAGACAGCCGAGCCTACATGCGGACTCATCACCAATGTGGGGCGTGCCCACCTGCAGGGCTTTGGCTCCTTTGAGGGTGTCATCAAGACAAAAGGCGAGCTGTACGACTATCTGAAAGCACACACCGATGGTCCCATCTTCCTCAATGCCGACAACGAATATCTGGTGGACCTCATCGGCGACGACGACAACATCTACATCACGCCCTACAGCACTGACCCAGATAAGCAGTACCTGTGTATCTCAGGCGAGGTGGTGAGCTGCGACCCATTACTGAAGTTCCGCTGGCGCAAGCCGCTGATGGAATTAGAGGAGACGGGAGCATCACAGAAATGGCACAAGGTGCAGACACACCTGATAGGCGCCTACAACATAGACAACCTGCTGGCGGCCATCGCCGTGGGCATCAACTTCGGTGTGGACCGCAAACAGATTTGTCACGCCTTAGAGAACTATGTGCCCACGAACAGCCGCTCGCAACTGCTGCAGACGGCTCACAACCGTCTCATCGTGGATGCCTATAATGCCAACCCATCGAGCATGGCGGCAGCACTGGAGAACTTTCAGATGACGGCGACCGCTGAGGGCGAGACGAAGATGGCCATACTGGGCGACATGCGCGAGCTGGGTGAGGTCAGCGCCGTGGAGCACCAGCGCGTGGTGGACATCCTGAAAGCTACCGGCATGAAAGAGGTATGGCTGGTGGGCGAAGAGTTCGGAAAGACAAACTGCAGCTATCGCAAGTTCGGCGACGTAGAGCAGGTGAAGGACGAGCTTCGGAAGAACTGCCCACAGGGCCGTCTCATCCTGGTGAAAGGCTCAAACAGCACCAAGTTGCACCAACTGCCGGAGCTGCTGTAGCATCAGTCAGCACGGTCCTAAAAATACTTGCGTGCCCAGCGCTGGCACTTCTTTTCCAGTTCTTTCACCATTAGGTCAGGCCGCCAGAGCGGAAACACATTGGCAACGGTGAAACGACTGGCAGCGTCGGCCGTCAAAGTGGTCTGCACCGTCTTCGTACCCGTCTTGCCTTTCAAGGTGATGACATTTGAGGCGGGAGTGAGGCTGTTGCCCTGCGGGTCCTTGGTACCATATTCGCCAAACTCGCAGTCTTCCGAGCGGATGCTCTGCGGCTGGAAGCGGTCCTTTTCTAACTTCATAGGCGACTCCAACACCGTGTTCACCCATGTGCAGCGTGGGTGGGTGTGCCACCCACGGGCGAAGTGGAAGGTGGACATGTCGTTGCGAATGGTACAGCCGTTGAACACAAAGCCCCAGTTGGTGGCTGCGGTGCGCGGTGCCGCGATGACATTGACGCCACTGCCATCGGCGTTGCGCTTCTCTGTAACGATGAGGCAACGGTTGAAGAACACATCGCCGGCACCACAGATAAAATCGACGGTGCCATGTATCTCGCTATCCTCAAAATAGTGCTGGCTGTCTTCGACATAGCTATAGTAAGTGTCTTGATAGGACAGCATGCGCACGCGCTTGAACAGGGTGCGCTGCCCCTTGTCTTGCCAGCAGACGGCACGGCCAGCCGCTCCTGAGTGATAGTAGTCGAGGGCGTTCTTGAGCGTCAGGTCCTGGACATAGGTGTTATGCCCATGGTTCAACAGCACGGCGGTGGTGCCGATACCCTCGTTTTCCACCTTCGGCTTGTTGACGATAATTGTACCTTCGGTGCTCTGTCCTACCAGTGCCACGTTATGTCCACGGATAGGGGTCAGCACGATGTCGCCCAGGTCGTACACACCATTGGGAATAAGGACATAGAGACGCTTTGACAGTGAGTCGGCATTGATGGTGTTGGCCTTCTCGATAGCTGCCAGCAGACTGCTGGTGTCGCCAGCCTTCACCAGGATGCAACGCTGGCTGGAGCATGAGGCAACAACAAGGGCCATCATGCACATCAATAGGATAGTAGAACGTTTCTTCATTTTAGGTAAAAAGGAAGCCCCGGTCACGAGTATGGCACGTGGCCGGGGCTTGGTTATGCGAATGTAGCGTCAGCTGTCTTCAGCTTACTTCTTCTCAATCTCAGCCTTCTCCTCCTTGCGGTGCTTGCGGTTCAGGATGAGGTAAGCCGTAGGAGCAGCAATGAAGATGGACGACAGGGTGCCGAAGATGACGCCCAGAATCATGGCAAACGAGAACGGACGGATGCTGTCGCCACCAAGCACGAAGATGGTGAGCAGCACGATGAGCGTGGTCACCGACGTGTTGATGGTACGTGCCAGTGTCTGGTTGATAGAGTCGTTGAACAGCTGCCTCTTGTCGTGCTTGGGATAGAGGCCAAGGTTCTCACGGATACGGTCAAAGACCACCACCTTATCATTGATGGAGTAACCGATCACCGTCAGGATAGCACCGATAAACGTCTGGTCGACCTCCAACGACATGGGCACCCAGCCCCACAGCACTGAGAAGAAGCCAATGACCACGAGGGCATCGAAGAACAGAGCGACGATGCTACCCACGGAGAAGGCAACGTTGCGGAAGCGCAGCAGGATGTAGAGGAAGATGGCAATCAGAGCCAGCAGCACGCTGATGAAGGCGGCGCGGGTGATGGTCTTGGCTATCGAAGGTCCGACCTTCATCGAGCTCTCGATGCGGCCCAACTTGCTGTCATTGCCAACGCCATTGGCGGCGGGAGCCTTGAACTGGTCGGCTGTGGCCTCAGTGATTAAGCCAGCGCCCTTCAGCTTATCATAAAGGATGTCCTTGGCCTGCTCGTCAACGTTAGGATCGTTGTTCTCGTAGTCCCAGTTGGTCGACACACGTACGGTGTTCGAGCCTTCCAGGGCGATGACGGTGGTGTTGGCCACCTGGCCCTCGTTGCTACCGGTGGTATTGACGAAAGCCTCCTTCAGGGCGTTACGCACATCCTCAACGGGAACGTTCTTCTCAAGCACCACCACATAGTTGCGACCACCAGTAAAGTCGATGCTGCGGCTCAGACCACGCACGGCGAAGCTGATGACGAACAGCACGGCAGCCACAGCCCAGATGGTGTAGGACTTCTTGTACTGGCCCATGATATTGAACTTGGTGTTCTGCATCAGGTTCTTCGAGAAGTTGGTGGTGAAGGTCAGGTGCTGCCACTTGTCCTTCTTCATCTGACGGTCGTAGATGAGGCGTGTCATGAACACAGCGGTGAAGAACGATATGCAGATACCGATGATCAGCGTGGTAGCGAAACCACGGATAGGACCTGTACCGAAGACGTAGAGGATGATACCGGTGATGAGCGACGTCAAGTTCGAGTCGAAGATAGCCGAGAAGGCATTCGAGTAACCGGCATTCACAGCATCAGCTATGTGCAGGCCCTTACGCATCTCCTCCTTGATACGCTCATAGATAAGCACGTTGGCATCGACGGCAGTACCCAGCGTAAGCACGATACCTGCAATACCCGGCATGGTGAGCGCCGCCTGGAAGGAGGCCAGGATGCCGAGGGTGAAGAACAGGTTGAGCAGCAGAGCCATGTTGGCCAGCATGCCGGGGATGAAGTTATAGAGCAGCACCATGACACCCATCAGCAGCACGAAGGCCACGATGAACGAGATGATACCCTGCTGGATGGACTTTGCACCGAGCGACGGTCCCACCATCTGGTGCGACAGGATGCGCATCGGGGCAGGCATCTTACCTGAGTTCAGCGTATTAGCCAGGTCCTTGGTCTCCTCAATGGTGAAGTTACCCGAAATCTGCGAGTTACCGCCGTTAATCTCACTGTTCACGTTTGGAGCGCTGTACACCTCGTCGTCAAGCACGATGGCAATCGACTTGTTGACATTCTCGCGCGTGAGGCGCGCCCACTCGTATGTACCTTTACTATCCATCTGCATCGACACATCGGGCTTGCCCATCTGGTCGTAGCCGTCGGAAGCGCTGACGATGACGTCACCCTCCATGGCGGGACGGCCCATGGGGTCGGTCACCTTGATGGCATAGAGACGGAACTGCTCGCCGACCTCACCCTCGTAGATGGGGCCGTCAGCCTTGGCTGCCCACAGCAGCTTCAGCTTGTTCTCGCGCTGCATGCGCTGACCCAGCTCTGAGCGCAGAATCTCGTTGACGGCAGCGGTATCGTTCTTGCTGGCATGGCCCACAATGGCGTTGCCACGGGGATAGAGATTCAGGCGAGGCAGCTGGTAGCCATCAGCAGTCTGCTGTCCACCCTGTGTGTTCAGGCGTGCAGCCAGGTCAGAAGCTGTAGCAGTGGTAGCGCTGTCGGCCTTTGCCACGTTCAGCGAGTCGGCACCGGCAGCCGTAGCGGCGGTGTCAACCTTCTGGTCCTTACCTGACATCAGGTTGGCATAGTCAGACATGAGGCGCTGGATGCTGCCCACCACCTCCTCGGCGGCATAGGTCTCCCAGAACTCCAGGTTAGCACTGCTGGCCAGCATCTTCAGGTATCGGTTCTCGTCCTTCACGCCAGGCAGCTCAACCATGATGCGCGACTGGCCTTCCAGGCGCTGGATGTTGGGCTGCACCACGCCGAACTTATCGACACGGTTGCGGACGACGTTCTCTGCATTATCAATGGCGGAAGCGACCTCCTTGGCCAGTACGTCACGTACTTCGTTGTCCTCCGACTGGCTGGTCACCTTGTCGCGCAGCTGCGAGGTAGCGAAAATCTCACGCAGCTTACGGTTGGGCACATTCTTTTGCCACAGGTCGCAGAAGATTTCCACAAAGTCGCCATCGGCGGTCTGCTGCTCCTGCTGCTTGGCCATCTCGAAGACCTTCAGATAGTCAGCGTCCTGCTTGTGGCCTGACAGCATGTCCACGATGTCGGGA
>Ga0310691_10002614_pt1 | contig 23371 bp, 26 predicted proteins | sample 176DNAGHGlowgp2_FD_203887 | JGI IMG/M metagenome (GOLD analysis project Ga0310691, IMG submission 203887) | Sheep rumen microbial communities from Palmerston North, Manawatu-Wanganui, New Zealand - 1766 DNA GHGlow gp2 (v2) (version 2) | ecosystem: Host-associated > Mammals > Digestive system >...
ATGTATTTTGCTATCATCTGCTCGTCATCCACGAGCGTGAGGGTTTGACAGTAGCGCTTCATTACATTCCGGGTCTGCGGATGGTGAGACTTATTGCTTCGTTGTTCTCTTTGCAGAACGCCTCAGCATCTGTAACTACACAGGCGAGATATCCGCCGCCACCGGCGCCGGGCATCTTCCAAGCCAGGACACTGTCTTTGTACTGGTCAATGTACGACTGTACGCATCCCTGTATCATAGCAGGAAACATCGCTACCTGCGCCTCGAAACTGTCACGGTACGCCTGGACGAAGGCATCGAGGTTGCGGCTGATGATGGCTGTCCAGCAGCGGTCTGCCGCTCCGGTCAGGGCCTTCACCTTCGCCTCGGTGATGTCCTTGCCTTCCACCACGCTGCAGCCGGGCCGCCGCGGCTCCATAGGAATCATCACCAGATGGTTTTCGAGCCACGAGAGCACCGCCTCGTCCTCGCACATCTCTATCTTCTCCGGCCAGAAGCGGTTGTTGTAGTAGTGGCGGCACAGCCCCGGCACACAGATGCCAATGGCATCCTGCGCCCCGCTGATAATCCCGTCGCTCCGCTCCGGATCGTTCTCGAAGCAGAACACCAGCTTCGCCAGCGTCTCGGGGTCCATGTTGGGCAGGCTGTAGGGCCAGATCTTGCGGATCATGTTGCGCGTGCTGGTGGAGAGACCGCAACGCTCACGGATTTCGAAGGTAGGCTCCAGCGAGATGGTCAGTGCCCAGCCGGGGGCATACTGCGAGACATAGGGCTGGTCAATCCACGTCCCCGCCAGGTCCAGGCGCGTCGGAATCTGGCTCTCGGTCTTCTTGAGGTCGGTGCTGCTGCGAGCGGTGAGGCCCTCGTGCGGGTCTCGGTGCAGTTCTATGTATTCAATCCCACGCTCCTCGCAGATCTTCCTTTTCTCTGGACTGCCGCCGTCGCTGTTCACCACGAACACGTCGGGCTTCACGATGTCCAGCGTGGGCACATAGTCCAGCACCCCGCTCCCCGCGTTGATATACGCATCCTTCACATAGCGGATGCTCTTCACCATGAACAGGCGCTCCTGTTCGCTGTAGATGGTCTTCCGGTGCTTGTAGCCCAGGTACGTCTTGTCGCTCCCTATACCCACGTACAGGTCGCCATACTCCGCCGCCTGCCGGAAAAACTCCACATGTCCCGAGTGCAGCAAATCATAGCACCCGCTTACAAAAACCTTTTTAGGCATATTAATCCTCCATGTGTTCGCGAAGATAGAGCTTGCGCACTTTCTTCATGTCGTGCTCCACCATGATGTGGACAAGCTCCTCGAAGCTGGTTTTCTGCGGGTTCCAGCCCAGCACCTTCTTGGCCTTGGACGGGTCACCCAAGAGTTGGTCCACCTCAGCGGGACGGAAGTACTTGGGATCCACCTCGACGAGCACCTTGCCCGTCTTCACGTCAATACCCATTTCGTTCACGCCTTCGCCTTCCCAGCGAAGCTCGATGCCCACTTCCTTGAACGCCAGCGTGCAGAACTCGCGCACGGTGTGGTACTGGCCGGTGGCAATCACGAAGTCCTCGGGCTTCTCCTGCTGCAGGATGAGCCACATGCACTCCACATAGTCCTTGGCATAGCCCCAGTCGCGCAGACTGTTCAGGTTGCCCAGATACAACTTGTCCTGGAAGCCCTGGGCGATGCGGGCGGCGGCCAGGGTGATCTTGCGCGTCACGAAGGTCTCGCCACGACGTTCGCTCTCGTGGTTGAAGAGGATGCCGTTGCAGCAGAACATGTTGTAACTCTCACGGTAGTTCTTCATAATCCAGAAGCCATAGAGCTTCGCCACACCGTAGGGGCTGCGGGGGTAGAAGGGCGTCGTCTCCTTCTGTGGCACCTCCTGCACCAGTCCGTACAACTCGGAGGTAGAGGCCTGATAGATGCGGCAGGTATCGGCAAGGCCCGCGATGCGCACCGCCTCCAGCAGGCGCAGCACGCCCATAGCGTCGGCATCCGCCGTAAACTCGGGCACGTCGAAGCTCACCTTCACGTGGCTCTGTGCCGCCAGGTTATAGATCTCGTCCGGCTTGATCTCGCTGATGATGCGGATGAGCGAGGAACTGTCCGTCATATCGCCCCAGTGCAGGTTCACCAGACGCTTCTTCTTCATGTCGCGCACCCACTCGTCCAGGTACAGGTGCTCGATGCGGCCCGTGTTGAACGAGCTGCTGCGACGAAGGATACCGTGTACTTCGTATCCTTTCTCGATGAGAAACTCGGCCAGAAAACTGCCGTCTTGTCCAGTGATACCGGTTATCAATGCTACTTTTGCCATAAGTTAAATTTCTATATCGTTATTATTCTTTTCCGTTAACTGTTACCGCGAAATAGTTAAATGTTCAAGCGCGGATCTCCGTCACATCTCCGTGAGGGTTCCGTCACATCATCGTCACATCCGGCTGGGGTCTGACCTGTAATTTGCTGATTTTGGTTGTCAGATTTCTGTCTTACGACTGATCCAAGTTGACGGGTTAATGATTTAGAACTGTTTTACGTTGACAGTCGTTTGATTTGGGACTGGTTTTCGTTGTCAGCCTTATTTTCCACGCCTAATTTTTTTGTGCACATTTCCGTGGGAAACGTTTCTTTTTTTGGTATCTCAGTATCAATCACTTACAAAGGTTTTTTGCAAAACTGAGCCCGAGAATGTGCAAAACTCAATTTTTTCGCCCTTGTAATTCTCTCTATTTCAATATTTTATAAATTAAACGTTTCTTTTGGTGATGAAACGGATAACTCTTCTTACCTTGCGGGCCAGAAAGATCTTTGACAGGCTGAAACTATGCTCTACTTTTTATTTGATGTATCTTTGTTTTTCCAAAAACATTGTATACCTTTGCAGTAAAGAGTGTGGCCCCTTGAGAAAGGGCAATTTAACATAGAGCATTTCCTTTAACTGGGAGATGCTCTACTTTTTTATCCGGATGCGTACTCCCTGAGGTATTGGTCCTCAATTCTAATCCAATGGAACTCTTTACAAACCAACAGACACACTCTTGTATATGGTCAAAATCAAAACCACGTTTACCTTTGGCTTCACTCTGGAACTCCAGAGGGTCAGGGAAACACTCAGTTCAATCTCAAAGGTTCTGAGGGTTGCGACGGAAACCATCAGGACCCGTTATCGAAAGATAACCTGATTCCTGCACGGCATTAGCCGTTTCCTGTTTTCCCATCCGGCAAAAGGGTCGCCCACCATTGGGGGCCCCTTTTTCCTGCTTTTAGCCTTAAATTGTGTTAATCTATTTTTTCAGTTACTGCCGCCGCGATGCCGGCACTCGGGGCCTGTGCAATCGAAGGAGGGCCTTGTTACTGTATTTGATTCCGGGGCGGAATAAAATACCTTTACTGCTTTAAAACAAATCCTTAATTCGTCCAGGAACATCCTTACTCAGTTTCACGCCATTGGCAATGAGCCACATGCTTTGTTCGTCCAATCGGCCGTCTAAGCGATAAACCTTTTTATCTTTTATCAACTGACCAAACTCGGCTTCGGTGACTTCGATTACATTGTTGCAGTTGATATAAGTCATATCGCGCTGAAACTTGTTCACATCGTTTTTGGTAAACACCGGAAAGGTATTCAGGTCGAGTCCTCTCAACTGTGCAAGACGGAATGCGGTGTCGGTTTGTGAAGAACAAGTTGAAAACAAAAGTATCTTGTTATGACGCTTAATACAAATATGGATATGGTCCTGAATGCCTATCGGGCAATCCACCGTGAAGAAGTATTTCTCCCCTTCCCCAACTACAGTACCAACCAAACTACCGGGAAGATCCATAATACCCTATACGCGGTTATACTGATGGTACATTTCCTGAGTCAGTGCTAACAACTCAGGACTTTCGCTGAAGAACGCTCTTTCCGGCCCATCTTCAAAGAAGTGATCCAGGTCTATCCGATAAGAATTCTTTTGTCCTTTGTCGGCCAGGAGATTACTATAAAAAGTCCATTCCGGGAAATTATGAGACATATCGCTCAACTCCCTGCCACTCATTCCACCATACGCCTCGTACACTTTGTCAAGCGCTTCCAAATCTGACTCTGAGAAGACCTTGATATCGGCATCGGCCAATGCCATAAAACTATGGGGCCCTTTATTATCGATATAACGTTCTTTATACCCCTTCGGATTCTTCAGCTTAGTTTTGGCATTCTCCAGCACGCACTTGGCATCACTGGGAACGATACCGTGTGGCATAGCATAATAGGCATCACCGGTTACGGTCATGCCAGTCTGACGAAGATGGTATCTATCGGCCAGCCAAAGGAGTTTATATGCCTTCATATTATCCATCACTTTATCATCCTCTTTGCAGGCCAAGTAGGTAAGTGCTTGAATAATCTTCTTTGTGTCTTTTATCATATATATAATAACGTATTTTGAGATTTCTCGACTTCGCTCGAAATGACAAGTTGTTACGCTCCAAATGACAGTGTGAATCCGATTTTTCGTTTTACTCAGAATGACACCTTTTTTGTATCATTATCAGCGGCCAGCCGCAAAAGATACTGCCCATACTGATTCTTTGCCATCGGCTGGGCTACTTCGCGAAGTTTATCGGCACTGATCCAGCCTTGCTGGTAGGCGATTTCCTCCAGGCAGGCTACTTTGAGGCCCTGGCGCTTCTCAATGGTTTCAATATAAATCGATGCTTCGGCCAGGGAATCGTGGGTGCCGGTGTCCAGCCAGGCAAAGCCGCGGCCAAAGACCTGCACCTTGAGCTCTCCGTCCTGCAGGAAGCGCTGGTTCACCGTTGTAATCTCCAATTCACCGCGGGCCGAAGGTTTGATATGCTTTGCCACCTCTACCACCTTGTTGGGATAGAAGTAGAGGCCCACCACGGCGTAATTGCTCTTGGGCTCCTTTGGCTTTTCCTCAATGCTCAGACAGTTGCCTTTCTTGTCAAATTCGGCCACGCCGTAGCGCTGAGGGTCACTGACCCAGTAGCCAAAGACGGTGGCTTTCTGGTTTTCCTCGGCATCTTTCACGGCCTCGCGAAGCAGTCCGGTGAAGCCGGCGCCATGGAAGATATTGTCTCCCAGCACGAGGCACATGCTGTCATTGCCGATAAACTTCTCACCAATGATAAACGCCTGCGCCAGGCCGTCGGGGCTAGGCTGTTCGGCATACTCAAAGTGCACGCCGTAGTCGCTTCCGTCCCCCAGAAGTCGCCGGAATCCTGGCAGATCCTGAGGCGTGGAGATGATAAGAATCTCCCGGATGCCCGCGAGCATCAGCGCGCTCACGGGATAATACACCATCGGCTTGTCATAGATGGGCAGGAGTTGCTTACTCACTCCCTTGGTTATCGGATATAGCCGGGTGCCGGATCCCCCGGCCAGGACGATTCCTTTCATAAAAGAGTTATTTTATCTCATCAAGTTTTTTATCAAACTCTTCCTTCGATATTCCTATAGTCCGGATATTATTCTTTACAATATCTTCCGGAATCTGGCAACTGTAATGTTGCTGTACTTTCCCATAATCAGGCAAAGGCGTAATTAACCGGAACAGTGCGTTTCTCAAAGTCGCTGGAAAAAATGTCCTGAAGTAACTGATTTCCTTCTATTCCCCAAACTAACGGAGACAAGAACTCAATCTTCCTCGACTCCTTAATCCAGCCATGGAGCTCAAGGTACTCTTTAAGTGTTTTATGCTGAACCGCTGTTTCAAAGAAGTCTTCTGCAACAACCTCGAATGAAGATTTGGCGTCATCTACAGTCCTGCCATAACCCATCAAATCCAATGAAGGAGCATAAGCAATCTTGAAGCCGTCGTTCTCGTAGATAAAAACGTCCAGCATCGCCTCAATATGGCCTTTAGACACCTTGATATAATTTCTTTTTTTCATTGGTTATTTGTTCTTCTTTTCAGATTCTTCGCTTCGCTCAGAATGACAGAACCCCTATTCCACCGGCACTTTCAGCACCACTTTTTTCACCAGTTCGGGCTGGGCGGAGACGGCCAGGAGGGGTTCGTGGGCATCGTCGGGCCAAACGACCACAAAGTAGCCGTTGCCGATCACGGCGTCCAGGCCGGGTTCGTCGGCGTAGCGGGCGGCATCCTTTTCCTCGTTGTAGGGAATGGTTTCCTTCACGCATTCGAGGGGTTTGCAGCGGATGAGTTCCACACCGCGCAGGGCAAACTGCACATCAATGAAGCGGCGATGCGCTTCGAAGCCTTTTTCGTTCACGAGCCTTGTCATGGACTCGCTCACAATGGCCTTCACGCCGTTTTCCAGCAGGTAAGTCCCATTCTCCACCGAAGCATCCAGCCCGGCAATATAGTCCAGTGCCGTATCCATGGCCGGCGTCAGCCCCTTATACAAACCTGCGTTCTTGATATGGTCGTAAATCATATCTTAGTCTCTTTTAAAAATATCCCTCGTATAGACTTTCTCCTGCACGTCGTCCAGGACCGCGTCGTAACGGTTGGCGATGATGGCGTCGGCCTGGGCCTTGAAGGCCTCAAGGTCATTCACTACGCGGCTGCCGAAGAAGGTGGTGCCGTCCTCAAGCGTGGGCTCATAAATTATCACCTTGGCGCCCTTGGCTTTGATGCGTTTCATAATGCCCTGAATGGCGCTCTGGCGGAAGTTGTCGGAGTTGGATTTCATGGTAAGCCGATACACACCGACCACCACTTCCCTCTCCTTCACAGCGTCATAAGCACTTGAGGCTGTGTAGTATCCGGCCTTTTCCAGCACCCGGTCGGCAATGTAGTCCTTGCGCGTGCGGTTGCTGTCCACAATGGCCTTGATCAGGTTCTCCGGCACATCGTTGAAGTTGGCCAGGAGCTGCTTCGTATCCTTCGGCAGGCAGTAGCCGCCATACCCGAAGGACGGATTGTTATAATGCGTGCCGATGCGGGGGTCCAGTCCTACGCCCTCGATAATGGACTGAGTGTCAAGGCCCTTCATCTCGGCATAGGTGTCCAGTTCATTGAAGAAACTCACCCGAAGCGCCAGATAAGTATTGGCGAAGAGTTTCACGGCTTCGGCCTCCGTGGAGCCCATGAACAGCACCGGCACATCCTCCTTGATGGCGCCTTCCTTGATGATAGCAGCAAAGGTATGTGCAGCCTCCTCCAGAGATTCTTCGCTTCGCTCAGAATGACAATTGTCATCCTGAGGAGCGTTAGCGACGAAGGATCTGTTATCATCAAATCCCACAATAATACGGCTCGGATACAGGTTGTCATACAGCGCCTTGCTTTCGCGGAGGAACTCCGGGGCAAAGATAATCTTCGGGACTACCACCTTGAAGGTTCCGTCGGCCTGCCGCTCGCGATAACTGAACTTCTCACGGACACTCTTGGTGTAGCCCACGGGAATGGTGGACTTAATCACCATTACCGCATCCGGATTCACCTCCAGCACCAGTTCTATCACTTCCTCCACGTGGGACGTGTCGAAGAAATTCTTCTTGGAATCGTAGTTGGTGGGGGCGGCGATGACCACGAAATCCGCATCGGCATAGGCCTTGCGTCCGTCCAGCGTCGCCACCAGATTCAGCGGCTTCTCCGCCAGATACTTCTCTATATATTCGTCCTGAATGGGCGAAACCTTCCTGTTAATCTTCTCTACCTTCTCCGGAATCACGTCCACGGCCGTCACCTGATGGTGCTGGGCCAGAAGGGTGGCAATGGAAAGGCCGACGTATCCGGTTCCTGCTACTGCTATTTTCATATTTAATTGCTTTTATATTCTGCGCTTCGCTCAGAATGACAAGTTATTGGTAATACTCCTTATACCACTCGGCAAATTTGCGCAGGCCTTCGCGGAGGGTGATCTTTGGGACAAAGCCGAAGTCGCGCTCAAGGGCCGATGCGTCGGCATAAGTGGTGGGAACGTCACCGGGCTGCATAGGGACGAGTTCTTTGTGAGCCTCGAAGTCGTAGTCCTGCGGCAGCACGCCGGCACGAACAAGTTCTTCCTGCAGAATGTTCACGAAGTCCAGCAGATTCTCGGGCTGGCCACCACCTATATTATATACGGCGTACGGAGGAACGGGCAGGCCGTCCTCGCCTTTGCGGCGCTCCGGAGCCTTCCCCATCACGCGCACGATGCCCTCCACGATATCGTCCACATAGGTAAAGTCCCGGCGGCAGTTGCCGTAGTTGTAAATCTGGATGGTCTTTCCGGCCAGGAGTTTATTCGTAAAGCCGAAGTACGCCATATCCGGCCGGCCGGCGGGGCCATACACCGTAAAAAAGCGAAGGCCTGTGCTGGGAATATCGTAAAGTTTGCTGTAGCAGTGGGCAAAGAGTTCGTTGCTCTTTTTGGTGGCGGCATAGAGCGAAACGGGGTTGTCCACGCGGTCGTCAGTGCTAAACGGCACCTTTTTGTTGCCGCCGTAAACACTGGAAGAACTGGCATATACCAAATGCTCCACCGGATTGTGGCGGCAGGCCTCCAGGATATTGTAAAAGCCGATCATGTTGCTCTGGATGTAGGCATCCGGATTCTCAATGGAATACCGCACGCCGGCCTGGGCAGCCAGGTTCACCACAATGTCAAACTTATTATCGGCAAACAGTTTATCAATCAGCGTTTTGTCGGCCAGGTCTCCCTTGATGAAACGATACTCGCCTTTGGATTCTTCGCTCGCGCTCAGAATGACAGAGAGCCTGTAGTCCTTCAGGGAAGGATCGTAGTAATTATTGAGGTTATCCAGGCCAACAATGTGCACGGGGGCACCCTGAAAACCCTCTTTCAGGAGCCTCAGCACCAAATTGCTGCCAATAAATCCGGCACTGCCGGTTACCAGAATCTTCTTCATTTTCCGCTAAATTTACGCTTTGCGTCCTCATAACTTTCCAAATTGCCGATATCCAGGCGCTCGCCGGGCATTTCCCAGGCGTGCACCGTGGTGCGGCCGCAGAGCCAGGCGATGAAACTGCCGGGCGCATCGGTGCCGCAGCCCTCGGCGATGCCTTCGTCCACCAGCGGCAAATCTTCCCGCTTGTAAATATAGAAAGGCGGGCAGCACCAGTGGCTCTTGGGCTGGGCAGGCTTCTCTTCCATGGAGAGGATCCGTCCTTCGGAATCGACATCGGCTACGCCACTCTTGTGCAGTTTTTCCAAATCGGGCTGATAGAAGCGCATGATACAACTGGTGCCCTTCTCCCGGAAATAATCCAGGAAGCCCTGCAGGCTGAAGGTGAGGAGGTTGTCACCCGCCATCACCAGCAGGTCATCGTCTATTCCCCGTTCATGGATGCCCAGCGCAATGTCCTTCACGGCACCCAGGCGGGTTTCGTTGCTCACGGAGCCGTCATCTACCAGGAACATCTTTTCCCGGCAGGGATGGCCGGCAATCCACTTCTCGAAGACAGGTGCGAACTTGTGGTTCGACACCACGATATACTCATCCACCGCATCTCCCAAATCCTCGATGAGCCAGTCCAGAATGGGCTTTCCGCCCACCTCCAGCAGGGGTTTGGGGAAGTTTTCGGTCAAGGGGTACAGGCGGGTAGCATAGCCCGCGGCCAAAATCAGACACTTCATAGATTCTTCACTTCGTTCAGAATGACACGCCGTCTGCGCTTTCGCAAATGAACACTTCGTATTTGCCTTCCATCGCCGGGAAGGCCTTCAGGTATTCGCGGGTTACTTTCTCGCGAATGGACTCTTCATAGGCAGGGTCGATCAGGGCCATGCAGCAGCCCTTGAAGCCAGCGCCGCTGAACCGGCCGCCATAGATGCCGTCGGTCTCCGTCATGATCTCGTAGAGTTTGATCTGCTCCGGAGCGCCGGATTCCCAATTGTGGATGCTGCTCCAGCCGCTCTCAAAGGAGAGTTTGCCATACGCCTCGATGTCTCCCCTTCTCCAGGCCTCGGCCCCCTTCTCCACCCGCTCGAACTCCGTGTACCAGTGTTCGCAGCGGCGGGCCCATTGTACGGGCAAACGGTCTTTGAACTGCTCGTACACGGAACGCGGCACATTGCGCGCATGGGCCTCCTTGAACTTGCCGTACTCCATGCCGGCAAAGGCCTGCAGGGCATATACGCCCGAACGAAGTTCATCCACGCGCATATTGAACTTGGAACCGGCCAGGCTGTGCTCCAGCCCGGAGAAGAAAATGGCAATCTTCCAAGGCTTCATGGCCGGATGCTGCGGGATCAGTTCGTAGGCGCCGTCCTTGGTGTCCAGATACAGCAAATGGCCTTTCCGGCTCAGCACCTCGCAACTTTGGTCCAGTTTCCCGACATTCACCCCCACATACAGCAGTTCCGCCTCGTAGGCGATATCAATGATTTCCTGGCTCTCCAGCACAATGCCGTTCACCTGGCACAGGGCGCGGAGGAAGGAAATGATCACCGCCGCGCTGGAGGAAAGCCCGCCGATGGGAAGCGAGCCTTCAATGACGCCGCAGATGCCCAGGTTAAGCCGATGGTGCTTGGCCAACATCAGCGTGGCGCCGCGGAGGTAGTCGGCCCAGTCCCCTTGCTTTTGCGAAGGAACAGAGGCGATGTGCCACTGGGCCCGCTTGGGGAACTGCAGGGAGGCCATCTCCACCACGCCGTTCCGCTTGGGTGCATAGGCAATGTGGATGCCCTTGTCAATGGCCAGGCCGGTAATCTTGCCCAAATTGTGGTCTGAATGGGCACCGATGGGGCAAATCCGGTACGGGCAGAAGGAAAGCCCCTCCGGGTCCCTGCCGTAAATCTCGTTGAATCTGTTCTCGCAAAGCATACGTTCTTCCTACTTAATATATCTTTCTTCCACCACTTTCCAGTCGATGATTTGCCAGAGGGCCTTGAGGTGGGCGGCACGGAGGTTCTGGTGATCCAGGTAGTAGGCGTGTTCCCAGACGTCGAAGGTGAGGATGGGCCTGAGGCCGTGGGCCACGGGATTGTCGGCCCCGGGGCACTGGAGGATGCAGAGTTCACCGTCGGCCTTGGCGGCCAGCCATACCCAGCCGCTGCCGAAAAGGCCTGTGCCCTTGGCTTCAAACTCGGCCTGGAAGGCTTCCAGGGTACCCCACTGCTGTTGGATTCGGGCCAGCAGACGGCCGGTCGGGGCCTGCGATGACGGGGCGGGAGCGAACTGCAGGAAGTACAGGTTGTGGTTCAGGATTTGTCCGGCGTTGTTGAAAACCGGGCCGGCAGGGACGCCACTTATGATTTCCTCAAGGGATTTCCCCTCGAAAGGCGTTCCGGCCACCAGGCTGTTTAGGGTGTTTACATAGCCGTTAAGATGCTTTCCGTGATGGAAGGACAAGGTACGGTCGCTGATGACAGGCTCCAGCGAAGCGTAAGGGAGGTTGATGAGGGTGAACATAATCGTGTTGGATAAAGGGTATTACTCTAATTCCCCCACCCGCCGAATATGGAGCAGATTGGGAAACGATAGGCGGAGAAAACCTATGGGGTTTTGCGCTTCCCGGCTATCCAGCAGTTCCACGCCCGCCTGCCACCCTTCCCTTTGGGAAGGATAACCTGACAAATATAGTTATTTTTTTTTGAACGGCGAAACGCCAAAGATTAATAATCCAAACAAATTGCCCATTTCCACTTTAAAACCGCAATGCACAAACTTCCAAGGGCTTATTAAATAAATAAAAAAAACCACCCCGGAGGGTGATTTTGTACAAAAGTGACAGTTTTCAGGGCTGTGCTACCGGTCCTTGTACATGTTTTCGTAGTACTTCTGGTAGTCTCCGGAAGTGACGTTGTCCAGCCAGTCCTGGTGGTCCAGATACCAGCGCACCGTCTTTTCGATGCCCTCCTCGAACTGCAGGGACGGTTCCCAACCCAGTTCGCGCTGCAACTTGGAAGAGTCGATGGCGTAGCGCAGGTCGTGCCCGGCACGGTCCGTCACATAGGTGATGAGGTCCATGTCGGCCCCTTCCGGACGGCCCAGCAGGTGGTCCACCGTGTCGATCAGCACCTTGATGATGTCGATGTTCTTCCACTCGTTGAACCCGCCGATGTTGTAGGTTTCCCCGATTTTCCCTTTGTGGAAGATGAGGTCGATGGCGCGGGCGTGGTCCTCCACGTACAGCCAGTCGCGCACGTTCTCGCCTTTGCCATAGACGGGCAGCGGCTTGCGATGCCGGATGTTGTTGATGAACAGCGGAATCAGTTTCTCCGGGAACTGGTACGGGCCATAGTTGTTGGAGCAGTTGGTCACGATGGTGGGAAGGCCGTAGGTGTCATGGAAAGCGCGCACAAAGTGGTCGGAAGAGGCCTTGGCGGCGCTGTAGGGGCTGTGCGGCTGGTATTTGAGGTCTTCGGTGAAGAACTTGCTGCCGTAGGCCAGATGGTGCTTGCCGCTGGAAGCCTTGGTGGTGAACGGCGGCTGAATGCCCTCCGGGGCCGTCATCTCCAGCGCCCCGTACACCTCGTCGGTGGAAATGTGATAGAAGCGGCAAGGGGTCTTAACTTCGGCCCAATACGTCTTCGCGGCCTGCAGGAGGCTCAGCGTGCCCATCACGTTGGTTTGCGCAAACGTGAACGGATCCTTGATGGAGCGGTCCACGTGGCTTTCGGCCGCCAGGTGGATGATGCCGTTCACCTGCTCCCGCCTCATCAGCGCCAGCACCCCCTCGAAGTCGCAAATGTCCATTTTCACGAACTTGTAGTTGGGCTTGTCCTCAATGTCTTTCAGGTTGGCCAGGTTGCCCGCGTAGGTGAGTTTGTCCAGGTTGATGATTTTGTAGTCCGGGTATTTGTTCACAAACAGGCGAACTACATGCGAGCCGATGAAACCGGCCCCGCCGGTGATGATTATATTATTCATAGTTAGCGTATTTTCGTGGTTGACAAAGGTAGCAATATTTTCCGCTATTTCAAAAGGCATTCCGCCACGGTGCGGGAAAGGTCCAGCGCCTCATTGTCACAGGAATATTCCCAGTACATGCCGCCCAGGACGCCCCGGCTCAGGATGAACTCGCACTTGGCGCGGATGGAGCGCACGTTGTCGAAGCCCAGCACCATGCGGCCATCGGCGTCGGCATAGTAGGGAATCTTGGCCACGTCGTCCCACACCTCGTGAAGGCCCTCCTTGGGCGGTTTCTGGTCTTTGTAGTCCACGTAGTCGGGATAGTCCTTGCGGTTGCCGTGTCCGTAGAAAGGCATGCCCATCACAATCTTTTCCTTGGGAATGCCGGCGGCCAAATGCCGCTCCAGGGCGCCCTCCATGGTGAATCCGGCGTTGGGGCTCCGTCTGAGGGCGGCGTTGTGGCGCGGCGGGCGGCCCATGTCGTACGACATCACGTTCACCCAGTCGATGACCGGCAGAATGGCCTCGAAGTCAATGAATTTGGCACTGGCGGCCGATGCCAGCGTGAGCAGCATGTCCGGCCCGATCGCCGAGCGGATTTCCTTCATGAGCAGGGTAAAGTTCTCCGTGTCCTCGGGCGAGGAGGAGATGCCGGCCGCGGAACTGGTGGGATACTCCCAGTCCAGGTCGATGCCGTCCAGGTTGTACTGCCGGATCACCCGCGCGCAGTCCAGGGCGAAGGCCTTCCGGCCCGCCTCGGTGGCGGCCATTTCGCTGAAGCGGCCGCTCCCCCATCCGCCGATGGACAGGCACACTTTTACATCCCCTTTGGCGGCCACAATGGCCTCCAGGCGCTCCGGACGCGAGATTCGGATGCCGTTGAAGGTTTCGTTCACATGCCCGAAGGCATAGTCGATATGGGTCATGAGCCGCATGTCCGGCATCACGTCCGATCCGGCGCCCACATAGGCGACCACCAGTCGCTGGGCGCTGACCGGCCCGAGCAGGCCCAGCGCCAGGGCCAGGCAAAGCAAAGTTCGTTTCATGGCTTGTCAATTTTCACAAAGATAAGTATCTTTGCGCAACTTAAAAAGACCTTAGCACATGATTCAGTCCATGACCGGCTACGGAAAGGCCGAAGCCCTGCTTCAGAGTGGAAAACTCACCCTCGAAATCCGCACCCTCAACGCCAAAGGAGCGGACATCAATATCAAATCGTCCCTCCTTCCCAAGGACAAAGAGTTGGAAGTGAGAAAGTTATTGGCCGAGCGGCTGGTCCGCGGCACCATCGACCTCTACATCAATTTCGAGCCCTCCGGGGCCGAAGACGCCCACAGCGTCAATGCCGACGTCTTCCACGCCTACTGGCGCAGCGCGGTGAAGGCCCTCGACGCCGAGACCATCTTCACCAAGACCTTCCTCAAGGACCCCGGCGTGGGCAGCATCCTGGCCGGCTCCATCCTCCGCCTCCCCGACGTCGTCGAGGCCAAGAAGGCCGACGTCATCACCGAAGAGGAATGGCCCCTGGTCTCCGCCGCCCTGGAAGCCGCCCTGTCGCAACTGACGGACTACCGCGCCACCGAAGGCAAGGCCCTCTATGCCGATGTCACCTCCCGCGTGAAGGGCATCCTCGCCCTCTACGAGCAGGTGGAAGCCCTGGAGCCCGAGCGCGTAGCCACCGTGCGGGAAAAACTGCAGCGAGCCCTCGAGGAACTCGCCGCAAAACCCAATCCCGAACGGTTCGAACAGGAGATGATCTTCTACCTGGAGAAGTACGACATCAACGAAGAGAAGGTGCGCCTGCGCCAACACTGCAAGTACTTCATGGAAGTCATTGACACAGAGCCTTATCCCGGCAAGAAACTCGGTTTCATCCTCCAGGAGATGGGCCGCGAAATCAACACCACAGGTTCCAAGGCCAATCACGCCGGCATCCAGCAGTTGGTGGTGCGCATGAAAGACGAACTGGAGAAAATCCGCGAACAGTCTCTCAATATCCTTTAGTTACTTGCGCACGGTGACGTGGGCTTCGCCCATGTAGGCGCCGGTCCAGCCGGTCTGGCAGATGGGCACCTCCACACCGTCCAGGTTTTTCGCGTAGGCGGCTTCCGTCATGAACGTGTGGGAGTGGCCGCTGACCACAAAGTCGATCCCGCGGGTGGCCGCCACCAGCAGGGGGTCGGTGATGTCGCCGGGGTTGTGCTCCGTGTAGCCGATGTGCGTCAGTGCAATCACGTAGTCGCACCGGGGGCGCAACTCATCCACACATTTCTGTACGGAAGACACCATGTCCAGTTCGATGAGGCGGTTGGAGATATCGGCCTGGACCATGCTCCGCAGGGAGCAGGTTACGCCCACGATGCCAATCTTCAGCCCTGCCTTTTCCACGATCACAGAAGGCTTTACGTATCGGCCCAACTCCAGCGGCGAAAAGTCGTAATTGCAAACCACCACCGGCGCTTCCAGGGAGGAAAGCCGTTCGGCCAGGGCCTCCGGGCCGTTGTCGAACTCGTGGTTTCCCAGCGTCACGGCATCGTAGCCGATGGCGTTGAGAAGGGCGATTTCCACCTGGCCGCCAAACTCCGAGAAGTAACTGCTCCCCTGGAAAAAGTCTCCGGCATGGAGCAGCAGCACGTTTTCGGGGCCGTCGGCCTTGCGGACGGAATCCACATAGGCGGCGCGCTCCATCGATCCGCCCAGGCCGGCAAGTTCGCCGCCGCGGTTGGGCTCGTTGTGGCTGTGTGTATCGTTCACGTGCAAGATGGTGAGCCTGTGCACCTGCTGCTTCCCTACCTCCATTCCCACATAGACGCAATAGCCCAGCACGGCCAGGCCGGTCACCACCAGTAAAATCTTGATAATCTTATCCTTCATAGCCTAATCCTCCATGATTACGCGGCCGTCGGACTTGCCTTCCAACAGTTTGCCGGCCGCCTCGGTGGACGTGACAAGGTCCACCATCACGTCTTTCAGCAGCACATGCGAAAGCACCACGTCGCTGGCCAGGGCGCCGATGCTGATATTGTCTCCGCCGTCCAGCAGGAAATCGATGGTGGCCACGTTGTAGATGCGGGCAGGGTCAATGGGCCGGCCGCCGATGAGGGCGCTCACCAGTTTGTGGTCCTTCACCCGGATGGTGGCCCCGGAAACCGCCTGGAAAGCCGGGGTGGCCGATAGTTGCTCAAAGAGTTTCAGCAGCCCTTCGCCGGACACCTTGGCATAGCAGAGATAGTTCTTGAAGGGGAACATGGCCGATATGTCCTCGGCCGTCACCGCCCCTTCCGGGAGCGGGACGCGGATGCCGCCGAAGTTGGTGATGGCAAAATCCATGGGCACCTTGAAATAGCGCGAGGCATAGTCCCGCAGGGCATCCACGAAGAGATTGCCCAGGGGAAGGTCGGGGTTGTCGCGGTCGTTCATGAGCATGGAGGCGCTGTGGCCGACCACTCTTTTGAGTTCGGCGAAATGCGGCTGCACATCCTGCAGGGCCAGCGCCACGACGGCCACCGGGGAGTCGTCGTCAAAATGCGTCCCGTTGGGAGCCACAAAGCCATCATCGTCCCACCAGCCCAGGGCCGTGGAAGCGTTCTCCAGCGTCACCGGAGTGCCCCCCACGCGGTGCCCGTCCATGGTTACCCGCTTCCACTCGAAAGTGGTCTTGGGGGCCTTGAACGCCTGCTGCGCAGACACCAGCGCCCCCACGATGATGAGGGCCCAGGCAAAGTACCAGGCTGTGCGGTTTTTTACTTCTGTTTCAGCCATTTCCAAAGGTCTTTAAAGGTAGATTTCTTGCCGAACATCAGGATGCCCACCTTATAAATCTTGGCCGATGCCCAGGCGCACACCACGAAGGTGACCACCAGGAACACCATCGACAGGATGAGTTCCCAGGCGGGGACGCCGAAGGGAATGCGGGCCAGCATCACGATGGGCGAAGTGAAAGGAATCATCGACCCCCAGAAAACCAGCGAACTGTCGGGCGCCTTGAACGCATACAGGGCGATGAAAAAGGCCAGCAGGAGCGGAATGGTGACCGGAATCTGCAGCTGCGAGGAATCGCCCTCGTTTTCCACGGCCGAGCCGATGGCTGCAAACAGTGACGCATACAGCAGGTAGCCGAACACGAAGTAGAACAGGAAGGCGAAGAGAATCTGGCCGACGTTGATGTTGCCGAGGGTGCTCATCACCACGTCCATGCCGGAAGGCTCTCCTGCGGCCACGCCCGTAGTGTCCGTGGCGGTGGCCAGGGCCTCGTTCAGGTCCATGCCGGCGGGCAGGTTCACGTTCTCATTCATCTGACCCACCATTTCCGTGGTGGGATCGCTGCCCATCATGCCCATCATCTTGTCCTTGCCGAGGATGCCCATCGCAACCGCCGTCAGCAGCAGCGTCAGGAGAATCCACAGCAGGAACTGCGTAAGGGCCACCAGCGCAACGCCGATGATCTTGCCGAACATCAGTTCCGTGGCTTTCACGGAGGACATGAGAACCTCCACCACACGGGAACTTTTCTCCTCGATCACCGAACTCATCACCATGCCGGAGAACAGCGCGATGAACATATACAGCGCCATGCCCAGAATCATCGACAGGGCCATGTAGATGCCGCTTTCCGAGATGCTCTCGTTGCCGGATTTGTCAATGGTATAACTGCGGAGCTTCACGTCGGACTTGACACCCGCCATGATTTCCTCCAGGTTCTCGATACCATAACTGTCGATGCGATAGGCCTCTACGGCATCGTTGATGCGGCTTTCGATCATCTCCCCGGTGTCCATGCCGAGGGGTTTTTCGGAGTAGCAGTCGGCCTGGACGGTGCGCGCTTCGGTGTCCAGTTCGGAGATGGAAAGAAGCACGTCCACACCGGCCGATCCGAAATCGGCCTTGATGGCGTCGGGATCGGCATCGGCCCCCAGATCCTTGAAAATGGTGACATCGTTGTCCGTCAGGTACGGCAGCACGATGCCGGAGCGGTCGATGACACCCACCTGCTTGGCCTCTTCCTTGGCGCCCATCATAATCACGGACGGCAGGATGGCGATGCCGGCAAAGAGCACCGGAGCCAGGAAGGTGATGAGAAGGAAGCTCTTTTTCTTAACCTTGTTAAGATACTCGCGCTGGATAATGATGCCTAATTTCTTGAAATTCATATACTATTCCTCCTCCGTTACCAGTTTGATGAAGATGTCGTTCATGCGCGGAATCACCTCCTTGAAGGAGTTGATGGTGCAGCCCTGGCCGATGAGTTCGGTGAGCCGCTCGTTCACCTGTGCGCGGGGTACCACCTCGGACTTGCGGTCCAGCAGGGTGTCGGTGTATTCGATTTCCGCATTATCCTCGCCGTGCCGGCGGCGGATGTCGTCGGTACCGCCGCAGACCACGAGTTTGCCCTTGTTGATGAGGGCGATGTTCTCGCAAAGGGCCTCCACGCTCTCCATGTTGTGGGTGGAGAGGATGATGGTGGCGCCTTCCTCCTTGAGGCGGAGAATCTCCTTGCGGATGAGCTCGGCATTCACGGGGTCGAAGCCGGAAAAGGGCTCGTCCAGGATCATGAGGGAGGGCTTGTGCACCACCGTGGTGATGAACTGCACCTTCTGCGCCATGCCCTTGGAGAGTTCTTCCACTTTCTTGTTCCACCAGTCGGCGATGTCAAAGCGGACGAACCATTTCTTGAGTTCCACGGCAGCCTCGCGGGCGCTCATGCCGCGGAGTTGCGCCAGGTACATGGCCTGCTCCCCCACCTTCATCTTGCGGTAGAGGCCGCGCTCCTCCGGGAGGTAGCCGATGTGCGCCACGTCCTCCTCCGTGATGGGGTGTCCCTGGAAGAGCACCTGGCCTTCCGAGGCCAGCGTGATGCGGTTGATGATGCGGATCAGGGTACTCTTCCCCGCTCCGTTGGGCCCCAGCAGGCCGAAGATCTTCCCTTCGGGAATCTCCAGCGACACGTGGTCCAGTGCCACTTTGGGGCCGAATGTCTTTGTTACGTTCTGTACTTCTATGATGGCCATAGTTCTTGTTGGATTTTGGCAAATATAATAATTTCTTACCGGAATTCAATAATAAATTCTAAAAATTCAATATTTTTGTAACCAGCTCGACGAGGAGCTCGGCCGGGGTGGCCTCTCCGGCGTCACCGCCCTTTCCCTTGTAGTCGTAGTCTGTCAGGAGGGAGATCACGTTTCTGCAGCGCTGCAGCGGGTAGTTGCGCACGGCAGCGTCGTACTCTTTCATGAAATACGGATTCACCCCCAGCACGCGGGCGGCCTCCCCGGGCTGCGGACGCCCCTTCTCCAGGAGGGCGTGGTATTTGAGAATCCGGTAGAAATGGTTGTACAGCGGAGCCACGGCGGCGGGAAGGGCAAAACGCGGCGCCTCCCCCATGTGGGCCGCAATCTTCAAGGCCTTGGCCCCTTCGCGGTAACTCAGGCACTTGGTGAGTTCGAAAACGCTGAACTGGCGGCTTACGCCCACGTTTTTCTCGATATCGGCCACGGAGATCTCCTGCGTGCCCTCAGGGAGGTTCTTCAGGAGTTTTTCCGTCTCGACGGCGATTTTGCCGAGGTCGGTTCCGGCGCTTTCCGCCAGGAGCAGGGCGGCCTCGGGATGGATGCGGAGCCCGCGGCCCTCGTAATAGGCCTGGATCCATTGCGGGAGTTCATAGTCCCGCAGGGGCAGGGACTCCACCACCACGCCCGTTTTGAGGACGCTCTTGTACAGGGCCTTCCGCTTGTCGGCCGATGCGCCGTGCATCAGAATCACCAGCACGGTGCTGTCCAGGGGGTTCTGGCAGTAGAGGGCCAGTTCCTCCAGGGATTTCATCTGCTGGGCTTCCTTCACCACCACCAGTTGGCGGTCGGCCATCATGGGGAAACGGCGGGCGGCGGTGATGACGGTATCGGCATCTACGTCGGCCCCGAAGCAGATGGTTTCGTTGAAATCCTTTTCCCATTCCCGGAGGCAGTTTTCGATGATGGCACCCGCCACCAGGTCGGGGTAATAGGGCTCTTCGCCCATGAGCAGATAAACAGACTTGAAGATGCCGCGACGGACATCTTCAAGTATCTGACTTACCTGTCGGGAGGTTTCTATGTAGCTTTTTGCAGCCACTACTTGGCAAACTTCTTCTCCTTGGCGCGGACAATCTTTTCCTTGAGGGCGTCTGCGGCGTCCGTGACGGCCTCTTCGAAGGTGCGGGCCTGGCGCTCGACAATCAGGTCTTCACCCGGGATGTGGGTCTGGACCTTCACGCACTTGTTTTCCGCGTCCGGAAGGAGGCTGAGGGTGACGTCGATATCACCCATGTTGTCGAAGAACTTCTCTACTTTTCCAACTTTCTTGTCAATGAAGTCCAGCAGCTTCTCGTCTGCATCGAACTTGAGGGACTTTACGTTAATCATGACTTTCTTCGTTTTTTGCCCTGGGGTGGGCGTTCATGTATTGTTGCCTGAGCCGTTCCACGGAATTGTGGGTATATACCTGCGTGGCGGCTAAACTGCTGTGGCCCAGCATCTCTTTGATGGCATTCAGGTCTGCTCCCTCGTTGAGAAGGGCTGTCGCAAGCGAGTGCCTGAGCACGTGGGGGGATTTCCTCCCGGTGATGCCGCTTCGGCCTTGCAGTTCTGCTTTCACGGCCCTGTCCACGAAGACGGGATAGAGGGGGGTCCCTTTTTCCGTCACCAGGAGCGGGGCGCTGGCGGGCATTTCTCCGACCATGAAACGAACTGTTTGTAAATATAATGAAATTTCTTGAATCAGCGAAGGAATCAGCGGAATTTCGCGCATTTTGTCTCCTTTTCCTCTCACGCGGAGGGTTTGCCGGCCTTCATCGACGCTCTGCCGCTGCAGGGCGATGAGTTCGGCCCGGCGGATGCCCGTTCCGTATAACAGGCTCACGATGAGGCGTCTGAGGCGGCGGTTGTACAGTTCCCGGGCCAGTTTTCCCTGCGGGTCGCTGCTCAGGAGCACCGACAGTTCATCGGCCGATTCGGCGTGCTCGCTCTCCTCCAGATAGCCTTCCAGGGCGCCCTCGGTGAAGTATTCGGGGAGGCGCTTTTCCATTTTGGGGCGCTTGACCGTCTTCACGGGATTGGAGGCGAGTTGCCCTTCTTTCACGAGGTAGCGGCAGAACCCGCTGAGCGCGCTCATGTGAAGGTGTACCGTCCGCGGCTTCAGGCCCGAGTCAATCAGGTGCCCTTCATATTCCCGGATGCGCGAAGGGATGAGTTGGCCGATGAGGCCGCCGTCGGCCTCGCCGGAGGCGCCGGCCCAGTCGGCAAAGCCCGAGAGGGCGTCCCGGTACAAGGAAACCGTCCGGGGCGAATACCGCCGGATGTCCTGCAGATAGGTGATGTAGTTTCCGATGCTCATTCCGGGCGTTGCGAAGAATCTTTCGGCACCAGCCCGAACACCTCGGCGGCCTGCCGGCGCATGTAGGCATCGGCATCCGCGAAGGTGTAGGGGATTTCGCCGTCCAGGATGGCGTTTTTCACCATTTCCTTGAGCTGGCCGATGGTGTTGCACGGCTCGATCCCGAACAGGTCCATGATGTAGTCTCCGCTGATGGGATTTTTCCAGTTGCGGATGCTGTCCTTGGCCTCCACCTCCGCCATCTTGGCCTTCACGAGTTCGAAGTTGCGCCTGAGGCGCGTCACCTTCGCGGGGTTCTTGGAGGTGATGTCGGCATTGCAGAGGAGCATGAGGTCGTCGATATCGTTGCCGGCGTCGAAAAGGAGGCGGCGCACGGCGCTGTCGGTGACTTCGTCGTCCACCAGGGCGATGGGCCGCAGGTGCAGGTTCACCAGTTTCTGGACGTATTTCATCTTCTCGTTCAGGGGCATCTTGAGCCGGCCGAAAATCTTGGGCACCAGCCGGGCGCCGGTGACTTCGTGGCCGTGGAAGGTCCAGCCCTGTCCGGGGGCGAAGCGCTTGGAGACGGGTTTGCCCACATCGTGCAGGAGGGCGGCCCAGCGGAGCCAGAGGTTCGGCTCGGTGCGGGGCGTGGCGTTGCCGTCGGCATCGTAATCGCTCAGGCGGCCTTCGGCAATGGCTTCTTTCTCAAAGCCGATGACGTTTTCCACCACCTGGAGGGTATGGGTGAAGTTCTCCTTGTGGCCTTTGCCATCGACCGTTTCCACGCCTTTGAGACGGCTCACTTCGGGGAGGAACTGCGGCAGGAGGCCGGTTTCCTCCATGAGTTCGAAGGCCATGGCGGGATGGTCCGTGAGGAGCATCTTGTTGAGTTCTTCCACGATGCGTTCCTGCGAGAGAATCTGCAGGCGCGGGGCCATGGCTTTCATGGCCCGGAGGCTTTCGGGGACGATTTGGAAGCGGAGATCGCCGGTGGTCAGGCGGGCGGCGAAGCGGATGGCCCGGAGCATGCGCAGAGGGTCGTCGGAGTAGGTCTGCTCCGGCTCCAGCGGGGTGCGGATGATGCCGGCCGCAAGGTCGCGGATGCCGCCGAAGGGGTCCACGAGGGCGCCGTAGTCATCGGCCTGGAGGGAGAAGGCCATGGCGTTGATGGTGAAGTCCCGCCGGAGCTGGTCTTCCTCCAGGGTGCCGTCTTCCACGATGGGCTTGCGGGAATCGCGTTGGTAACTCTCCTTGCGGGCGCCCACGAACTCCACCTCCATGCCGTGATACCGCAGCATGGCCGTGCCGAAGTTCTTGAACACGCTTACCTTGGAATGGCATTTGGCCGCCACTGCCTCGGCCAGCGCAATGCCGGCGTGCTCCGTTCCGGGCTTGCTCTCCACCACGATGTCGATATCCTTGTTCGGGACTCCCAGGAAGCAGTCCCGCACATATCCGCCTATCACAAAAGCCCTGACGCCCAGTTCCCCGGCCGTCTCACTCACCAGTCTGAAGACCGGATGGTCCAGATACGCTTCTACTCTTGTCATATCATCTCTTCCCACAAAGGGGCCTTGTCCATGAACTGCCAGCCATCGGCCTGCCTCCGGAAGATAAAGGTCTTGGAACCGTTTGTAATCACTATGTACTTCACTTCCAACTCATTGCAGTACCTTATTGCCTGGTCCGCCACCTCCTGGTCCAGCGTCACTTCGGGACGCTTGCATTCCACCAGCATCAGGGGCCTGGCCATGCGGTCGTACACCACGATATCGGCCCGATACTCCTTGGCACCATGCTTGAAGGCCACTTCGGAGCCCATCATGTGCTCGGGCACCTTCATTCCCTCATGCAGGACGGAGATGAACCACTGCCTTACGGCCTCCTCGGGGGTATTGCGAACGCTTTTGCGCCGCAGCGGATCCCAGATATATTCGCTTGAAACCATTTCAACGCCAAAACTAGAAAAATCCGGGGGCCTTCCCGTCCAGGAAAGCCTGGACCAGCCCTTCCGTCCTGGGGTTGGGATCCCCTTGTCCATTGTGGCGTTTGCAGACGCCAAAGGCATATTTGAGAGCGGTGAACTTAAGCAGTTTCTTCTCAAAGACGCGCTGCTCCTCCAGGGTCTGAATGCCGCAATAGGACTTTAGCAAGAGATTCCAGTGTTTCCGGAACGTCTCGCTGTCAAGATGGAACAGCTGGTCCATATACTCGGAGGGGATATAATAGGCCAGGTAAAAATTCATGGA
>Ga0310691_10002615_pt1 | contig 23369 bp, 24 predicted proteins | sample 176DNAGHGlowgp2_FD_203887 | JGI IMG/M metagenome (GOLD analysis project Ga0310691, IMG submission 203887) | Sheep rumen microbial communities from Palmerston North, Manawatu-Wanganui, New Zealand - 1766 DNA GHGlow gp2 (v2) (version 2) | ecosystem: Host-associated > Mammals > Digestive system >...
ATATCTCCTCGAATCAAAAGGCGAGCGAACCAGAGAGGGGAAAGATAAGGAAGGAGAGTCTGAGAGGGAACCTTAAGAGAGGGGAGAGAATAAGCGAAACGCAGTTGAGCGCTCTCTCCCCTCTCTTGTGGTTCCCTCTCAGGATTGCGCCCCTGCGCCCGGCAGAAATATTGACAGGACAAAAAGATGCAGAAGCCAGAGCTTTCAGGCAACACCGCACAAAGCCCGCCTGACGACCGGAGCCCGGCTGGCAGCTTGGCAGCGCATCTGCTTGCATCTTTTCCGTCATCTTGCACAGAAGCTCCTTGCTGGGCGCATGTTTCGCAAAAGCGAAACTGCGCAGTTTGCTTGCAAACGTGCGTCAGCCCAGCCGCTTGTTCCGGAACAGAATTATGAACTTTGGGTAACTGAGGATGGATTGCTCCATCATTTCTTTTGTTTTGCCATACGCAGGACATTCACTGTATCGAATATAATCACTGTAAAACACGCCCTAAATATCTGTCAGCAATTCCGCATATTTCGATTTTCAGCGATGCTTCTGTATTTTGTTACGGATTCTTTTTGCATTTGCTGCATTTGCCGCAGGAGCCGCAGCCGCAGCCGCCGCGCTTTGCACGCCGCACCTGCACGGCAATCGCCGCCGCGACCGCTGCCGCAACCAGCACCAGAATCACAATATCCAGCCAGTTCATGCCGTCACCCCGCTGCCATTCCGATCAGCCGGACTGCCAGTGCAGCCAGCCATGCAATGACACACTGCCAGATTACCACGGTCAGCGCCCATTTTGCACCGAGCTCGCGCTTCACTGCTGCAACCGCGGCGACACAGGGCGTATACAGCAGCGAGAATACCAGCATCGCCGCCGCCGTCAGATCGGAAAGATAATTCGTGATATTGCCGCCGAACAGAATCTCCATTGTTGAGACCACGCTCTCTTTTGCCATGAATCCGCTGACCAGCGACACGATAATGCGCCAGTCGCCGAGCCCGACCGGCTTCATCAGCGGCTTCAGAACGCCGGCGACAGAGGCAAGAATACTGTTCTCCGGATCGGCGACCATATTCATATGGAGATCAAACTTTTGCAGGAACCAGACCGCGACCGTCGCAATCAGAATGACCGAGAAGGCGCGCTGCAAAAAGTCCTTTGCCTTTTCCCAGAGAAGCTGCCCGACATTCCGCGCACCGGGCATCCGGTAGTTCGGCAGCTCCATGACAAACGGCACCGCCTCGCCGCGGAACAGCGTCCCTTTATAGAGCAGCGCCATGAGAATCGCCGTCACAATGCCGAGCAGATACAGCCCGATCATGATGAGCCCGCCGCGCTTCGGAAAGAAGGCATTGACGAAAAATGCGTAGATCGGCAATTTTGCGGTGCAGCTCATGAACGGCGTCAGCAGAATCGTCATCTTGCGGTCGCGCTCACTCGGCAGCGTGCGCGTCGCCATGACCGCCGGCACAGAGCATCCGAAGCCGATCAGCATCGGGACAATACTCTGTCCGGAGAGCCCGATCTTGCGCAGCAGCTTGTCCATGAAAAACGCGACACGCGCCGTATAGCCGCTGTCCTCCAGCAGCGAGAGGAAGAAGAACAGCGTAATAATAATCGGCAGAAAGCTCAGCACACTGCCGATTCCGGCGAATATGCCGTCGATCAGCAGGCTGTGAATCACGGAATTGACATGACCGGCAGTCAGCGCGTGATCGGTTGTTTCTGTCAGCCAGTCAACGCCCTTTTCAAGCAGTCCCTGAAAGAATGCGCCGATGACATTGAAGGTCAGCCAGAAGACCAGCGCCATAATCGCGATAAAGGATGGGATTGCGGTGTATTTTCCGGTCAGGATCCTGTCAAGGCGGCGGCTGCGGATGTGCTCGCGGCTTTCCGTCGGTTTTGTGACGGTCTCCCGGCAGAGCCGCAGAATAAACGAAAACCGCATATCCGCAATCGCTGCGCTGCGGTCAAGCCCGCGCTCCTTTTCCATCTGCATCACGATATGATCCATCATTTTTTGCTCGTTTTCATCAAGCGCGAGCTGCTGAATCACCAGCGCATCCCCCTCGATGACCTTGCTTGCGGCAAATCGCAGGGGAATGCCGGTCTGCTCCGCATGGCCTTCGATCAGGTGACAGATGCCGTGCAGGCAGCGATGAACCGCGCCGCCGTTTGCAGATTTTTCGCAGTAATCCTGCCGCATCGGGCGCTCCTGATACTTTGCGATATGCAGCGCGTGTTCGATCAGCTCATCGACACCCTCGTTCTTCGCTGCCGAGATCGGCACAACCGGCACACCGAGCAGCTCCTCCATCGCATTGACGTCGATGCTGCCGCCGTTTGCGCGGAGTTCGTCCATCATATTCAGCGCGACAACGACCGGAATATCCATTTCCAGAAGCTGCATCGTCAGATAGAGATTGCGCTCGATATTTGTCGCATCGACGATATTGATGATCGCGTGCGGCTTCTCCTGCAATACGAAATTGCGCGAGACGATTTCCTCGCTGCTGTACGGCGACATCGAGTAGATGCCGGGCAGATCGGTGACCTCCGTTCCCGGATGCGCCTTGATCGCGCCGTCCTTGCGGTCAACCGTGACGCCCGGGAAATTGCCGACGCGCTGCTTCGAGCCGGTCAGGCGGTTGAACAGCGTTGTTTTGCCGCTGTTCTGGTTGCCGACCAATGCGAAGCGGATGACAGTATCATCCGGCAGCGGTGTGCCGCTTCCCTTTGGATGAAACCTGCCGCCCTCGCCGAGACCGGGGTGTGCCGTGCGCTTTTTGCTGTGTTTTATGTGTTCATGCGGTTTTGTATTTGAGATCGGCTCTACCTCGATCTGCTCCGCATCCGAGAGCCGCAGCGTCAGATCGAAGCCGTGCAGGCGCAGCTCGACGGGATCGCCCATCGGCGCGTATTTGATAACCGTGATTTCAGTGCCGGGAATGACGCCCATATCCAGAAAATGCTGGCGAAGCGACCCGTCTCCGCCCAGAGATTTGACCTGTGCGGATTCTCCCGGTTTCATGCTCCTGACATTCATGTATGTCCTCCTTGTGTCTTTTCGGGCTGTTTTATCATAACACATTTTGAAGATTTCGTCAATACGCAAAGGCACTTCTGTCTGATCGGAGCCGCCATTTTGTATAAAAAGACCGGACACTTCTGCCCGGTCTATTGCAGCATATTCTCTTGATTCATCCGGCATTCTGATCACGGTTCAGCCCGATAATCGGCTCCAGACGGTTCGCAAGTACAAATGCGACCGCGAGCTTCGTGAGATCAAGCGCGATGAACGGCGTGACGCACCAGCCAAGCACCGTCCCAAGCCCGACTGCACCGATTTTTCTCGTATATACGACCATAAACCATGCTGTACCGAATGTATAGCAGACGAGCAGCCCGAGCAGCAGCCCGATGATCTGCGCCCAGATCCGACGCTTGAACAGCCACTCAAACAGCCAGTAAACCAGTCCGGAAAACAGGAATCCGATGATGTAGCCGCCGGATTTATCAAGCAGCGCACCGATGCCGCCGGTGAATCCCGCAAAGACCGGCAAGCCGATCGCGCCGAGCAGAATATAAACGAGAATCGACGCAGTTCCGCGCTTTCCGCCGAGCAGAACGAGATTGAACGCGACTGCGAAAACCTGAAGCGTAAACGGAACGGCAGCCGGAATGCGCCAGAACGAACAGACCGCGAGCAGCGCTGCGGCTACTGCGATGTAAACCAGATTGAGTGTGCGCATCTGAGATGCGGAGCGATGTGCTTGTGTCATAACGACGGAACCTCCGTTTCCCTGCATAAATCATACCACTGACAGCAGGAGCAAATTTCATGAAAAGCGTCTGTTTGCAGGATTTTTGCATATGCATCGCCCGCGAGCCTGCGCCATGTACCGCTGTCGCCGTACCGCACAGAAAGCGTATGCAGCACTGCACGGTCGAGCGCGCCGGTTTTTTCCTCCGCATCGCAGACGCCGCAATCCAGATGCGGACACTGCCTGCAAAGATCATCGGCGCCGCATTGCAGCGTGACACAGGTCTGCGGAGCAGCACGCAAATGCGACGATACAGCCGTCATATGCGCAGTAAACGCGGCATCATAGCCGTGACCGGTAAACTTCTGGATGCAGAGCAGATGATGCGGCCTCAGGTGCATTGTGTGACCTCCTGCGGGATTTTTTCTCATGATAGGGCTATTATAACACAAAAGCGGTCAATTGTCAACCCTGTATTATAATTTGGGTGACAATTGATCGCGTTACTTTCTATGTGAGAATCCGGATTTCGCCGGAGGACAGGATTTGCCGTTGACCGTCCGGTGTGCGCAGCATCAGCCTGCCGGTTTCGTCGATATCCTCCGCGACGGCACAGTATGTCTCATCGCCGCGGATGACAGTAACCTGTTTTCCGAGCATCATCAGCCTTTTTCTGTATTCTGCGAAGATTTCTTTTTCATCGGGCGGCGTATCAAATCCCGCCAGCCGGTTGATGATCTCAGCGGCGAGCCGGTTGCGGATCCCCGATTCCGGGAGCGTGTCCGGATAGAGAGAGGTCGCTGTTTCGCGGAGTTCCGGCGGGAAATCCGCCTGCTTCGCATGAACATTGATGCCGATTCCGACTACGACCCAGCTATGACTTCCGCTTTCAAAATCGGTCACCGCTTCCGTGAGAATGCCGCAGACCTTCTTCCCGCCGAGGAACAGATCGTTGACCCATTTGATCGCAGGCGCTCTGCCGGTTACGGCTTCGATTGCCTCACAGACCGCGACTGCTGCAAATGCGGTTACGGCGGTAATCTGCGAAAAATGCAGGCGCTCAGGGTGCAGGATGATGCTCAGATATAGCCCGCCGGGCGGAGAGAAAAAGCTCCGGGAATACCGCCCCCTTCCGCTGCTCTGGCTGTCCGCCAGCACGGTCGTTCCGTGTGCGGCACCGTCGAGCGCGAGCGCTTTTGCGGTGCGGTTCGTCGAGCGGGATTCTTTTTCATAAATCACGGAATCTGCGAAAGCGCGTGCATTTTCGCACAGCAGCGGAAGGATGCCCTGTACCGACAGAATATCATTTGCATCGGTAAGGCAGTAGCCTCTGTTCGTTGCGGCTTCGATCTGATAGCCGGCTTTGCGGAGATCGTTGACCGCCTTCCAGACGGCGTTTCGCGACAGATGCAGGCGCCCGGCAATCTCGGCGCCGGAAAGACACGCTCCGCGGTGCTGTTCGAGCAGCGCCAGCACTTGCTCTTTCGTTCCCATGCAGCAGCGTCCTTTCTCAGCGGTTCAGCGCGGGCTGTCCGGATTCCTCCAGAATCTGCTCGAGCAGCTCGGCGGCATCAGTGACGCATCCGCGGCAGGAGCGCAGCGGCTTGCCAGTCAGCGCACCCTTGAGCTCGCGGCACTGTGCCGAGCGGTTGCGGTCGGTGAACTGCTGCTCCAGCGCTGCAACACGCGGGTCGTTTTCGCCGTATTTGCGGGCGAGTACCGTTTTTGCCGCAAGCACCGCCCCGCAGGTTCCCATGCGTCCGCCCGCGTACTGTCTTGCGATCTGCATTGCTTCCTCCTCGGAAAGCCCCGCAGTATCGCGGAATGCACAGAGCACCGCCGCCGAACAGCTCATGAACTGTTTGTGGTTTTCGATTGCCTTTTCTGCCTGTTTCATACGGATTCCGTTCCTTTCGGTGTGATGATCATAGTATACCATATTTTTTCCGGAATCGCAAGCGTCTGCATATTTCGTTTACCGCTTTTTGTAAATCAGCAGCTCGGGATTTTCGCCGTCTTTCTCATAGGTACAGATCAGAATGAACTCCATATTTGCCAATACGCCGAAGCAGCGCTCGCCGCCGAATTCACACGGGAGCTGATTGCCGAGGTAGGTCGCATTGTCATCCAGAAATTGCACCGTAGTTCCGTTCGGGAGACGGTATGCCAGATTGACGTAGCTGCCGACCAGTGCATTGAGCTTTTCGAGCTTCGGCATTCCTTCAATTTGCAGGGCGTTGATCTCGGAGATGAGCTGTTCTTTGAATTCCTCGAACCGGCTGCTGCAGCCGAGCTCTGCATAGCGCTGCCAGTAATCGAGCTGCGGCAGCGTCTCCTGCAAATACGCACGAACCGCCTCTGCCGGGTGTTCGTCCGATGCCATGTTCCGGACGCAGACCTCGATCAGATCGTCCATATTATGATACATGAATTCGCCGTCGGCATAACACCACTTGCAGTACTGCGTATTGACAGTGCCGTCCTTCTCGCGGCTGAACATCGGTTCTTCCAGCGGCATTCCGCAGCACTGGCAGATCCGGCGATCCGGTGCGCCGAGCAGCGTGTTGATGGATACGCCGAATACGCCGGAGAGCAGCTTCAGCGTTTCGGTATTCGGCACCGTTTCGCCGTTCTCCCAGCGGGAAACAGCCTGCCGTGTGACAAACAGTTTTTCGGCGAGTGCATCCTGCGAAAGTCCCGCGTCGGTGCGGAGCCGGTACAATACTTCTTTGGGTTCCATGTTTGCATCCCTCCTTTGGCTCTATCATACCATATCCGGCTTGTATCCGTCAAGCAACCGGCTGTTGCGATGCAGCAATTTCCGGTCGGCGGGCAGTGCCCGGCTCCAATTCGCTTCGCACCATAATAAGCGAAGCTATACCGTTTTTCTCAGCCGAATATTATGGCACGCTTTTGCGTGCAGCCTGCGCAGAGCCCGGCAGGCAGTGCCCGGCTCCGTTTTATCTCCCCGGCAATTTCATTGTGTACTTTTTCACTCGCTCCCATTGCGTTTTCCGCTATAATATGTTATAATACAGGTATACATATGATGATGTTCATTCGCTGAACCGAAAGAAAGGAATTCCATGATATACGCTGCTGCAATCCTCGGATTGCTCTGTTTTTCCGCAATGTTCTCTGCCTGTGAGACCGCATTTTCGAGTGTGAACAAAATCCGGCTGAAGGCTGCTGCCATGCAGGGCAGCAAGCGGTCTGCAAAGGCACTGGCGCTTGCTGAGGCATTCGATCAGGCTTTGACTGCCATTCTGATCGGCAACAATCTGGTCAATATTCTCTCCGCATCGCTCGGCACAATCCTGTTTACACGCTGGTTCGGAAGCGGCGGCGTCGGCATATCGACGGCAGCCATGACCGTGCTTGTGCTGATTTTCGGCGAGATTCTTCCGAAATCCTATGCCAAATCCCATGCGGAAAAGCTGACACTGTTTTTTACGGCGCCGCTCTCTGCGCTGATTCTGGTTCTGAAACCGCTGATCCGTCTTTTCAATCTCCTTTCGCGCCTTGCTGCGAACAAAAACGAGGAACCTTCCGTGACGGAGGACGAGCTGAAGGTGATCGTCGAGCAGATTGAGGAGGAGGGCGTTCTGGAGGAGCAGGAGAGCGATCTGGTGCGCTCTGCACTGGAATTTGATGAGATATCCGTAACCGATGTACTGGTGCCGCGTGTCAATGTCACCGCAATCGCGAAGGATACGCCGATCGGCGAGGTGCAGCGCATCTTCCTCTCTGAGCGCTATTCCCGCCTGCCGGTTTATGACGAAAATATTGACGATATTATCGGATTTATCACCGAAAAGGATTTTTTCAGCCTGCTTTCGCAGCACGGCACGGAAATCCGCCCGATTATCAAGAGCATTCTTCGTCTGCCGGAATTCGCGAAGATCAGCGAGGCAATGCGGCAGATGCAGCGCTCCAAATCACATATTGCAGTGGTTATGGATCAGTACGGCGGCACGAAGGGCATTGTGACGCTGGAGGATATCATCGAGGAGCTGGTCGGTGAGATCTACGATGAAGCGGATGAGGTGATCCCGCTGCTTTCCAGGATCGGCGAGAACCGCTATGAGATTTCCGGCGAGTATTCGATCTCCGACCTGCGCGATGCGCTGGAGCTGCCGGATGACAGAATCGTGACCGAATGCGCATCGGTCGGCGGCTGGTTTACGGAGCTTGCGGGGCATATCGCCGCTGTCGGGGAGACGATCAGCGGAACATGGTTCCGCATGACGGTGCTGCAAATGCAGGAGCAGCGCGTCGGGCGGATTCTGCTTGAACTGACCTGTGAACAGGATTCCGCAGCTGAGCAGACTGCGCCATAATCAGAAGCAAAGGGTTGTGATCGGATGACCGGTTCATTTTCTAATCAGACGAAAACCGAAATCTGCGGCACTGTCCGGAAGCAGCGGGATAAAACCGCATTTTTGTCCGGGATTCTGCTGGCGGCACGGCGCGTTTCCGCTGCTGAGATTCAATTGCAAACTGAGTGTGAAGCGTTTGCGGGACTGTTTCCGCAGTTGCTTCAGGCAGTGCGCGGCGGTCTGCGCTGCGATACGGAGTTCCGTTCGCGGACGGGTAAGCTGCCGGTCTGGTGCTTTACGCTTTCCGGATCGGATGCGGCTGCATTGCTCTCGTCGCTGCAAATTGATGCGGAGCAGCGTGCCGGATCACCGGCATTTTTGCAGAGCACCGGCAGGGCACTGAGTATGCTTGCAGCGGGTGCGTTCGTCATCTGCGGGAGTATCACTGATCCCGCCCGCGCCTATCATCTGGAATATGCGCTGCCGGATGCGGAATTTGCCGATGCGCTGCGGGCGCGGATTGCGGAGGAGCAGCCGGCGGTCTGTTTTAAGCATACGGTGCGGAAGCAGGATACGCTGCTGTATCTGAAGCAGAATGAACAGATTTGTGACGCGCTGACCTTTTTCGGCGCACAGAATGCCTCGCTGGCGCTTGCGGAGCAGCAGATTTACAAGAGCTTTCGCAGCCAGACGAACCGCCGCACTAATTGCGATCTTGCGAATATCGACAAAACGATTGCGGCAGGGGAGCAGCAGGTCGAGGATATTATGCTGATCCGGGATGTCTGCGGACTGGATTCTCTGCCGGAATCCCTGCAAGAGATTGCGCAGGTGCGGCTGGATAATCCGGAAGCGAATCTGCGGGATCTCGGCGCTGTATGTAAGCCGCCGCTGACGCGCTCGGGTGTGCATCACCGTCTGGCACGGATTGCACGGATTGCCGCAAAGCTGCGCGGATCCTCATAACAGAGAAGCCGCCCTGTATGAAACAGGGCGGCTCAGCCTGTCGAGAAACCTCATTAGAATCATATTTGAAGATTTGATCAAACTTTTTCAAAAGTATGCGGGGGTCAAGGAGCGGCGCCCCTTGCCGTGCTCCGCAGAGCGCGGAATTCTCTTATTTGCGTTCAAAAGCGCTAAAGATGGGGGCTTGGGGGAAGGAAAACAAGAGTTTTCCTTCCCCCATTTATCCATCACATATTCTTCTTTATCTGCATCTGTATTTTGAACAGCAGGACTTTATCGACAGTATGCATTCGTCGCATGAGAAGCGACCGCATTTTTCTGAATTGTGGTATAATAGAATCATCAAAGAACAGGAGGGATCCGAAATGATCGGAGCAATTTTAGGCGATATGATCGGCGCGCCCTTTGAATTCGACCGGGGCAGCAAAACCAAAGCATTCCCGCTCTTTCGCAGGGAAAGCAATTTTACAGACGATTCCGTGATGACAATTGCCGTTGCAGAGGCGCTCACAGAATCCCGCGGAAAATCCGATGACGAGATCAAGACCGCGCTTGTCCGCTCGATGCAGAAATGGGGCAGACGATATCCGGATGCGGGCTACGGCGGACGCTTCTTCCGATGGCTGTTCACGGACAATCCGCAGCCGAACAACAGCTACGGCAACGGCTCGGCGATGCGCGCATCGGCTGCCGGATGGCTCTATGATGACCTCTCCGAAACGCGGCATATGGCGGCGCTGACCGCCGAGGTCTCCCACAATCACCCGGAGGGCATCAAGGGCGCAGAAGCAACTGCGGCGGCGATTTTCATGGCACGCACCGGCAGCAGCAAGGCGGAAATCAAAGCGTATACCGAGCAGGAATTCGGCTACGATCTCTCCCGAAGCTGTGATGAGCTCAGACCGGGCAACCGCATGAACGAGACCTGTCAGGTCACAATGCCGCTGGTATTTGCAGCATTTCTGGACAGCACGGACTTTGAGGACACGATCCGGAATGCGGTTTCGCTCGGCGGCGACACGGACACAATCGCCTGCATCGCCGGCAGCATTGCAGAAGCATTTTACGGCGTCCCGGAGGACATCGCCGCGGAGGGCAGAAGCCGTCTCCCGGAGGATCTGCTGGCAGCGCTGTCCCGCGCCGAAAACGCCGCAGAACTGAGATAATCCGCACTGTACGCGGTTCACGGCTCCGTGCCGGCTGCATACTTGACAAATTATGCTGAGACTGATATAATGATAATGAAAAAACAATGCGGAGGACTGCGGGCGGCTTCGGCCGCCTGCCGGCTCTGTCCGGAATTGCGGAAAGCGGGGCATTCTATGATAACAAAAACCTATAAAATGGCGGAAAAAATCATCGAAATCTCCGCACTGCACCCCGATGTGCATTCCTATTGCGCCGGCTATGAAGCAGAGGGCAAACCGGATTTTTCGGTTGTGATTACGCAGCAGGACATTGATGCGGAGCGGGTCAAATCCGATTCGGAATTTGCCTATGAGGGGCTTCCTCAGCCGCATTTTTCCGATGCGCAGCTGGAGGAAACCGCTGTATACCGCAAAATCGCGGAGATGATGCCGCAGTACAATACCTTTGTTTTTCACGGCTCTGTTGTTTCCGTGGACGGCGCAGGATATCTGTTCACCGCGAAATCGGGGACAGGAAAATCCACGCACACAAGCCTCTGGCGCAGGCTTTTCGGCGACCGCGCCGTTATGGTCAATGACGACAAACCGCTTATCCGCGTCGGCGGGACCGTTACGGTTTTCGGATCCCCTTATAACGGCAAGCACCGTCTCGGGAATAATATTGCTGTTCCGCTCAGGGCGCTCTGCATCCTGACACGCGCCGAGGAAAACCGGATTGAACGCATCACAAAAGCAGATGCCTATACAATGCTGCTTCAGCAGGTTTACCGTCCGCAAAATCCCATACAGCTCGCCAAAACCCTGCATCTCATTGATGCCCTAGCGGCACAGACGCCGCTTTACCGGCTCGGCTGCAATATGGATATTTCGGCTGCACAGGTCGCTTATAACGGTATGAAAGGATGATCCAAAATGAAACTCAGCAGCGGATTCATTGCACACAGCGAAGGGGATGATACGCTCCTTGTCTCGACCGGCGCCGTGAAATTCTCAGGCCTTGTCCGCAGCAATCAGACCGCAGGCTTTATCATCGGCTGTCTGGAGCATGACACCACTGAAGATGAAATTGTCGCAAAAATGCTGAAAAAATGGAATGTTTCCGAGGATACGGCAAGAAAAGACGTACGCAGAATCATCGGACAGCTCAAGGGGATCGGAGCGATAGATGGCTAAGTCATCCTTTGAGGAGCAGCTCAGAAAAAACGGAAAGCTCATCTACACCAACCGCGGCAACAGCATGATGCCGCTCATCAAAGAGGGCCGCGATCTGCTCATCATTGAGCCGGTTCACGGCAGGCTGAAAAAATATGATGTGCCGCTTTACCGGCGCGACAGCGGACAGTATGTGCTGCACCGCATCCTGAAGGTGCGGGCGCATGACTATGTCATTTGCGGCGATAACCGATATACGAAGGAAACCGGCATCACCGACCGGCATATCCTCGGCGTGCTGACCGGAATGATCCGGAACGGAAAAACAGTCTCCGTCACCGACCGGAAATACCGGCTGTATGTGCATCTCTGGTGCGACTTTTTCCCGGTTCGCGCCATGATGATCCGCGCACGCGGGCTGCTCTCGCGCTTGCGCAGACGGAAAGGAAAGCCATGAAGCAGAACGCATTAAAATGGCTCTGGAATGTAACCGGAAAGCAGAAATTCTATGTTGCAGCCCTGATGCTGGCTCATTCGCTGCACGGCGGCTCCGGTGTGCTGTATGCGCTGCTTCTGCGCAATATTGTGGACAGCGCCGCAGAAGGCAGCCGCTCCGGATTCCGGATCAATGTCATCCGGACTGTTCTGCTCGTGCTCGCACAGGTTTTGCTGCGCGCCCTTATCCGGGGGCTGGAGGAGCAGTCCCGCTCCTCGCTTGAAAACCGTTTCAAATCGCGCCTGATGCGCAATATTCTCCGCAAGGACTTTGCGACTGTCAGTGCGGTACACTCCGGTGAATGGCTCAACCGCATGACAAATGACTGCACGGTTGTCGCGAACAATTTTACCGAGATTCTGCCCGGAATCGCCGGGATGACAGTCAAGCTCATCAGCGCCGCTGTCATGCTGGTCGCCTTGCAGCCGAGATTTGCGGTCATTCTGATTCCGGCGGGCTTCCTGATGATTCTCTTTACCTACGCCTTTCGCCGGACACTCAAGCGTCTGCATAAGACAATTCAGGAAAAGGACGGAAAACTGCGGATTTTCTTACAGGAGCGCCTCGGCAGCCTGATGATGATTCGCTCGTTTGCGGCGGAGGAGCGGACGGAATCCGAGGCTGCGGAATTCATGCAGACACACAAAAGCGCAAGAATGCGTCGGATGCGGTTTTCGGCGCTGTGCAATATCGGCTTTCAGACCGGAATGCAGGGGATGTATCTGCTCGGCGTCTGCTACTGCGGCTACGGCATCCTCACCCGCTCTGTTACCTACGGCACCCTGACGGCTGTCACACAGCTTATTTCGCAGATTCAGGCGCCGTTTGCCAATATCACCGGATATCTGCCGAAATTCTATGCTATGACCGCAAGTGCCGAACGGCTCATGGAAATCGAACAGTTTGCGGATGACTGCGATACCGATGCAAAATCCATTGCGGAAATCCGCGCATTTTATCATGATGCACTCAAAGAAATCGTGATGCAGGACATCGGCTTCACCTATCTGCCCGCAGCAGACAATGCAGATCATCTAACAAAAGCCGCCATGCCGGTTGTACTGCAAGGTATCTCGCTGCATATCCGGAAGGGCGAGTATGTCGCATTTACCGGGCAAAGCGGCTGCGGCAAATCGACGGTTCTCAAGCTGCTGATGTGCATTTACAAGCCGGATTCCGGCGAACGCTGTCTGACCGATCTGCACGGAAATACGCAGAATCTCGATGCGGCATGGCATCGGCTGTTTGCGTATGTGCCGCAGGGCAATCAGCTCATGCGCGGAACAATCCGCGAGATCGTCGCGTTTGCCGATCAGACGCAGATGACGGATGAAGAGAAGATTGCAAATGCACTGAAAATCGCCTGTGCGGAGGATTTCGTCGGCGAGCTGGAGCAAGGCATTGACACGCTGCTCGGCGAGCGCGGAACCGGTCTTTCAGAGGGACAGATGCAGCGTATCGCAATTGCAAGGGCGATCTTTTCCGGGAGCCCGGTGCTGCTGCTGGATGAATCGACAAGCGCACTGGATGAACAGACCGAACAGCGCCTTCTCCGCAATCTGAAGCAGATGACCGACAAGACCGTTGTCATCATTACGCACCGGCAGGCAGCACTCGCGATCTGCGACCGGATTCTGGAGATCCGCCCGGATCGGATTACCGAAAAAAGCAGATAATCCGGAGCGGCTGCGGCAATCATACAAAATAACAAACAGCGGCGGACAGTCACAAAGGCTGTCCGCCGCTTTGCTCAGCGAAACCATTTGTCCGCAGCAGTCGGCGCGGGATAACCCCAGTCCTCCGGAACGGAAGATGCCGTCAGGATAAAGCTGTTCTTCTCCAAAACGCGTGCAGATGCGCGGTTTTCAATCATCGTACTTGCCGTGATAATCTCCGTATCGGTCTGCGTATAGAGATAATTCACCATCAGCGAAACTGCCTGCGACGCAATTCCCTGCCCCCAGAAACGGTCTGAGAGACGGTAGCCGATACAGGTTTTTTGCAGTGATGCCTTATAGCCGTAAAACTCCGCAATCCCGCAGAATGTCCGGCTCTCCGCAAGATATATCCCCAGAATCAGCGACTCCTTTGCGGTGAAAATATCGCCGTAAAGATTCCGGATCACAAAATGCACATCCGCATACTGCTTCTCAAACAGAAACGTCGGCAGATAGCGGTACACCTGCGGGCTCTGCGTCATACTCTGAAGCGCATCCGCATCCTGCTCCGTAATCCGATCAATCAAAATGCGGCGGTTTTCCATGTGCGGGATTTCATCGAACAGTTTTTTCATTGTGAGTCTCCTTTGCAAGCAGTATGCCGATTGTTTCCATCATGCCCTTATGCTTCAGCTTCCGCGGTTCAAAATGGATCAGCCAGTAGACAATCTGCATCACCAACCCCGCGCCGAATGTGCTGATGAGGGTTCCGATGCCGACCGAGCCGCCCAGCAGCCAGCCGAACAGCAGAACAATCGCCCAGAGGATGATTTCAACCATGCCGATCGGGATATGCGCCATGCGCTTACCCAGCCCGACCAGCAGGGAATCACGCGGACCGCAGCACTGCTCTGCAAACATATAGACCCGCATACCGAGCGCCATGAAGACAAAACCCGTAACCATGACCGCAATTCCGGGAAGCAGACTGTGATTCTCCGGAAACGGGTTCAGCGAGTTGAACATCTGCACGAAATTGCCGGTCAGGAGCGCGTCAATGACTGTGCCGAAGCCAATCCGCTCCTTCATCAGAATATCTATGACGAGGACAATGACCGCAATCAGCGTCATGGAGAGCCCGTAATTCAGCGGCGTGTGCTTTGCAAGTCCCATGCCCAGGCAATCCCACGGCGCCAGTCCGATATTCGCATAAATCGTCAGATGCACCCCGAATGCAAAAATCAGGAGCCCTAATACAATTCTGACCCAGCCGAGCAGAATTCCTCTGCGTGCGCCGGACAGGTCTTGTTTCTTTTCCACGGTTCACCAGTTCTTTCCAATGAATTTGACATAAACAGCCTTATTATAGCACGGGAAGCCGAAAAAGTCAAATCTGTCCCGCAGGCGGGGAGAGGAATTATTCAGACGGAATTCCGGAAACACTTGCATTTTCAGAGCGTTTGTGCTATAATATAATCGCAGTTCGCGTATGCTAACTATATGCATTCGGAAAGGAGAGTACATCATGACTTCAAAGGAATACAAGGATCTGTCTGTCAGGGAATTCACAAAGGCGGCTGAGATTTACGAGAGCGATCATGCCGGCGTTTACAAAATGTGCAAAAAGGATTATCCCGATGTGCTGGCGGAGCTTGAGAAGGAACCGTTTACCGATCTGCTCGACTGCGGCTGCGGCACGGCGCCGATGCTGACGCTTCTGCACAAAAAATATCCCGAAAAGCACTACACCGGCATCGACCTGACCCCGAAAATGATCGAGGTGGCGCGTGCCAAGAAGATGAAGGGCGTGAAACTGGTGGTCGGAGACTGTGAAAATCTCCCGTTTGATTCCGGCTCCTTCGATGCCGTGATCTGCTGCGAGAGCTTTCATCATTACCCGAATCCGCAGGAATTCTTCAACAGTGTGTCCCGCGTACTCCGTCCGGGCGGGCGTCTGATTCTGCGCGATATGACGATGCGAACCGCCGCGGTGCGCTGGTTCTGCAACCATATTGAAATGCCGCTGGCGCATCTGATCGGCAAGGGCGACGTTCGCATTTACGGCAGGGAGGATATCCGGAAACTCTGCAAAAATGCGCATCTTCGTCTGGAATCCTATGAAATCCGCGGATTCTGCCGGCTTCACGCGGTCATCCGGAAACCGAAATAAAATGCAGCACCCGCTCCGGGGAATATTCCGGGGCGGGTGCAATTTGTCGGTGTGCTTGACATCACATTCAATATGCAGTATAATATTCACAATAACTACGGAAGGCCGGGTGATACCGTGAACGAACCCTTTGATTTGCAGAATTATCTGATCGGCGGTGTCGAGCATATTGTATCGGATGCGATCAGAGCGACACTCAAAAATCCGCGTGAAAGCGCGTTTATGCTGAAATTTGCCGCCGCGAGCCGTGCGGCATCGAAAAAGCGCCGGAAGGCGGAAGATTGCGGTGAACACATCCCGCCGTTCCTGATCGCCAGCATCACCAGCAAGTGCAATCTGCACTGTGCGGGGTGCTATTCGCGCTGCAACCATGCAACGGTCGATGCGGAGCCGACGCGGCAGCTTTCGGGCGAGGACTGGCGCAGAATTTTCGACGAAGCAGATGCGCTCGGCATCAGTTTCATCCTGCTGGCGGGCGGTGAGCCCATGCTGCGGCGCGATGTCATCGAGGCGGCAGGGGAGAAGAAAAACATCCTGTTTCCGATCCTTACAAACGGTACATTTCTCGACGAGCGCTATTTTACGCTGTTTGACAACTGCCGTAATCTGATTCCGGTCATGAGTATTGAAGGCAGCCGCGAGACGACCGATGCGCGGCGCGGCGCCGGGATTTACGACCGGCTGATTGCCAATATGGATGCATTCAAGGCACGCGGGCTGATCTTCGGGGCGTCGGTGACGGTCACAACGCAGAATTACAGGGAAGTGACCGGCGCAGAGTTCCTCGGCGACCTCTCCGGGCGCGGGTGCAAGGCGGTGATTTTCGTCGAATATGTGCCGGTTTCCGATGACACAAAATCGCTCGCGCTTTCCGAGCAGGATCGCAGTGCGCTGATGAACCGGATTGCACAGCTCCGGGCATCACAGCCTGATATGGTATATATTGCGTTTCCCGGAGACGAGAAAAGCTCCGGCGGATGTGTCGCGGCGGGCAGAGGATTTTTCCATATCAATTCGCACGGCGGCGCGGAGCCGTGTCCGTTTTCGCCGTATTCCGATGTCAATGTGAAGGACATGACGCTGTGGGAGGCGATGCAGTCGCCGCTCTTTATGGCTTTGCGCAGCGGGGGACTTTTGACGGATGACCATGACGGCGGATGTGTTCTGTACGAAAAGCGCGGGCAGATCGAGGCGCTGCTCGCTGCGCAATCCTCGTGATTGCTCAGTTCGGAAACAGAATCGACTGAATCTGCACGGCGGGCAGAACGGTGCCGTCCGTGAAATAGAGCTTGCCCTCGCCGGCATCGTAGTGCCGGAACTGCCCGGTATAGGTGCGGTATGCGCCGCCGTTTTTGCGGGCGTCCGGCTGAAAATAGGTCACTGTGACCTGCGGACGCTCCGATTCCGTCTCCACCAGCCGGAAAAATGCGGCATTGAGCTCCGCGAGGTCATCCTCCGCCATGAGCTCCTGCGCATCGGTCAGACGGGCGGTTTCCCGGATCTCGTCGTCGTATCCGGTCAGTGCGGCAAATGCCGAGAACTGTGCCGCACGCTCCGCAAGCGTCATGTGCCGCCGGTTCTGCGACACATGATGCGGAAGATTCATAATCTCACAAAAATCGTCCATTTCATATAATCTCCAGCTTGTGCAGCATCTGTTCACGGTGATCCAGAAACATTTTCGTGACCCGATAGCTTGCCGTATCCTCATAGCGGCAGGGGTGCGGCGCACCGCCGTCAAAGCTCAGAATCTCCGCCCCCGGAAAACCGAGCAGAATCGGGGAGTGCGTTGCAATGATAAACTGCGACCCGTTCCGGATGCACTGTGCGATTTCCAGCAGAAGCGTCATTTGCCGCTGCGGGGAAAGGGCTGCCTCCGGTTCGTCGAGCAGATAGATACCGTCATCGGAAAAATTATTCTGAATCAGCTTCAGAAAGCTCTCTCCGTGCGAGCACTTGTGATAGTACTCCGGACCGGTTTTAGACAGCCTGCCGTATTCTTCCTCGGCGGTTGCGACATTATAAAAGCTCTCTGCTCTCAGAAAATAACCCCATCGGGGTCTCCGGCAGCTTTTGATCAGGTTGACCGCGCCGGAAAGCTCCGAATGCGAATCGTATGTGGAAAAGCAGTAATTTCGCGAGCCGCCCTCGGGATTGAATCCGTAAGCGACTGCGATTGCTTCCAGCAGAGTGGATTTCCCGCTGCCGTTCTCCCCGACAAAAAACGTCACCGGCTGACGGAATTTCAGCGTTTGCAGCGCCGCGATTGCCGGAATCTGCCGCAGATAACTGTCCGGTGCGATGCCTGTTTGGTCGATTTTTATTTCTGTAATAAACAATTCATTCATATGATACACCTATGCCCTGTGGCCGCCGACCTGTCCGTTGCGCTCCCGTGTGGTGGCGCCTTCATAGAAATTCATGCCCTTGAGAATCGCGTTGCTTCCGTACCGCTTTTTGATCTCCACAACGGCATCCTGAAGGCGGCGCTCTTTTTGCAGTGTAATCTCCTCACGCCGGCGCTGTGCCTCCAGCTTTTCCACATCGTCAAATAAGCCGTACTGCACAGCGGTTTCCTGTTCACATTCCGATTCCGGAATGACATGATTTGCTGTGATATTCAGCCGCCGAACCAGCAGACTGCTGTCCGTAATCTGACGGTACAGCCGCATGACCGCCGTGAGAATCAGCTTAGCCGAGGCAGTGTGCCTGCCGAGACTGACCGAGCCGTGCGCGGGCTTCGGCACGGTTTTTCCGTAGTAATTGGCGGTCAGGATGCCCTTGTAATCCTTCGGAATGCCGGTGTGGTCATATCCGATATGCAGCACAATCTGATCCGTTGCAAGCCCCTTGCGCACGAGATCGAGCACGAGCTGATCCGCCATTTCGCGGATAATCAGCGCGCCATTTTCTGCGGAATACGGACAGGAGAGCACCTGCCCCTGACTGAGACTGTGATGCTCCGGGCGATATGCCTTGACCGCCGCCATCGTACACGGCTCCCAGCCCCATGCATGGTCGATCAGCAGCTCTGCCTTGACCCCGAAGACCTGATACAGACGGTCTTCATTGTGCTCGGAGTACCACGCGAGCTGCCCCATATTGTAAATATGCATGGAAGCGAGCCGCTTCGCCGTGCCGTTTCCGATCATCCAGAAATCGGTGATCGGAATATGCGCCCAGAGCAGCTTCCGGTAAGCGGATTCATCGAGCTCCGCGATGCGCACGCCGTCCTTGTCGGGCGGCATTTTTTTTGCGACAATGTCCATTGCGACTTTTGCAAGATAGAGATTCGTGCCGACACCGGCGGTTGCGGTGATGCCGGTTTCCTTCAGCACCTCGCGGATCATCCGGATCGCAAGCTCATGGGCAGTGCAGTGATAGGTTTGGAGGTAGGCGGTGACATCCATAAACACCTCGTCGATCGAATAAACATGGATATCTTCGGGCGCGATATAGCGCAGATAAATCTGGTAAATCTGCGTGCTGACCTCCATATAGCGGCGCATTCTGGGTCTTGCTGTCAGATAGTCCAGTTCCAGACTGCTGTCGGCGGCAAGCGCATCGGCAAAACAGGATTTCCCGGAAAAGACGCCGTCCGGGGCATTGTTTCTGCGAAGCGCATTGTGCGTGCGCACCTGCTGAATGACCTCGAACAGGCGCGGCCTTCCCGGTACGCCGACGGCTTTCAGCGCGGGGGAAACGGCGAGGCAGATGGTCTTTTCGGTGCGGCTTGCGTCCGCGACAACCAGATTCGCATTCAGCGGATCCAACCCAAGATCAATACACTCTACCGATGCATAAAATGATTTCAGATCAATGCAAATAATCCGCGCCATGCCGTTCACCTCTGTTTTCAGAAATTTTCTTCTCCGGTAATATCCGCTGCAAGACAGTCAGCATCCGGCAGCTCCGGCAGACGAAGTTCCTCGCCGTATGCGCGCAGAATATCGGCTTTGTAGATGACAAACGACGCCGGTACCAGCAGCTCCGCCGCAGCGTCGGGAATGCTGTATCCCTCTTGCAGCAGCCGCATGAGACTGCGGTCGTCGATTGCACCGGCTGCGGCAAAGTAATTCGCACGCTGCTCGGCAGCCGTCTGCATATGCAGCGGGTCGTGCTCCGGAATATACTGTCCGTTCCGCAGCAGATCGGGGTCGAGAATGAGATGCCCCAGCTCATGCCACGCAATCAGCCTTTGCAAATAGGACGGCAGCGCCGCATTGACGGCGATGACAAACTGATCGAAGAAGCTGGTGCAGTAGCCTTTCAGCCCGGTTTCGGCACTGCCGAGCGGCGCTTTCAGGCAGAGAATCCCCAGCCTGTCTATCATCTCCCAGATATCCGCGTGCCGCCACTGCTCCCTGACTGCCGCTGCTTTTTCGGCAATATAAATGATATCAGACATTTGCCTGCACCTCCGGCATCAGTAGCCGAACCGATCGACATTGACGTCCTTTTCGACCGCCTGCTCGCGGCATTTGAGGTACGCTTCATACAGCGACCGGAAAAAGGCGTCTTTCGCCTCCTGCGGCAGTTCGCCGCCGGCAAACAGTGCTGCGCTGCGCTCCTTCAGAAATTCGATTTCGCGGCGTGCCTGCGCTTCAATCTCTGCATTGCTGCGTGCGGCGTTCTCCGGCGCAGATTCCGGGGCAGGGGAGGCGGGAGCCGGTGCATCCTGATTGAACACCGAGAGCACATCGGGATAGCGATCCTCCAGCAGATACTCCTCCGGAACCTCCAGCACTGCTGCAAAGTCCTGTATTTTTTTGCGATGCGGTCTGCGTGTGCCCTTTTCATATTCGATAATCATGCGGCTGGTGACACCGAGCAGCGCGCCGAATTCCGCCTGATTCATGCCGCGTGCTTTACGGGCTTCTTTCATTTTCTCTGCAAATGTTTTCATATTTTCCGCCTGCTTTCTGTAATATTTCCGAAAAATGTGAAATTTCATAAGCCGTTTCACGGAGAAATTTCCTCTCTTTTAAGCTATTATAGCATATAATTTCGTGAATGTCAATAGCATTTCACAAAAATATGAAAGTGTGAAATTTCATATGTGAAATGGGGCTTCGTATACAACAAACCTCCCCGCCGATGAAACCGGCAGGGAGGCGATTGCACTATATGATTTTGTTCCTTGACATTCTCTCTGTTATTCGGGGAGCTTGGCAGTCTGCGCGGTCAGATAGCGCATATACCAGCCGAAGTCGCTGCCGGAAACGGCGCTGTCCTGATCGACATTCGCAGCCTTTTTCGCGGTTTGATCGGCAAAACTGCCGGTCATTGCGCCGCGCTTTGCAAGGGTGAGGTCGCAGGCATTGATTTTGCCGTCGGCATTGACATCGCCGAGCAGGAAATCGTCGTCTTCGGCGGAGGCGAATTTCCACCAGTCTACGTTAAAGAGGTAGCTGTTTCCGCCGGTGAAGCGCAGATACAGGTCATGCGTTCCGACTGCATTCTGCACATTGCAGCGCACGGTTTCCCATTCCTGCCAGCCGCCGGTGACCGGTACCGAGCAGGTGCCGATGACGGGGCCTGTCAGGCTGTCGAGGTGCAGCTCAATATCGCCGCCCTGTCCGTTTGAGGAAACGCTCGCGATGAATTCCGAGGCGCCCGCTTCTCCGAAGTCCACGCCGCTGACCTTGACATAGTCGCCGTTTTCGATGTAGCCGATTGCCAGTGTGCCCGCATCAATCTTCTCGGTTTTGATGCCGGACGACCAGCTTATAGTCTCTGCCTCGACGCGCTGATACGGGTCGAGCGCCTCGAGCTGATTGGGTCCCTTGTCGGAGAATTCGATCATCGGGATGGAACCGTCCGGGTTATAGCTGAATTCCTCGCAGGAGGCACTTCGGGTAAAGGCGCCGCCGCCGGGCAGTCCGTTTTTGTGATAGAAGAGATACGAGTGCCCTTTATAGTCAATGATCCCGCCGTGTGTTGTGAAGCTGTTGGACTGATGCTGAATCTGACCGCGGAACGTCCACGGACCGGTGACGGACGGACCGGTCGAATAGCACTGGGATTCGCCGCCGTCATTTCCGTAAAACGAAGCATAGACCATATAATAGAGGCTGTTGTGCTTATAAATCCACGGGCCCTCGCCGTAAGCGGTGCCGTTTTTGCCCTTTCCGAATGCCTGCTCCGTCATATCAAAGCTCATAATCGGGCCGCCGAGCGAGACCATATCCTCATTGAGCTTGACATAGTACAGCGTCGGGTTGCCGAAAAAGAGCCATGCCTGCCCGTCATCGTCGATGATAACGGTCGGGTCGATATAATACCAGTGCGGACCGCAGAGCGGCTTTTTCAGGACATCCTCATACGGCCCCTCCGGTCTGTCCGCGACACCGACGCCGATGGCTCTGCCGCCGCCGGATTTATTTGTGGTCGTGAAGTAGAAGTAATACTTGCCGTTGCGCTCGATGCACTGCGACGCCCACGCGTCATTTTCATTGCACCATGAAAATTCGTCGTCCTCCAGGATTCTGCCGTGATCGGTCCAGTTCTGCATATCCTTGGTGGAGAAGCACTGCCAGCCGGTCATGTAGTAATAGTCTGCGCCGTCTCTGTCGCAGCCGGTGAAAACATAGAGTTCATCGCCGAATACAACGGGTGCCGGGTCGGGTGTGAAGCTGGTCTGGACAATCGGGTTTTGTGCGGATGCTGTCATCGGCATTGAACATACCAGACCGCAGACGGATACTGCGGCAGTCAGCAAAGCCGCTGCTTTCAGTCGTTTCATATGGAATTCCCCCTAAAAAATATAATATATAGTTATATCATACCACATTCCGCCGGTTGATTCACTGCAATAAATGCATATTTTATAGACAAATTAGAGACAATTTTGCAGATTTTTCATGGGGATTCCGTAACAATATCGTCCGAATTCTGTTCGTGCTTACTCCTTGGTAATGATCGCAATTGCGCAGGGCATTTTTCCCTTTACAATGCGGATTCTCACATCCGGATATCCGGCATGGATGAAAAATTCCGTGTAGCTACGGATATTGAACTCCTGCTTGAAATCAACGCCGAGCTTTTCGAGCAGCATCACTGCTTTGCGCTGTGAGGTGCCTTCATCATTGATATAGGTCGGGATGATGACCTTGCCGCCCTTTTTGCAGACGCGCAGCAGTTCTTTCAGCGCAAGCTCCGGTTCATCAAGCAGGTGCAGCACATTGCCGGCAACGACCTTGTCAAAGCGGCAGTCGGCACATTTCAGATGCATCAGATCGGCATAACGGAACCGGACATTGCGAAATTTGCGGCATTTTTTTGCCGCCTGCTTCCGCATTCCGTCCGAGAGATCCGTCGCGATCAGCATTTTGCATGCCGGTGCGATATACTTGCTGATCGCGCCGGTTCCGCAGGCGCATTCCAATACCAGATCATCCTTTCCGATCTCCTCGGCGACATATCTGCCGGTATTGTCATAGACCTTCCGGTTGTAAACATTCTCGAAAAAATCATAGACCGGTGAAACAACATCCCAGAACATAACAGTTCTCCTTTCTGTTTTTCAGATAATTTCATGATACCGCAAAAATGTGAATAAATCAATCACAACGCGGAAAAAGGTATCGCTTCGCGATGATTGATATTGGGCTCCGCCCAAACCCGCCAAAGGGACATTGTCCCTTTGGAATCCCATTATAAGCAAAATGAAAGAAAATGCGTGATTTTTCCTTTTCTTCTAT
>Ga0310691_10002619_pt1 | contig 23358 bp, 18 predicted proteins | sample 176DNAGHGlowgp2_FD_203887 | JGI IMG/M metagenome (GOLD analysis project Ga0310691, IMG submission 203887) | Sheep rumen microbial communities from Palmerston North, Manawatu-Wanganui, New Zealand - 1766 DNA GHGlow gp2 (v2) (version 2) | ecosystem: Host-associated > Mammals > Digestive system >...
CGAAACCGACGCCGAGCCTCTCCAGGTTCGCACCCGCACGCAAGGCGGACACGTTGTCATCGAACTGGTAGCCGAGCAGCACGCCCTTCGAATCGAACGCCGAAAGGGACGCCGGGTTGCCGAAAATCCCGTGGCCGCCATCCTGCGACACGAAGCCCGATTCGCCCGGAATGTAGGCGAAAGAGGCGCAAACGGCCATAAACACTAATGCAAAAAACTTTCTCATTACAAATATTTTAGCAATTTTTTCTAATTTATGTCAGAGTGTTTAGATTATTGAGGATTATCTAATGGCATCGTCTGCTAAAAAAGAAGAAACCGATCTTTTTGACCTCTTGAAGGACTTAGCCAAGAACTGGCACATCATGTTGCCATGTTTGATTCTTTCGGGCGTCGTGGGCGTTTTTGTGGCGATGTGGATTCGCCCCATTTACCAGGTAGACGCACTGCTGCAGATTGAATCGAAAAACAACAAGGGAATGGCCAGCGCCATGATGGGCAGCCTCGGAAGCCTGTTTGCCAGTTCTAGCCCTGCCGAAACCGAAATCGAGCTCATCAAGAGTAGGCAGATTATCGGCGACGCCGTAGACAAGATGCGTCTGCTTTACGTAGCAACCCCAACCCGCAAACTCCAGCGCCTGCTACACAAGGAAGGCAGGATGGAACTGAACCAGCTGGAAATCCCGTGGGACAACCTCCCCGAAGAAGAACGCGGAGGTGCATGGACTGCAGTCGCCAACGACAGTCTATCCTTCGAGCTGTATGACCACAACAACAAGAAAGTCATGAGCAACTGCCATGCAGGGGAAACATACAGAATCCCCTACGCAGGCGATACCGCCACCTTCAGCGTGTTGAAGATGGACATAAAGAAAGGACAACGCTTCTCTTTATACAAGATGAACAGGCTTGACGCCATCGATGCATTTAAAAGCGCTTTCGATATCAAGGAAAAAGGCAAGAAAACAGGCATTCTCGAATTCAGCTACCAAGATATCTATCCCGACCGCGCCACCGAAATCCTGAACGAAATTGCCAACGCCTACCTCCGGCAGAACGTGGAACGCAGTAACGCCGAAGCTCAGAAGACTTTGGAATTCTTGGAAAAACAACTTCCTGAAGTCAAGGCTCAAATGGACAGCGCCATGCTCCGCTTCAACAGTTACCGCAACCGCGTTGGTTCTGTCGACATCAATGCCGAAACAAGGCTTGTGCTTGAACGCAGAAACAAATTGCAACAGGACCTTCTGAATCTGCAACAGAAAAAACAGGACGCCATCCGTCTATTCCAACCGGAACACCCCACCATCAAGACATACGAAGAACAAGAAGCCACGATCAAGCGCGAATTAGCACACAATACCAGCGAATCAAAGAAACTCCCCGCTACCCAGCAAGAAGTTTTAAAACTGAACAATGAAGTGGACCTGACCAAAATCATGTACACAACTATGCTAAACAACATTCAACAACTTAAGCTTGTTTCTGCCGGCGAAGTGGGTACAGTCCGCATCATTGATTATGCCGAGCAAGTCAGAAAACCGACAAAGCCCAAGAAAAAGATTATCCTCTGCGTAGCCCTATTCCTTGGCTTCCTATTTGGCGCAGCCTTGGTAAGCATCAAAAGCAAGTTCAGTAATGGCGTACGCGACCCGAACTTTATCGAAAAAGAAACCGGATTCAGCGTCTACGCCAAGATTCCCAAGGGCAATCCCAACGGAACCAAGGGTACACGGCCTCTCGCCGTCGTCGAACCGGACGACGTGGCCGTTGAATCGCTACGCGCACTCCGCAGCTCACTTGAATTTAGCATGGACGAAGGTTGCCGTCCAATCATTGGCGTAAGCGGCCTTATCCCCGGCGTAGGCAAGAGCTTTATCTCCGTCAACTTGGCCGCCTTGTTCGCCGGACTCGGCAAAAAGGTGCTCCTTATTGACGCAGACCTCCGCAAGGGCCGCCTGCACAAGGAATTCGGAATCAAGCGCGGCAACGGTCTATCCCAATTGCTCATGCGCAATGCAGAACTAGCAGACGTCATCCATTCCACCGAAGTTGAAAATCTCTTCGTCATGCCGTGCGGCAACGTTCCGAGCAACCCGTCCGAATTGCTCGGTTCCAAGCACTACACTGAACTTATCAGCAACTTGGAGAAGGAATACGACATGATTATAATTGACACTCCACCAATTATGCTTGTCACAGATGCAACACTCGCCTGCCGTTACGCCTCGCAGCTCGTGATGGTCATCGAATACAACAAGCACAGTATCGACGCCATCAAGGACGGCATGGCACAGTTGCTCAAGGGCAATAACGACGCACACGCAAGCATCGTCATCAACAAGTACGAGCATAGCCATTCCGACGGCTACGGCTACAAATACGGGAAGTACTAATTCCCGAACATAATTTTTGAATAGATTCCAATAGTGTGACCTGTTTCCATTCCAAACAGGTTACCACGGTTTATTTCATAAAAGAGCGATACACCAAGGGACTCCCGCCATAGCGTAAAATAGCGGGCAGCGTCAACACGCATTTTAAAACCGCGATAAAGGTCGTCCATCTTGCGATAGGGCTTGTCCATGTTCAGGTTTTCTGATTTCTGGATACGCCAGCGGTATAGGAAGGCATAATCAAATTTCCACCCAGAATAGGCATCATGGTCCCACAGCAGCTTCCATGAAACCGACCCCTTCAAGCCAATTTCATCACCCGGCTGAAAATCCTGCTTTTCGAGGAAGGTGAAATACTCTAGCGCAGCCCCGAACGTCATGTTCCGCGAGAACTCATAGAGGCCAAAAGGCGAAACGCCCAAACGGTGAAAGCGGTTAACTTGGGAGCCCTCGCGCGGCGGAAACCGCCAGCTAGCATCAATACCCGCGAAAGAGAACGGCATAAATTTCATGCCCAAGTAAGATTCATTGAGACCGTTTACCCGCAGATTCACCATCTCGTGAATCTGGTCGTGCAGCATCGTATTCCACTCGTAACTTACAAGACGGTAGGCAATATCACCATAGACGCCAAAGCACTTGCAAAAGGCATATTCCCCCGCCACATTGATATCGGCACTGTAGACGTCGTCACGGAGTTCCGCAACGCCCCCAAACAGTACAGAGCTTTCGGGAGCACGTACCGGCAAAACCGTCTCGCGGGCATGCAACGAGAGGAAATTAAGCAACAAAAGACAAAATAAACTTCGGTATGACATCCATCGCAATTTTAGAAAAAACTACTCTTCCCAATTTATATCTTGATTCTGCAACAGAGAGTCCAAACGCAGGCTCATTTGAGTGGCGCCTAAATCGCCTAGATGGTCCGTATCTCGGGCCATTTCATCCGTATAATCATGATTTCCCATTTTATTTTCATCAAACAAAATAAAGTTTGGATAAGACAGACTTAATCCCTGCAGCCTTTCAATTATGGCAGGGGCTTCGCTCCTGCGAAGGCCATGCCTACCATAAGCTCCTGTCTCTCGATACCTCGGATTCAATGGGAAAATCACACCAACCAAAATGATATTATGTTCATAACAAGTCTTGGCCAAATCTTTCAGCATATTAAAATTCGTCTCAAAAACAGACGACTTTGCTGAAATAAAATTCGAGTCATTCTGAACAAAAGGATTCCCCCAACTGGAATAACCACTTCCTGAAGGATAGCCTGCCGTTGGCCGCAACAACGAGGCCAGTTCACTAGACCCAAGTGTATTATAAGTGGCATCATACAATTTCTTTGTATCGTAGCCTTTCCAAAAATCATGATTTTTATCATAGACATACCCTGAATATGACTCATACGCCGTATAGAAGAGGTTATATTCAGCAAGCCCTAAATCATCAGAACGGTCCAAATCGAGCGATATGACTATCGCCTTCAGATGTTTATAATGAGGAATTACATAATTGCCCAACAAATATTTATTTCCTCGCATAACTCCTGTCGGAACCGCTAAATTTACAGCAATTCTTGGTTTTTTAAATTGTAGGGGCATTACGCCATAATATGATCTAGAAGAACCTGCAATAACAACATTGGCAGAATCCTTATATTGCCAAAGAAATTCCATCTTATACCGATAATACAAAGCAGAACTAGACGCTCCAGAATTGTTGTAATACATTCCCGCACTATCCGGATCAAATTCATAATCAGCTATTGAACTGCTAGACACCTCAATATCGCTACTCGACTCTATATCAACGTTGCCACTTGACTCTATGGCAAAGCCGTCACTCGATTCTACGGCAACATCGTCACTTGACTCTACAACAGCACTACTAGATGAGACTTCTTCGTTTTTACTACTATATGCAACTCCGCTCGTTCTCCCCTTTATCCATAGACTTGGATGCCACAGTTCATTCCCCTCAGCAAGCTCTAATGACACCTCGGCAGCAAGGTTTACAAGCACAATTTTCTTATGCGCACCATCCAAATTTGTCAATGTTGCCACAATATTCTCCATCACATTACCAACAGCCCATTCGCTATGATCAAAAGTATATCCTGATGGAGCAGTTACATATTGAATGAGCTTACCCGTACTATCAGCAATCAGCAGATTCTCGTGAACCCCATATCTACGCCCCACATAGGCTTGGCCGGTTTTCCCACCAAAATCAAGAAACGCCGTACGTTTACTCCCATCCTGAGTCATAGACACATTGCAAGCCTGTTCGCCATTGTACCACAAGGAGTCTTTAGAATCCATACGGGTTCTCAGCAACTGCGCCCCCGTCACTGCCAACCGGCCATCCCTACTAATTCCCCCATGGAAGGCTCCGTCCAATATTTTTTGGGACACCCCAAAATTTCCGCCTACAAAAGGAACCTGCCATGTACTGTATTTTTTCCATGTTGTTTCGTTTTGATTACTACCGGCATTCGTAACATACGTGATAACAGTATCTCCATTTTCAAGCACACGCCATCGCGGAATCGCAGCGCTCGGCACATCAAGCTTAACAAGTCCACTACCATTTGCATCTAAATTTCGAACATACAAAGCAGAATTACCCGCAACACCCTCCAATTTGGTACAAAACGCAACCTTATTCCCATCCGGAGAAATTTCAGGATGATAAACATCGATCGTATCCTGTACTTCTACTACAGATTGAGCACCATTTGCATAATCAACAAACGCAAGATTTCCCGTTTCATCATTCCTAAAAGCAAGCTTGACATTATATGATTTCGTATAAGAATAAATATCCGTAGACGAAGCCAATATATTGACTATGCTTGATTTTGCAGTACCATCAGCGCCCATCCAAATGGCATTCGGAATGGCACCCACCGCCAAGCGGAAGCCTACGTAATTAGACTTTGTAGATGAAATAACTGTATAAACATCACCACGACTATACGTATTAATATTGAAAGGATCCGTATTGAATGCGCCACCTTTTATAACACGTTCACCAAGAGACCCCCCATCAGGAGTCCCCACATAATTCGTTATGGTCGTGTCGCGGAAACGGCCAAGCCAATCATTCACCCATTCCATCACGTTTCCAAGCAGATCACAAAAGCCTAGTTTATTGACTTTTTGCGAGCACACTTCATGCGATTCAAATCCAGAATTTTCATTATTCCAACTGGCCTGAACATCAAAACCGCTGGCGGCCGCCTTCACCCATTCCGCTTCCGTCGGCAAGCGATACCCCTTTCGTTCCGCATGAAAAACAAATCCGCTTAAATCAGTGCAATGACCGCTTTCATCGAAAAGCGCTTTAACATAACTATATACCGTGTCAACACTATCAGCAATGCTTTTGGCATTAGCAAAAAGTATAGCATCAAAATAGGTAACATTAACAATAGGAAGCGAGTCTTTTGCACATTTAAAACTCTGCGCAAAACTTTCTTTCGCGCCATATTCTTTCATTAACGAGACATAATCGCCACAAGTGGTTTCATGAGCATCTAAAAAATAATCATAATCCAGCAGGACCTTCATTTCAGGTTTTTCACTTAATTTTGCGCTAACAGCATTACTGCCCAACACGATTGTATCACTTGAACCAGGAACAAGAATCATATTTTCCGGTGCAAATGTTTCCATAGGATCCACTTCAAGAGAATCCTCTTCTGAGGTAGAATCTTGGACTATGCGTTCAGTAGCTGCCGGAGTACTCCCATCACAAAAAGACTCAGAGTTGCTGCACGAAGCAACTACGAGCAGCATGAGGAGGAAAATACAAATAAAAATTCTAGCCATATTTCGGGGAAGCTTACAAGATTATGGCGGGCTATTACTAATAGCGCTAGATTTTCTTCTTTATATCTGTTGAAGAAATGCCCTTAGTATAAGGGAGGTATTCTATAGAAACGCCGACTTTTGAAAAATCCGCTTCGGTTTTATTATAACGTTCGGACCCTTTCCAATCGTCCCCTGAAAAGAGGACGTCAAAATGGAATTTTTCCAGGGCGAGCATCTTGTCGTCGGTGATTTCGAAATTAACGAGTTCAGCCCGGTCAACGCACTTGAGGGCATTCAGGATTCGGACACGTTCGTCTTCCTTGAACACGGGTTCCTTATGCTTGATGTTCCTGACATAGTCATCATCGCACACGCCGACAATCAAATAATCACACATCTGCTTGCACCGTTCCAGCAAGTTCAAATGCCCCACATGGAACAAGTCAAAAACCCCGGCGGTATATCCGACTTTGTATTTTTTCATTTCGGTTGCTCCTTATTCTTGCCCGCCAGTCCACGTTTAATCTGGAACAGGAAGGACAAGTGATGGGTGATTAGGAATATCTTGATTTTCTGCGACAGCGAGAAGCCCTTCACATCTTCAAAATTAGACAAGATTGCCTTAACGTCTTTTGCCGGCCGGAATCCGTCGCCAGCAATTACAGAATTCACGTACACATCAAAGGACATCTTCTTTTCGAACAGGTCATGATACTTATACTCGCTATAAGCATCAAAACCTTTCAGCATGTCGATTTCCGAACGCCAGCCCTTAAGTTTCTTGTTATAATCAAAACCTGTGTTTTTTGAAGACCACGACCCGACAGCCAAATAACGGTATGCGGCCATACGCGTATTGAAATACCGGACTTTTCCCAATAAGGCACTTAAAATTTGGCAACAATAATCACCAACGTGACATTGAAGGCAAAAATCAAGCCTACTGTATTCCTCAACAATATTTCTTCTATACAAAGTCGTACACGTTACAACCCAGGCTCCCCCACAAAGAACCATATCAGCAAGAGGAATATCGCAATCTTCCGGATATCTAGTCCAATCAATTTCCCGTGAAGAAACAACATTCGCATTGCTGCAGCACATCGTGTATTCAGGATGTTCCTCCATCCATTTCACCTGCGTCTGCAGTTTCGAAGGATCAATCCAGTAGTCATCCCCTTCACAAAAAGCGATATACTTTCCGTGACAGGCATCTCTCATCATACGCGAAAGCGACCCATCATGCTTAGAATATCGGTTCTCAGTCTCATAAATAGGCTTTATTATCTTCGGGAATCTTTGTTCATATTCCCGAATAATATCTGCTGTTTTATCTGTCGACGCATCATCATGAATAACGATCTCAAATGGATATTCGGTTTCCTGCATCAGGAAACCTTCCAAAGTCTGCACAATATATTGTTCCTGATTGTACGCCAAGCACCGAATACTAACCAAAGGAGTATCCCATTCCTTCGGCCAGCGTTGCATCACGTCTTCTTGAGTGCGATCTATCATTTTTCCAAATCAGCCTTATTTGATTTAAACTTCCACTCTTTAATCGTCTTAATCAGATAATCCAGACATTCAAAATGAAGCACCTTAGCCAATCCAAAATAGAGCAAAATACCTACGACTGCAGAAACAGCCATCAGCAAAATAGGTGCCAAATTCAGTCTTTCGGTAAGGAAATTCCCGCCCAGATAAATGGTGGCACCCATCGCCACGGACAAAAAGAAGGATGGTAGGAAGTCTTTCATTTGCTCGGCAAAGCCGTAATCCAATAGTTTCTTGTTGGGATACGCATTCACAAAGGAGCCCAACGGAGCCGTGATAGCAGCACTCATGGCAATACCGAGTGGCGAACGGAATGCATAAACCGCGATAGCAAGGATGGTCAGCCCATAGCTTTTCTTAATAATCTCGAGCTTCAGGAATACATCGCTACGGCCGACGGCATTGATTGCAGAAAGGTTCGTTGTATGGATAGGCCAGAATGCATAACTAAAGCAGCAAATCTGGATAAACGGAACCGCCGGCAACCACTTTTCACCCAGAAGTACTAAGGTAAGAGGCTGAGCCAATGCAGCAAGCCCTGCCATCATGGGCAAAATCAAGAAAGAGCTTGTTTTTATGGAACGACGAGCCAACGCCTTCAACCTCACTCGATCATCCTGAACGGTTGAAAGCGACGGCAACAACACCGACTGTATAGATGCGTTAATGTTGGTAATAATGAGTTTCGGGAACTGGTCACCGCGATTATAGAAACCGAGATCAGCAGGGGTAAACAGCTTTCCAATCACCAAATCTCTAATATTATAATAGAATGTATCTAGCAACGAAGAACAAAGCAGTTTCCACCCGAACGAGAACAGTCCCTTCCACCGTTCAAAAGAAAAAGCTAGAGACGGGCGCCACTTTACCGTAAACCACATAATGACACAAATGAGGAATGCATTCGAAAGCTGTTGGGCGACAAGCGACCATATTCCAAAACCCAGATAGGCACACACGACTCCGATAATGCCCGCCGGGATGACGGCCCCGACACTACGGTAGAATAGCTTCTTGAACATCATGTTCCGAGCCACGTAGGCTTCCTGAATCGAGTTCAAGGCGCCAAGCGGGAGCATCAGTCCAAGCACTCGAATTACAGGAACAAGTTCCGACTGATTGTTGTAGAACTCCGCAATAAAGGGAGCGCTAAAGAACAGCCCCATATACAGGACAGCGGCAAGCGCAAGGCACGAAAAGAATACGGTCGAAAAGTCCAGATTGTCCGCATTCTTCTTCTGGATAAGCGCGGTATTCAGGCCACTCTGCACAAATACATTCGCCATGGTAACAAAGACCGTCACTATGGCAATCAGCCCGAAATCCGCAGGCGACAGCAGACGAGCCAAAACAATCGCAACGATGAAAGAAACCCCCTGCGTACCGATGCGCTCAAGGAACTTCCAAATGAGGGATGTTATGACAGACGTTTTTAGGGACATGCTTCGTCAACTATAATAAAATTCACTTCAAAAAATCCATGAAGTTCTGCTTATTTTCCAGGGCAGTAGTCGTAGGCCTGCCAAGGTCGTCACGGGCACCGATGGAACACTTGACCTCGATAAAGGTCAGTTCCTTGGCAGACTTCGCCAAATTCAATTCGCGGTCCAGAGCCTCGAACGTATCTACGGAAACCGCCTTCGGGTAGCCGCAGGCCCTGGCAATCGCGACAAGATCCATCCTGGCGGCCACGGTCGGCATACCGCCCACGGTTTCATGCGCTCCATTGTTGATTACGACATGCACCAGGTTCTTCGGCGCGTTCGCACCGACAACCGCCATGGCCCCCATGTGCATGAGCACGGCGCCGTCGCCATCGACACACCAGATCTTCCTTTCGGGCTTATTGAGCGCGACACCCAGCGCAATAGAGGAACTGTGCCCCATGGAACCCACCGTCAAAAAGTCGTACTTGTGGCTCTGTCCGTTAGCTTCCCTAATCTCGAAAAGTTCTCGGCTGGCCTTGCCCGTAGTAGACACGATCGGGTCCTCGCCCGACACGGCCACGATATGGCGGATAATCTCCTCGCGGACCATCACGTTGTCATTCTTGTATACGACCTTGCCGTCATAGGAAAGGGCGCCCTTCCGAACAACGAAGGCGACATCCTTGCCCTGGGCCAGGACCTTCCTGAATTCGGCCATGACGGATTCAACCTCTGCATCGGTCGTTTCCTTGCCGATAACAAACGTGGCGATATCCATGTCCTCGAGGAGCTTTACGGTAACCTCGCCCTGATAGATGTGCTGAGGTTCGTCATGGACTCCGGGCTCGCCACGCCAGCCCACAATAAACACCATCGGGATGGCGTAGACCTTGTCGTTCAGGAGGGAGGCCACGGGATTGATGATGTTGCCTTCGCCGGAGTTCTGCATATAGACTACCGGGACCTTGCCGGTCGCCAGGTGGTAGCCGGCGGCAAGTGCGGTGCAGTTGCCCTCGTTCGCAGCAATCACGTGATGCTTCGGGTCTATCCCGTAGGTGTTTATCAGGCAGTTGCAAAGGGCCTTCAGCTGGGAATCCGGCACGCCGGTGTAAAAATCCGCACCGATTATTTCCATCAATCTTTCAACTTTCATCTTATGCTCCCAGTATCCGGTGGTATAGGGTGTCTATGGCGGTTTCGTCCAACTTTACAGGGTTGTTCTTGAGGCGCACGGGATTGACCGATTTTTTCAGTATCTCGTAGTCCGCATCGTCCCGAACGGACGGGATTCCGAGACCTAGTCCGTCTACAAAGTCCTTGAATTTTTCTGCGGCAGCCTCGGGGGTCCGCACGCCCATGCATTCGGCCAGGTTCGTGAATACGCCGGAAAGGTGTTCCACGCCACGCACATCGGCACAGTCATCCCTATGGGCGAGCATATAGGGCCACAGCGCAGACACGCACAGCGCCGCGGCATGCCCGTGGGCAATCTTGTACAGGCTTGTCAGCTTGTAGCACATGGCGTGCCCGGCGGTCGTCTGCGAAATGTTGATGGCCTTGCCGGCAACGTTCGCCGCCTCGAGCATCTTTCTATTCCCGGCAGGTTCATTGTTCAGGTACGAATCGCGATTTTCCAGGATCAGGCGGATTGCCTTTCTCGAATATTCCCGGCTCTCGTCCGTAGAGTTGACCGACCAGGACGACTCCACCGCATGGCAGAACGCATCCATCATGGTGGACTTCCGGTGATATTCCGGAAGCGAGTCCAGGACGGACGGGTCGAACAGCACCGCCTGCGGAATGCAGCTCACATCCGTGACGGACTGCTTCTCGCCGTTGTAGTATATCACGGCGAAGCGGGTAGCCTCGCTCCCCGTACCGGCCGTAGTAGGCACGGCGACAAACGGAATCGCGTTCGGGACAACCTTTTCGTGTATGTAGTCACAACCCGCAGGCATCGTCGCATACAGCTTGATGCACTTGGCCGTATCCATGGCACTGCCGCCACCAATGGCGAGGATGGAATCGCAACCGTTTGACCGGAAAGTTTCGACGCCCTTCACGACAGAGGCGTAATCCGGGTTCGGCGCAAAATCCCTGAAGTACACGGCATTCATCACTCCCTGACGAATCTGTTCATCAAGAAACCTGCCTATGTTCAGGCGACCGCATGAATTCCCGCAGACGACCAGGACCTTCTTCATCCCGGACTCCCGCAGGTATTCAACGAGGCCTTCGTACCCCCGTTCTGTCGAGATGACCGTCTGCATCGCTCCTACTTGGTTCCCGGGATGAGCTCGAGGATTTCCTTGATGCTCATGCACATGTCGTTCGCCTCGAACGAGCGGTGATGCGTGAGGATGGACTTCGCCGTATTCACCATGGCGGGGTATGCGCTGCGCAGCATGTGGTTCGCGTAGATGACCACGTTCACACCCCAGCTAGCCAGTTCCTCTTCGGTAACGTGATTGTAGGTCGTAGGCACGACAACCAGGGGCACCGAGACGTGCTTCTCGCGGAAACGCCCGCAGAATTCCTTGATGTCATCGCCGCTCTTGTCCTTGCTGTGGATCATGATGCCGTCTGCACCGGCCTCGACATAGGCGAAGCAGCGTTCCAGGGCGTCCTCGATTGGCTTGCCAGCAATGAGGCTCTCGCAGCGGGCGATAATCATGAAGTCCTGCGCAATCTGCGCACGCTTACCCGTACGGATCTTCTCGCAGAAGCCCTCGATGGTATCCTGCGTCTGGATAGCGTCCGTACCGAACAGGGAGTTCTTCTTGAGGCCGATCTTGTCCTCGATGATTACCGCGGAAACGCCGAGGCGTTCAAGCGTACGTACGGTGAACACGAAGTGCTCTATCTTTCCACCGGTATCGCCGTCATAGATGACCGGCTTGGTCGTACATTCGAGCGCATCGTTCAGGCCATGCAGGCGCGTGGTGAGGTCCACGGCCTCGATATCGGGCTTGCCCTTGCTGGTGGAATCGGTAAGCGAGCTTGCCCACATGCCGTCAAATTCCTCGGTCTTGTTGTTCACCTTGACCTTGGTCTTCTCGATAATGAGGCCTGTCAGGCCGGAATGGCTCTCCATGATTCGGACGATAGGCTTGGCCGCGATCAGGCGGCGGAGCATCCTCTGGCGCACAGCAGGTGTCGTGCCGATCTCGCGCATCTCGGCGTTCAGGACAGTGGAGGAAATGCCCGGGGTGTAGGGAATGTCGACAACCTTGCCACCCCACTTGGCGATGCAGTCGATGACGCGCTGGCGGGTTTCCTGCTGAACGCCGGTCTTCCAATCGTCGCCGTGCACCACGTAGTCCGGCTTGAGCTTTTCGAGGTTGGGGACATAGTCCAGCGTTGTCTGCGGCACGACCTGCGCAACACCCTTGATGTTGGAGACGATTTCCGCACGCTGTTCATACGTCAAGTAAGGCAGGCGCTTGTAACTAGCAATCGCCTCGTCGGTCAGGACACCGACCGTTACCTCGCCAAGCTTCATGGCCTCGTGAATGATGTTCAGATGTCCGTGGTGAATCAGGTCGGCACTCATGCCGCAATAAACTTTTTTCATGGAAACCTTAAATTTTGTATTCGGAAAAAGGTGTGTCAGGATCAATAATAAGATTGTTGTGCCAACCACCCCTTTTTTCAACGGGCGGGAACTGCATGTAATCGCCATACGTTGTCGTAAGGACATCCTCAAATCCACATGGAACGCGGAAACGACAACATTCAAATTCCATCAAGTCAAACGAATCGAAATCCCGCTTAAGCCAGGTGTTCTTTTCAAAGGAATAGATTGTCAGTGCATTGACACCGACCTTATCCGTCTCCTTGTTATTGAATTGCGTAACCAGGCTTTCGATCTCTTGCAAGACATCCAAAGGTGCACGTCCAGAATGCTGCTTTATTCTTTCTTGCGAAGAGGCATCTAGATACGGATTTCCCATGCGCATATAAGTTGAATTTTGCATATTCAACCACTTAATCCTATCGAACCGTTCCTGCGCACCTTGATTCTCAAAATTGTCTAAGGGGAAAATATCCAGCGCTATGCCCTGATTAAACTTCCGATGTGAGAAAGGCTTACTGATGCAAGTCGTATTCACATTACGGAATTTTGCAAAAGACAGGAAAAACTCAGACTCGTTTAAATAGGACTGTATACAATAAGGCCGGTCAATTTTACCCGCTAGTGACGTAAACTTGTTATAGTCGTCTCTGGGCATAACGATATCAACATCGTCATCCCAAGGAATAAACCCCTTGTGGCGAACCGCGCCCAAAAGAGAGCCAAAAATCAAAAAATAATTCAGATGGTTGTCGTTGCAAAACCTGTCAAAACGAACAAGCAAGTCTATCAGAATCGCCCAGGTTTTCTTTCTATTGGCATCAACAAAAAAGCCGTTCCTTTCTTCCGGTTCAAAAAAGGATTCCGGAAGAATCTTTTCCTTCACAATTCTTTCACACTCTGTCATGCGGATTCTCCGTGCTTGCCGATCCATTTTTCCATAAAAAGAGAATTATCTCCTTGTTCTACAACCGAAAAATCCTTGTGTAGATACACCTGTTGTGCAGAATGGTTTTCTTTGGCCACCTCAAGGCGAATTTTTTCATACCCCTTTTCTTGCGCCAAATTTTCCAATTTATGCAACATATTGGAAAAGATAGAAAGTCGCTGGAACTCCTTAAGAGTGCAGACGAAAGTTACATAGACAAAATGCCCATTATTCATGTAAAACGCAAGAATTCCCGCCACCAGTCCAGAGCACCTGCATACTATAAAATTCGCATAATCAGCCAATTTTTTAGAAAAAGCAGAAATATCCAGGTTGTTAAACAAGTACGGGAATTGCTCCTGTGCCTTAACGAAAAAGCAAGAAATATCTTGCTCGCACAAGCGTTCAACACTATACGAGGTTTCCGGCATTTTCTACTCGAGTATAATCCTTAGCCATTCATTTGAGCGAGCCATCACAGCATCCATTTCTTCACGAGAATCAAAGCGGAGGAACATATCACCAAGGCTCATATTCGCACCAGTGAAGGGATGGACCATATCGCCTTCCTTCGTAGTCATGTCTACAACCTTGACATACTTGGAGCGGATATCCTCGTCTATTTCCATTCTCTTGAAAACCCCGCTCTGTCCAGGCCTTGCATGAATAACAAATTCGCACCAATGCCCATCACATTCTGTTTGGCGGACATCAACCAGCGGCATTCCGACTGCCGCACGGACTTCATTTTCAATCAAATCTACACCAAAAGCGAGCCTCTGCAACTCGGCAATCTTGCAACCGCCACCTCGTGGCGAAACCTCCATAATATAGGGCTTTCCGTCTATCCCGACACACGATTCAATGTTGTAAATACCCGTCTTCATGCCGAGCAACATCATCAAGCGCTGAATTTCTTTATCTAGATAATCCTGGTTAGCCTTTTTCATGGACGAAGGCCAAATAATCAACGCCGGTGTGTAAGGATTATCAGCCTCTTTGTCAAATAGTTGATCGGAATACGTAGAAAAGACGAGTTTTCCATCGACAGTAAACGGATCCGCGCTGGAATGGAACCCGTCAAAAGTCAAAAAATCTTCAATAATGAAGTGACCATTGTGAGAGCCGCCAAGCGCAGTGTCTATTGCGGCAGAAAGCTCCTCGGGCTTATTTACCTTAGTAACACCCTTGCTACCCGCAGAATCAACGGGCTTCACAATAACCGGCCAGGTAAAGAAATCTATGTCAGCAAGTGGCGCTTTCTTGTCGGAATAGCTTTTTGCATGGGGAACATTGAATCCGTTCTCCGTCAAAAACTTGCGGAAAAGGCCCTTGTCCTGCAAAATCGAAGTCGATTTGTAGGAACCCTGGAAGGGCAAGCCCATTTTTTCGGCAACATAGGCGGCCGTTACAACACCCGGATCACAAGCAAAGCTTACTACCCCATCGATTTGGAGTTCTTGAGCAACCTTAAGAACTTTTTCCTTTTCAATGATGCTCACATTTACATACTGATCCGAAAACTTGTGAGCAACGTTGTCAGGCAAATAGTCCGCAGTTATAGCATAAAGGCCAAGTTTGTGGGCGGCATCAATAACCGGTATTGCATAGCGGGATCCGCCAAGAATCATCAGCTTTTTCATTATGCTCTTCCCTTTTCGCAGACAATCTCCAGAACCCGGCTTACGTCTTCATCTGTAAGCCCTGCATACATTGGCAGGCAGATGACCTCATCGGCCATGCGGTTTGCGACAGGAAGATTTTCCTTAGTGGCCGACGGCAAGCCGCGATAGATCGCGAAATTCGAAATCAGCGGGTAGAAGTAGCGGCGACCAAGGACGTTTAGCTCCTTCATCTTCGCATAAAGGGCGTCACGGCTGATGCCGTACTCCTTCTCGTTAATGAATATCGGGAAGTACGAGTAGTTGTAAGTCACGTCATCGCGTTCCTTGAACATGGTAATGCCAGGAACATTCGCCAGTGCGGCGCGATACTTCTGAGCAACAGTCTTGCGGGCGGCAATCGCATCGTCAATGTGCTTAAGGTTACAAAGACCATACGCCGAACGAATTTCGTCCATCTTGCTGTTGATGCCCGGGGCCACCACGGTAGTCTCGCCCACAAAGCCGAAATTTTTCAGATAGTCTATGCGCTTCTTAGTACGGGCATCGTGGCAGATGAGCGCACCACCTTCGACAGTATTGTAAGTCTTGGTCGCATGGAAGCTGAGCGTGTTCATGTCGCCCGCATCCAGGATGGTCCGGCCATTTACCTTCACGTTGAAGGCGTGGGCGGCATCATAGATAACGGCCAAACCGTAGCGGTCGGCTATTTCCTGAATAGCCTCGATATCGCACGGGTTTCCGTACACATGCACCGGCATAATCGCCGTCGTCTTCGGCGTAATCGCCTCCTCAATCTTCTGCGGGTCGAGGTTGCCCGTCGCGGGGTCCACATCGACAAATACCGGAGTAAGGCCGTTCCACCAAATGGAGTGTGTCGTGGCGACAAAACTGTACGGGGTCGTGATGACCTCACCCGTAATGCGCATTGCCTGCAGGGCCGTAATCAGCGGAAGCGTCCCATTGGTAAACAGGCTGATATACTCAACCCCCAGGTATTCGGCGAGGGCCTTTTCAAGTTCCTGGTGATAATGACCATTATTGGTTAGCCACTTGCGATCCCAAATGTCCTTGAGAAGCGGAGTGAGTTCTTCAAGACTAGGCAGCAGGGGCGAAGTGACTGTTATAAGCTTGTCGGTCATAAAAATCCTCGTTACGTAACTAATATAGCTAATGTTTCTTTTCCAAATAGGAATCTATAACCTTAAATACTGGTTTTTCTAAAAGATGTATTCTAACAAGGTCTATTAGCGTGCAAACCGCATATATCAGAAGCACACCCACAATGACGTGCGCAAAAATATCAATCGAATAATGCCCCACGTTATCAAGTGTTTCCAGCCACAACCATTGGCGCATAGCCTCACTATTCGCATGTATCAGCAGCACACCAAATGCAGAAGCGGCGATGGTATTGATAACCCTGCTATAACCCAGTTTCAAATTCTTAAAGAACAGAAAAAAGCTTACTGCCGTCGCAATCGCCAAGGGCTTGTTGGAATCCGCCACGAAGAAGAAAAATGAAGGAGGTTTTCCGCGGTAAACACAGTATTGCGCCCACCCCCAAACACAGCAAAGGGATATTGTCCAGAACAATAGCGCAAACAAACCGGTATACTTGGCACTCATTGACCATTGGGGCGGATATAGCCTAAAGTACGCCGCAATAAAATAAACAACCATGAACCACCCGACATAGTTAAAAGAAACTGTCATAAAAACCTGAGCCGGAATGCTATAGGCGAGCAGGCAAAGGCTGATCAATATAAGATGCAATCGCTTATTCATCCCTTGAATAAGGATATTGAGAAAAGGAATGAAACAATAAAACACAAGGTAGCACGAAACAAAGCCGTCCGATATACTCGTAACAGGCATTATTCCGTTAAAAATAGACTTGAACGATAAATGGATATACCCCGTCGCAACGAATATGGCAAATATGGCAATCTTGTAGAATTCAATTTCCAGCAAAAGCTTCAGCCCTTTGCGTAAAGTTATTTTCGATGTACACATGAAATAGCCCGTGATCAGCACAAAGCAATTTATCCCTATTTTGCCCGCACAACCGAAAAACGCAAGAATGGTTGATTTAGAGGAAGGGAAATCCGCCTCAATCAAGGGGACCAGTCCAGAATTAACAATGGAATGATGCAATACAATCAAGAACATAACTATTATCCGGAATAATTCTAGATTGGAATTGCGAGGCTTAGATACGGCAACGTTTTCGTTTGACATAGAGACCTTTTTAATCTTATCCATAATATATCTTTTTTTAAATTTGGTATATGCCGTTCCGCGTTCCAATCATATATATATGCCTATTTTTATGTTCCTGCGTCTGGAACGCACCTGAGGACGCCCCCGACTTTCTACCGCTAGACGATTCGGAATACCCCTATGCGGAGCTGCCACGACTTGTCATAGAAACCGAAGATTTCGCACAAATCCGAGACCGCGTAACGCCACTCCCCGCCAAGTTGCAGGTCTACGGGAAAGATGCGCCCGAAAGCGACATCATGGAACTTACCATCCGGGGGAGAGGCAACTCCAGTTTTACCGGGATGCCGAAACCCGGCTACAAGGTCAAATTTAAAAACAAGCAAGGAATGTTCGGCATGCCCAAAGACAAGGAATGGGCGCTTATCGCCAATTCCGCCGACAAGACCCTTCTCAAGAATTTTATTACATATAAGCTTGCAGGCTGGCTTGGCGACGAATATACCCCCCGGTGTACTTTCGTGGAGCTTTACCTCAATAGGCAATACCAGGGCATTTACCTCTTGACAGAAACCGTAAAAGTCGGTGAACACCGAGTAAACATCCCCAAGAATGACAGTTCATTTTTACTGGAAAAGGGCCCTACGGAATATGGCGACGAGAACCTTGTCGCAACCGAAAGGAAAACCGTATTTGAAATCAAGTATCCCAAGAACCCAAGCGATTCAGGAACGCAGCTCCTAAAAAACGCCCTTAACCTATTCGAAAACGCTCTGAACGACAACGACTCACCCGAAAAAATTTCCAACCTGCTTGATCTCGAGGACTACCTTCGCTACTACTGGATTCAGGAACTTTCCAAGAACAAGGACGGAGCCTTTAGGCGCAGCATCTTCTTGACATGGCAAAGTGGAGAACCGATACGCCTCGGCCCCGTATGGGATTTTGACGTTGCCTACGGGAACTGGGAAGACGACTCTCTACGGACTCCGTACGACTGGTACGTCCGCAATAGCGGCTGGAACGGCCTAATCTTCAAACGCAGCGAATACTGGCAATCCGCAACCAAATACTGGAAAACTCACCATGACTTGATAGAGACTTTCCCGGATTCCATCCGCAAGTATTCCAAAATAATTGCCCCGGCCACACAGAACGAATTCAAGCGATGGCCGGTTCTAGAAAATACAGAGAACTGGACATACAAGGAAGCCTACAGCAGCTATGACGAAGCCGTAGACTCTCTCAACAGCTGGATTATCCAGAGAATGGAGTGGATTGACGCTCACTTATAGGCGAGAACCTTGCGGTATTCATCCAAGTACAGCATCGCGGTCTTCTTGATGCTATAATTCTGCATCACATGCCTACGGCCGAATTCAATCCTTTCGTCATCTCGGCCCGACCGGACAAAATCCGCAATCTGCCGGGCAAGATCATCCGCATTTTCCGATTCAAAGGTATAGCCTAAAAGGCGAGCAGCATCGCCTTCACCCACGGTCATAATCTCTACAGGGCCCTCGATATTACTCGACAGGACAGGCACCCTGGCGACCATGGCCTCGGCTACAGTCAAGCCAAACCCTTCATACCTGGAGGGCTGAATGAACAGGTCAAAATTGCAAAGGTTGTCATAGACCCACTCTCTTGGGCGATTCCCTTCAAAAACCACCAGGTCGTCCACGCCCAAGGTCGTCGCCAATTCCTGCAGCATTTCCCTGCTAGACCCGTCTCCGACAAAATGCATCTTGAAATTTGTCGCACACAGGTTCTGTTTTCTAATTACCGCCAGGGCATTCAGCAAGATATCCTGCCCCTTCTGCTTGACATATAGCCGCGAGACTTGGACAAAATGCAACAAACCATCGTTAAAGAGCCCATTCCTTTCGCGATTGATTCTTTCACAAGGAATTCCGTTTTCTACAAGGATGGTTTGCTTCCCCGCCTGCCGCCATTCATCTTCAACGGCCTTTGAAATTGCATAGCAGGCCTTAAAATACCTCGATTCGACAAAATTGTTCGTCGTATTGTGAATCGTGCGGACCATAGTCCATTTTCCCAAGACAAGTCGGGCAATCTTGTCGTAATGGACATGGACTATTTCGGGGCGGACTTTCCTCAGATAGTAATTCAGTTTCAAAAGCGGTAACGGGTTCTTGCTCTTAAGATTCCGACGGCAACAATAGACACGAATACGCTTGTCAAGACGGTTCACGATAGAACCGTCTAGCATGTCATTTATGACAATCAGCGAAATATCATTTTCATCAACCTGCTGGTTGACAATATCCACCAGCATGTTCTCGATGCCACCGGTACCGAGACCCCATAAAAGATGAGCTATTCTCATGGCTTATTCACTATTTCCAATATACGTCATTTAATGTATGGGGAGATGTTCTATCTTTGGCAGGTGGAGGAGTCATATAGTCGCCAAACATCTGCGTCAGCCATTCATTGTAAGAAGATATAATTGCAAATGTTTCGTTTTCAAACGGAACCATCTCGTACTTTTCAAAGACTTCTCTTGGACAAATTGACCTATACGAGCACGAGATGTCCGAACTGAAGGCAAAGCCCACATATTTTGCGTCACGGTTTGTCAAGCGGTTTACAAGAGCATACTCCCTATCCACAATATTTCTCATAGACACCGGCAAACACAACAGCTTCAAAGCCCTAATCAGCATCCGCTTTATAAAGGAATTCTTTTTCCCGGGTTTAACCAGCTTTATCCGGAACAATTTTTTGAGAAAATCGAGTTTCTTGATAAAATCGACACATTCCTGCTTCGTGTCAAACAAATAATCACACGGAAATATGTCTATATTGACACCGATGTTCTGCATCGACACGTTCTCTTCCAGAACCGTTCTCGTATCGGCAACCTTCAAGAACGGATAGTAATACCCATTGTCTTTTCGGCAATCATAGACACGATAAAAACCGTTTTCGCTCTTATAGGATGCCACGAACTTCTCATAATCATCGCGAAGCATAGCAATGTCTATGTCATCATCCCAAGGAATATAGCCCTTGTGCCTGACCGCCCCCAGCAGGCTACCATAAATCAAGGTATAACGAATATTGTTCTTTTCGCAAAAGAGATGCACGTCCTTCAAGATATCAACTTGAATCTGCTTCATTTCTTCTAAAGAAATCGGTTTCATAAGCAACCTTCCCGTTAACCTTTAATACTTGAATCTACTCAAAAATGTAGCAATAAAAGGCGCCTTTCACAACTAAAACTTGTCATATCCACTAGAAAATACTATCTTGAAATCCACCCAATGCTAATGTCGGCATCTTGTTTACAAACTGCCATATGAAAAAAAAGCTCTTTTGCATTTTACCCCTCCTGGGGCTGTTCCTCGGGTGCGAATCCAATTCAACCTCTTCACAAGAATCCGAGGCGCCCCAGCCAAGAGTCGACACGCTTGTCATCATGGACACGGTGCACCTCTCCCGAACAGATACCGTTGTCGTATCTAAAAAGGATACGGTGGTTGTTTCAAAAACAGACTCCGTAGTAGTATCCAAGATCGACACCGTGGTCGTATCGAAACAAGATACCGTAGTCCTATCCAAAACAGACACCATCGTCGTAATGGACACCGTCCTCGCTCCTGCCGCCGACACAAGCACCGGCATCCTAGATTTCTACCCCGATGCAGTCATGATTCCTATCCTGGAGAATCTCACCCATCAAAAAAGAGACGCCAATTTCACCCTCCGCGAAAAGCAGATTGTGCTCCTCCATTTTACCGACATCCATGGCCATGAAGAGAACCTGCGAAGAATAAAGGAATTCTACGACCACTATTCAAAGTATATCGACATCGTCATCCATTCCGGGGACGCCCTTTATGACAAGTGGTACAATTCATTTGATTTCTGGGATAACGCGGGCGCAGAGAAATTCCTTAACGTGCTAGGGAATCACGATGTAAACTTTGTCGACAAGGACGGCAACCCGATGGAAGTGACCCAGAAGGAGGTCTACGACCGCTTTTTTGCACCCTACGTATCTGGCTGGAACATCGTCGCACCCGAAAACGCCGATGAAAACGGACTCATGTACTACTACAAGGACATAAACAAAGGAACAGACAAGGAACGTGCCAAATTAAGACTGATTGTCCTTGACGAATACCACTGGGATGATGCCCAAATAGAATGGCTACAGGGGGTTCTGGATGATGCGCTAACGAATAACTTCGCCGTGGTCATCAGCCGCCACGAAAGTTTCCCCATAAACAAATATGAAAACTGCCCGTTCGTTTCTATGGAAACATTCAAATGTGCACGCCCCATGACCGAAGCACAAGTCGCCGTCAACGAGTTCATGGGCAAGGGTGGCGAATTCGTGACATGGCTTGGCGGGCACCACCACCAGGACGATATCGGCACGCTTCAGGATTACCCGCACCAAATCGCGTTCAACGCAGATATCGCAAGCATGAACCATATCGGGTGGGGCGATTCCTGGCGAAAAATGGGAACAAGGTCCCAGGACTGCTTCACTCTGATTGGAATTGACCGCTTTGAAAAAATCATCCGCTTTGTTCGCATCGGCGCCGACACCGACCGTTACGAGCGGTCAAAGAAATCCATGAGTATCAACTACTCAACGGCTAAAATGATCTATTCCGACTGATCTTCCTTTTTTCCGTAGAACTCCTGCAACTTCAGCAGCATCAAGCAAATGATGAAAAAATAATTGAGTTCTAGCCCAAGGAAAGTCGAAAGGCTGTAGCCACAAATAACCGCAACTGGCATGGCAACACCGCTACGGCCAAACAACTTTTTCATATGCTTGGCCATATACGCAATGCACGCAATATACGCCATGGCGCCAATAACACCAAAATCAACCAGCACCTGCAACCAGATACTTTCCGCACCGAACAAGTCAGCATCTACTGCCTTGACAAAGCTCCATGTGTAGGCATACCCATTGCCCCAAATAGGCGAATTCAAGAAAAATGGCACAATAACAGCGAACTGCAGCAAGCGCATATCCAGGCTGCTCCCCGTCACGGCGGTATCCGAATTAATAACAGAATCGACAAGCGTCATCACCCAACCGCCCAATAGGAAAAAACCACCCCCAATCAACCCTATTTTCAACAAGGCGAATCGGTTGCCCTTTAAGGACTCGTTCAAAATCGGGATCAATAGAATAAATGCAGAGATAAAGACCGACCTAGATCCGGTCAACCAGGGCATCAGCAGGCAGGCCACCATAAGAACATTTATAAAGAAATAATTCGTCCCTATGAGCTTTCTCGCTTCAAACAGGAAATACCCAAAAACACCCATTGCAAGCCCCATCGACATCGGCGTATCGAAGATACTCTGCAAACGCTTGAAACCAAACCGGATTTCAGTATAATCTATAACATTTTCGTTGACGACATACATTTGCAAGAGACGGTCTATTATCACGTTCTCGCCAAGGGCAAGCTCCACCAGTGCGTAAATAGCGCAAAAGCCAAAATATGCGCAGAACGAATACAGCAGCAACTTCATGTGCTTTTCTTCTTCCAATACACACCAAACGACAAAGGGGAAAACGTAGATAGTATTCAGGACAAACACCGTACTGGGCCAATGCGGTTCAGCAAGCACATTGGTTACCGCATACGACAAGGCGACAAAAACACTGGGAATAAGGAAAGGGTACGTCTTTAGCTTCGACATGAAATTGCACTTTAGTGGCAGCAAGGCCGTCAAGCCAAGGCAGCAGCAGTCCAAGACAGAAAACACCTGGCGGTCAACTACCGGGAACATGTGCAAAAGAAGGGAAAGTG
>Ga0310691_10002621_pt1 | contig 23339 bp, 19 predicted proteins | sample 176DNAGHGlowgp2_FD_203887 | JGI IMG/M metagenome (GOLD analysis project Ga0310691, IMG submission 203887) | Sheep rumen microbial communities from Palmerston North, Manawatu-Wanganui, New Zealand - 1766 DNA GHGlow gp2 (v2) (version 2) | ecosystem: Host-associated > Mammals > Digestive system >...
CCCTCGGGCCTTCCGAGGGTGCGGTTGAGGTATTCGACCTTCGCATTTCTCACTCCCAGGTCCATCTCGAAGAAGTTCCGGATGAATCTGTTGCGGCTGGCAGCCGCTTTGCGATAGAGATCGGCGTTCAGCTTCAGGGGATCGTACGAATCAAGCAGCAGGTCCAGAAGGAGGATGTCCTTGCTGCCCAGTTGCTCGCGGATCTCCGAAAGGATGGCTTCCGTATCCGGATTCTCGCGCCCGTCCTGCTGCAGGAGGGGGAGTCCGGCGATTATGTATTCGTAATTATTCACCGAAAAGGAGTTTACGCGTTACGGGACGCAGATACTCTGCGATGAGTTCGTTGAAAGTCTGTTCGGTGAGAGACACGAACCAGCTTCCGTCCCTGGGCCCGACGGTGAAACCGCCTGCAATCTTCTTGGAGAAACTTGCCTCCACGCCGCCTTTGAGTGTCTTGGAGAGCTCATCGGCCACCCAGGGCTCGAGTTCCGCCTTCATGCCCTCGGGGAGCACAAGGGCGAGCCCGGTAGCTTCTTCGGCGTTGAATTTCCCGGCAACCGCCTTGATGATTTCTTTGACGAAAGCGCTGTCCTTGAGCGTCTCGGACACCTTTCCGGCTTCTATTTTGCCGACTAGAAGATTCTCTATATCTTTCTTCGTGGCTTGCAGGCATTGAGCGGAAGCCATCTTCAGGTCTGAATCGACCTTTGCCTTCAGGTCCGAGGCGTCTTTTTCCGCCTTCGCGATAATCGACGCCGCTTCGGCCTGGGCTTTCTCGATGATTGCGGCAGCTTCTTTCCTGGCTCCCGCGAGGATTTCTTCCCCTTCGGCCTTACCTTTCACGAGGCCCTCCTGATAGAGTTTCTCGGTAAGTTCTTGCAATTTGTTCTGCATATTGTATTGGTTATGTGTAATTTGCGTTTTCAAACTTACAAAGATAACCATTTTACGGCAGAAAACCTATGCCGCGGGTACATTAAAAACTATTATTATATTTGTAACAATCGGATGCCGTCTGCGTCTTGTTGTCGATGAAAAGATTATTGATCATATTGAGCATTGTGCTGATTCCGATGAGCGGAACAGCGGGAAAGAGTGTCCCGAGGAACCGGCTGCTGACGGCGCTTTCCGAATTCAGAAGTACGGAAGGCGTTGAACTTGTGCAACTTGGCACTTTGGCGACATCTGCATTGAGAGCCGTGGCCAGTCTGTCTTCCGCAGGAGACGAGGACGCCCGGCAGGCACTGGCCCTGATGAAGGGCGTACGCAGGGTGACGGTTTTCGATTATGAAGACTGCGACGCTGCGGTCAAGGAAAAGATCGGCCGCAGGCTGAACCGCATCCTGGGCGATTCCGAACTCCTGTTCGAAGCGAAGGACGGCGAAGATGTGATGAAACTCTACGGAGTCACCGACAGCAAAGGTGAGAATGTAAGGGATTTCGTGCTTTACACGCCGGGGGACTGCGCCCTGATCTGCATTTTCGGAAAGATTTCGATGGCGGCCGTGGAGAAAATCATTAGGGACAATGACTGACAGGGAGTTCCATAGCCGGTATCTTTCCCTTGCCGAAGCTCTCTACGGCGTGGCTTTCTATATCCTTGAGAACGAAGCCGATGCGGAGGATGCGGTTCAGGAATTGTATCTGAAACTCTGGAAGAACCGCGATGCGCTGGACGGCATACGGAGCCCGAAGGCCTACGCGATGACGCTGCTCCGCAACCTGTGTCTGGACAGGATACGTCAGGCCAGGAAACTTTCCGTATCCGAGGTCCCCGAGAGCATGGGAGGAAGTTTCGACCCGGAAACGGCGATGGACGACAGGGAGAGGCTGGAGAAGGTGCTTGCGGCGGTCAAGTCCCTGCCCGACAGGCAGAGGGAAATCCTCGTCATGCGTACCGTGGAAGGGCTGTCATACGATGAAATCGCTCAACGGACGGGGATGAGTTACCTTTCGCTCCGCGTATTGCTTTCGCGCTCACGTCAAACATTGAGAAAACAATTATGAAAAGTATCGAAGAAATAGAAAAACTCAGCATCGAAGAACTCGAAGCGGCTTCCTCCGGCTTCAAGGCGCCGGAAGGATTCAGTCGGCGCATCGGCGATGCGATTCTTTCGGAGGCTGCTCTTGCCGCCGGAACATCCGGCGCCCGCAGAAACCGACCTGCCGCAGTGCGCGGCGTCGCGGCCGCATTGGCAGTCGCCGCAGCGGTGGCAGCCGTCCTGCTGATTCGCAGGCCCTCGGAGTTGAAAGACAGTTTCGACGATCCCATGCTTGCGTATGCGCAGGTGGAACAGACCTTCCAGTATATTTCCAGTAAAATGTCCGGCGGCCTCGAGGTTGTGCGTGAAGCTAAACCCATTGCCGGCAGGCCGGAAGAAATAATCAGAAAAATCAACACGAAATGAAAAGAATAATAGCTATCGCAGTTATGCTGCTCGGCATTGTCAGCGCGTCCGCCCAGGACGGCAGAAGCATCTATCAGAAGTATTCGGACGCCGGGAATATCAGCGCCGTATATGTATCACCTGCAATGTTCAGGCTGATCGGCCGCATTCCGGACATCCAGGCCGGGGAGGGGAATGTCAATCTTACTCCGGTCATCCGGGGGCTCAGCGGCCTTTACATCATAAGCAGCGAGAATCGGGACATCAACGCCAGACTTGCGAAGGATGTGCACAAATTCATCAATTCAGGCACCTACGAACTCCTGATGGAGGCGAAAGAAGACGGCGAGAAAGTGACCATATACACCTGCGGCGATGAAAAGACCGTCACGAGTTTCGTACTGCTCGCCGACGAGGGGGACGAGCTTACATTCATCTGCCTTGACGGAAAGTTGGACCGCGGGCAATTGGAAGAACTGCTTGCAGAACAGATGAAATAACTTGTTCGTTTTTTCATTATTTGCCAATTAATTACTATTTTTGGGAATCAAAGTCTGAAACGGTAATTGATCGGCATATGAAAAAAACTCTCTTTTTTGTCTTGGCTCTTGTGCTTGCATTCGCTCCTGCGAGCCTGGATGCGAGAAAGGTTAAATTCAAAAACGGCGACGTCTACGACGGGGAATGGAAGAACAAGGCTCCGAACGGGATAGGCCTGATGATGTACGCCAATGGAGAAATTTACTCCGGTGCCTGGGAAAACGGTATACGTACCGGCCTGGGCGCCATGTCTTTTGCTAACGGGGACGAGTACTCCGGCGAATGGAAGGACGACCTTTTCAGCGGAGAAGGCAAGATGACGTATGCCAACAAGAACGTATACGAAGGCACCTGGGAAGCCGGCAAACAGTCCGGAAAGGGTGTAATGAGTTATGCCGACGGCTCCGTCTATGAAGGAGAGTGGAACGGCGGCCTGTTCAGCGGGCTCGGGAAAATGACCTATGCGAACAAGGACGTCTACGATGGCTCCTGGGAGTCCGGCAGGCAGTCCGGCCAGGGCACGATGATATATGCGAGCGGTTCCTCATACGAAGGCAACTGGGAGGCGGGGCTGCCTTCCGGGCAGGGCAAGATGTTCTATGTCAGCGGAGACGTCTATTCCGGCCTTTGGCAGAAAGGAATCCGCACCGGCGCAGGCGAGTTCTACGACAAGGTGCTGGACCGCTATTTCCAGGGAATCTGGGACAATACGGCATTGTCCGGAGCCGGATCAGTCCGTTTCGGAGCCGCTTCCGACGCCCTTGCACTCCAGGGTGAGTGGGTGGACAACAATGTATTCCGGACAAGCTACTCCCTTGCGGGCAAGACTTTTGCCGGGACGGTGCTCGCCCTTACCGGCGACGGCCTGAACGGGCCTTTCCTGAGTTCCGGGAAAGTGGTCTGGACCGAAGATGTCACGGCGGACGGCAGTTGGAAGCCGGAGGTGACTCTCGCAGGCTGCAAATACACCGACCTCGTAGCAGGAAAGGTCCACTACAATGTGGAAGGGCGCGTATTCGACGGTGATGTCAAGGATGGCAAGGAAAACAACGGAAATCTCACTGTGTCCATTCCCGGCCTGTTCAGTTTCTCCGGCGAAATGAAGGACGGCGAACCCTTCGGAATCTACGTCGGCGACATCAAGGCCGGCCCGTTCCAGAACTTCGACCTGAGCGCCTGGGACGAGGTTCAGGGGGCTGACATAGGACGCATCGAAGGCGCCGGGGCTCTCTGCGGAGTCTTCAGGAAGAGGCTCAATCCCGAAGACGAGACGGCCGAGCCGCGTTTCTTCACTCTCCGCGGCCTTCTCAAGGAAGGAGTACCCGATGGGGAAGTGTATATGGAGTGCGCTTCAGCCGATTCCCTCGCCATGACTTCTTCGTGGAAAGAAGGTAAACTTATCGAAGGGAAAGGAATGCTTGACACTGTACCTTTCTCGGTCACCGGATCCGTTGAAAGCAACAGTATTTTGGTAGAGCTTGAGAACGGGGAGCGTTGCAATTTCATCTGGACAGAAGCTTTCGGAATCCTGGAGGAAATCCGCAACAAGGTTAACGAACAGCGCGCACTGCGCGAAAAATTGGCTGCCGATATGCTGGGGAATGCATAGGTCCCGGATCATTGCAGGTGCACTCGTGCTGTTTGCGGCGCTCGAGGCAACGGGACAGGACAATAAGGCTGTCGCGGATTCCGCTTACGTGCGGGTTTCGCGGCAGTCGTCATTATTCCCTCAGGAGAAAATACACGTACAGACAGACAAGGGAGCCTATCTCTCCGGAGAGAGAATTTGGCTTCGCGCCCATCTTGTGAATGCTTCCGACGGCAGGCCTTCCGACATCAGCAGATATGTGTATGTCGAGCTGCTTAATCCGTTCAGCGAGATCGTAGAACGGATCAAGCTCCGTCCGGATAGCCTCGTGGTGTTTGCCGGGCACATCGACCTCAAGGAAGAACTCCCGGAAGGCTCCTACACCATCCGTTCATACACCAGGTACATGCAGAATCAGGGAGAGCCGTCCTTTTTCCGAAAGCCGGTGCAGGTGCTCGATCCTTATTCCCTCCATCTGGAGACGAAGGCCGATTTCTCGTTCAACGAGCGATCCGTCGGCGTGCGCTTGAGTTTCGAAGACCGCGACAACAGGGAAACTGCAAACCCGGAGGTCGTGACGGTAAAGCTTCCCGGGAAGATGGAGCAGAGTCTCAGGGACAGTCGAACCATGCGCTTCCCCTCCGAGGCGGCGGGTGGGTGCTTCCTGCTGGGTTTGAGCTGGCACGGAAGAAAGTACAGGAAATATATTGATATTCCGGCGGCTCCGGGGGAGTTCGACGTTTCGCTGCTCCCGGAGGGAGGATATCTGGTGCCGGGAAGGGCCTGCCGTGTAGGCGTGAAAGCTGTCGGTGCGGATGGATGCGGCCTGGACGTAAGCGTTTCCATAGTGGATTCGAAGGGGAACCAGGTGGCTTCGGTGGAAAAACTCTTCAAAGGCCTCGGCTCGTTTATCATAAAGGCTTCTGCCGGAGAGCATTACACGGCCGTGTGTAAAACCGGCGACGGGAGTGTCCGCAGTTTTCCTCTTCCGGAAGCGGAGCCGGCCGCCCGTACCCTGCAGCTTCAGCCGGTCAGGAACAGGCTGAATATCTCTCTGCTCAGGGGACCGGACGCCGTGGAGGAGGATCTGTATCTTTTGCTGCATCAGGGAGGACGGGTGATCCATTGCACGGAGTGGGAACGGGACAGGGACTATTATTCCATCGACTTCGGCGATATCCCCGCCGGCCGGATCAAGGCCGGAATCGTCAATTGCGTGCTTTTCAACGGCGATTACAATGTGATCAGCGAACGCCTGTTCTTCCATTTCGGGGAGATGGAAATAAAGCTGGACGGGTTCCGGGAGCCGGCCGTATATGGTACGAGGCAACAGGTCAAGGCGAGGTTCAGCGTTTCCGGCCGGGCTTTGCCGTCCGCAAGCGGCGCGAGCCTTGCGATAGGCGTCACAGACTCCGGAGCGGCGGTGCCGGAAACGGAGAGTATTGTCTCCACCCTGCTGCTTTCGTCGGAAATCAGGGGCAGGGTCGAAGGCCCTTCCGATTTTTTCAGCCCGGAGGGAATGCCCTATATGGACGCCCTGATGCTCACGCAGGCATGGCGCCGTTATGATATTCCACGGGCCCTGAAAGGCCAATATGTCAGGCCTGAGGTCGCCGCGGAAAAGTATCAGGAACTTTCCGGAAGGGCGGTCGGATTTGCATTCAATACCATGAAGGACGGGAGGGTTTCGCTGTATGCGACCCACGGCCCGATGACGGGCGTGGATTATGCCCGGCTGTCCGGAGACGGACGTTTCTCCTTTGCCACCGAGTTCCCGGAAGGCACTGAGATCACCGTCCAGACACAGACGCGCAAGGGCCTGAAGGGCAATATCCTCGAAATGGATGAAGTGCGCTATCCGGATGCTTCTGGCGCAGCGTTGAGGAACAACTCGGCGGCCCGTGCCGTCACGGATGATTACATGAAGCAGGCCGACGAAGAGTATCTGCGGAAGAACGGCATACGTGCTACCATGCTGGATGCCGCCGTAGTATCCGCCGGCATAGAGGAGAAACCCAGTGATTCCATCTGGTATTCCGAACTCAACTCCACCCGCCCGCTGACTTCGTCGGAGATCGAGAAAATGCATTATACCGACATCCTGTCGGTGTTCCTCAATACTCCCGGGCTCGCCGTAAGGCATGGCAGCGCGGGGAATTACATCACCACTTCCCGTTCCGACCTTCCCGCGCTCCCCGTCATCGACGATGTGGTGCTGCCGGAATACGATGTGATGAGCCTCAGCCCCGGAGATATAGACAACATTTTCGTGATAAAGGATTATACGTCCCAGTTCGGGTATTATCCGGGATATAGCGGGGCCGTTGTCATAAAGACTGCAAGAGGCGAGATAGGAACTCCTCCGAAATCCTACAACATAGCGCGCGTGAAGCCTCTGGGCTATCAGCAGGCTGCCGAATTCTGGTCGCCAAAATATGAGACCCTGGCTGAGAAGGAATCGGCGGTACCGGACCTCCGTACGACAATTTACTGGAATCCCGAAGTCGTTGTCGACGGGAACGGAGAATGCGAGTTTGAATTCTGGACTGCCGATAAAAACACCGAATATGCGATTTACGGGGAGGGAGTATCGGCGGATGGCAGTATATTTACGGTGCGAAGAACGATAAAGATAGAAGACAGATGAAGAGATTGACTTTATTGACAGCCTGCATTCTAGCTTTCGGATGTGCGGAAGCGGATAGTGACGAAAGGATTTGGTTCGACATGCCCACATGGTCCGGCGCCGCTGCGATATGGGCCGGGGGTACGGACAATGAATGGGAATCGAAGTCGCTGCCCATAGGCAATGGTTCCCTGGGGGCCAACGTGATGGGATCCATATCCCGCGAACGTCTGACTCTCAACGAGAAAAGCCTGTGGACAGGGGGGCCTTCCGTGACGGACGACCCGTCTTATTACTGGGATTGCAACAAGCCGGCAGCCTCCGTACTTCCGGATATTCGGCAGGCCTTCCTTGAAGGCGACGACGAGCTTGCAGGGGAACTGACCAGGAAGAATTTCGGTGCGGTGCCGGAGCAGATCGAAGGCGGCAGGAAGATAGACCGTTTCGGCTACATGACCACTCTGGGAGAACTGCTCATAGATACCGGACTGCGCGAGGGATCCAGGCCTCTCGATTTCGACAAGGCCCCGGACAAGGTGAATTACGGTGGCGTCGCCACGATAAAAAAAGAATTCCGCCCCGATGTCAAATCCGGGCCGGGGGAGACGGTGGAAGCGTACGAGCGTTCGCTTTCCCTGGATTCCGCCCTTGTGCGTGTCGCTTTCCGGCAGGATGGCGTCTCTTACAAGCGTGAGTACTTCGTGTCGTATCCCGACCAGGTAATGGCCATAAGGTTTACCGCCGACAGGAAGAAGTCTCTGAATCTGTGCCTGAAATATCAGGAGAATCCGATTGCCGCCGGGGAGACGGTTTCCGACGGGAACGACTGCATTCTGTATTTTGGCAGCCTGAAGAACAACGGCGAAAAGTTCGCCCTCCGTGTAAAGGCCCTGCCCAGGGGAGGGAAACTTGTGCCCGAAAACGGGTCGATCACCGTTTCCGGAGCCTCCGAGGTCGTTTTCCTGGTGGCTTCGGCAACGAACTACAAGATGAATTTCGACCCGGACCTGACGGATGCCGGAACATATTACAAGGGGGAAGATCCCTGCGTGCTTACATCCGGCCGCATAGAAGCGGCGTCGAAACTCGGCTGGAAGCGGCTCCTGCGCCGCCATCTTGCAGATTATCAGGAACTTTACAAGCGGGTGGATCTGCAACTCGGCCATTCTGCCGCAAGCTCGCTGCCGACGCCGTACAGGCTCGACAAGTACCGTGAGGGGCATCCGGATCCGGGGCTGGAGGCTCTCTATTTCCAGTACGGACGTTATCTTCTGATAGCTTCTTCGCGCAAAGGAGACATGCCTGCGAACCTGCAGGGAATCTGGTGCAACAAGATAAAGGGCCCCTGGAATACGGACTACCACAACAACATCAACATCCAGATGAACTACTGGCCTGCGAATCTTACTAACCTCGACGAATGCATGTCCCCTCTGGTGGACTACATAAGGTCTTTGCAGAAATCGGGCGGGAGAGTCGCCAGGGCCTATTACGATGCCCGAGGATGGACTGCGGAAATCTCGTCCAACATCTACGGATTCGCATCTCCGGGAGACTCCGAGTCCATGACCTGGAATCTCGCACCGGCCAACGGCCCCTGGCTTGCAACCCATCTCTGGGAGAGATATGCCTTCACCCGGGACAGAGAGTATCTGGCCGACGTTTATGACATGATCGCCGGCTCCGCCGATTTCTGCTGCGATTTTCTATGGAAGCATCCGGACGGATACTATACCGCCGCTCCTTCCACTTCGCCCGAGCATGGCCCGATTGACGCCGGAGCGACCTTCGTGCATGCTGTCGTGAGGGAAGTGCTTTCCGAGGCCGTCGAGGCAGCATCGGAACTTGGCAGGGATGAAGAGAGGGCGGAGCAGTGGAAGAATGTGCTCGGACAGCTTGCGCCATACGAAACCGGACGTTACGGTCAATTGAAGGAGTGGAGCAAAGACATTGACAATCCGGAAGATACGCACCGTCATGTAAACCATCTCTTCGGGCTGCATCCTGGCAGTTCCATCAGTGTTTCCGGCACTCCGGAACTGGCCGGGGCGTCGAAAGTGGTGCTTGAGCACAGGGGAGATGCCGGCACCGGGTGGAGCATGGGCTGGAAACTGAATATGTGGGCGCGGCTGCACGATGGCAATCATGCCTACACGCTCCTGCACAATCTGCTCGGCAGCGGCACCCTCGACAATCTCTGGGACAATCATCCGCCTTTCCAGATAGACGGCAATTTCGGAGGGACTGCGGGTATTGCGGAAATGCTTATCCAGAGCCATGGCGGCTCGATTGAACTGCTTCCCGCCCTGCCTGATTCGTGGGCATCCGGCAATGTGAAAGGCTTGTGCGCCAGGGGCGGTTTCGTCGTGGATATCGCCTGGAAAGACGGCAGGCTCTCTGAGGTTGACGTCCTGTCTGCCGCCGGCGGCAGCTGTGTCCTGGAGTATGCCGGGGAGAGAAAGGAGGTCGATACCGTAAAAGGGAGAAAGTATAACCTGAAATACTGATACATCATGAAGAGTGCCACTAAAATTACAGGATGTATTTTCCTGCTGCTTTCGCTGATTGACGTGGTTTCCGTCTTCATAGGCGGCAACGACATCCATCTGTATGTGAAACCTCTGCTCATGCCTTCTCTGGCCGCATCCGCTCTATGTCAGCTGTTGCCGGAGAACAACAGCAGGCGGATATGGCTGCTGCTGGCGGGACTGTGTTCTCATACTGCTGGGGATGTGCTTCTGAATATCGACGGTTACACTTATTTTGCGCTTGGCATGGGGGCGTTCATGATCGGCAACTGGTTCTACCTTTGTGTTCTGTTCAGCGGGATAGGGGCCCTGAAAGGATGGAAGGAATTGCTCTGCATATCCGCTCCGGTGGTGCTTGCACCGGTAATCATAGGCCTGTTCGGCGTGGAATGGCCCTTCCGCTTCGCGGTGATCATGTATGCATTCACCCTTCTGGTCGTGACGGCAAGCGGCGTCCTCTGGAAAATCCGCGGCAGACAGTTCGCCTCGCGCATAATCTGGGGCGGCATGGCATTCATGGCCTCGGATTCCCTGATAGCGATCAACATATTCTCCGGCATCGACTTCGCGTTCCGTGACGCTTTGGTGATGCCGGTCTACCTCCTGGCTGAATGGCTGCTGGTAAGCGGTATGGTGCGGTATATGGTCAGCAGTACCGATCCCACGGCTTGACGGTCAGGTCATCTTCGCTGAACTTGCTGAATGCCCGTATGAAAGCGTCTGCAAGCCGGCTGTTGGTAATCAGGGGCACATTGTAGTCGACGGCGGCGCGGCGCACCTTGTATCCGTTGCCAAGTTCTCCGTCCGAGAAATCCTTCGGAATATTGATTACCAGTTCCACCTTGTGGCTGTGAATCAGGTCGAGGGCGGCGGGAATGCCGGGTATCTCCTCATCCGGCCATGCGGCGCGAACTGCGGATATTCCGTTGTCCTGCAGGTAGTGCCAGGATCCGCCTGTCGCATAAATCCGGAAACCGCCTTCTGCCAGCCTCCTGCATGCAGGAAGCAGATCCGCCTTCTGCATGGCGTCTCCCGAAGAAATCAATACTGCATTAGCAGGTATGCGATGGCCTACGGAAAGCATGGATTTCAGCAGCGCTTCTTCCAGGCTGTCGCCCAGGCAGGCGACCTCGCCGGTGGACGTCATGTCCACTCCCTGCACCGGATCAGCATTGCCTAGCCTTGCGAATGAGAACTGGGAACACTTGACCCCCACGTATTCCAATTCGAAGGGATCTATGTGGCCTCCCTTGGGACGCTCTCCGAGCATGGCCTTCGTCGCCAGCTCTATAAAGTTGACTTTCAGTACTTTGGATACGAAAGGGAAACTCCGTGACGCGCGCAGGTTGCATTCTATGACCTTCAGGCTGTCGTTGTCTGCAAGGAACTGGATGTTGAAGGGGCCGGTAATGTTCAACTCGGCGGCGATGGCGGCAGCGGTTCGCCTTATCCTGGCGGCTGTCACTCCGTAAGTCGTCTGCGCGGGGAACTGTATGGTGGCGTCCCCGGAATGCACTCCGGCGAATTCGATGTGTTCCGAAATGGCGCAGGCAAGTATTTTCCCTCCGTCGGCGACAGCGTCGCATTCCAGTTCCTTGCATCTCTGCATGAATGAGCTGATGACCACAGGATGTTCTTCCGACACCTCTACGGCCATTTCCAGGAATTCGCGCAGATGCTTCTTGCTGTAGCAGACATTCATCGCCGCTCCGGAAAGGACGTACGACGGCCTTACCAGGACGGGGAAACCTACTTCGTCCACGAAGCTCTCCACTTCGTCGTAATTGCGGAGCCTGCTCCAGCGGGGCTGGTCGATGCCGCACTTGTCCACGATGGAAGAGAACTTTTCCCTGTCTTCCGCCTTGTCGATGCTGTCGGCGCAAGTCCCGAGCAGGGGAATGCCGGCTTTCGAGAGCGGCAGGGCAAGGTTGTTGGGGATCTGCCCGCCCACGCTCACGATAACTCCGGCAGGCTTTTCCACGGCGCATATCTCGGATACGGATTCGAAACTGAGTTCGTCGAAATAAAGCCTGTCGCAGGAATCATAGTCGGTCGAAACGGTTTCAGGATTGTAGTTTATGATGACTGCCTTCCTGCCGAGTTTGCGTACCGTTCTGGCCGCGTTTACTCCGCACCAGTCGAACTCGACGCTGCTGCCTATACGGTAGGCCCCTGAACCCAGAACTATCACCGCACCTTCTTCCGGGGAGATGTCGCTGCAGTCTCCGTTGTAGGTAAGATAGAGGTAGTTCGTCACGGAAGGGAATTCCGCCGCCAGGGTGTCTATCTGCTTTATGAACGGGTGCAGGCCCATGGAATGACGGTAACTGCACACTTCGGAGTCGCTTATGCGGAATACGCGCGCTATCTGCACATCGGAGAATCCTTCCCTCTTGGCTTTCAGCATCAGCGCCGGACCTACGTCCTGCAGGCTTTCGCACTTCTCGAGCGCCCGGTAGGTCTTCTCTATATTCTCCAGACGGTCGATGAACCATCTGTCGATGTCGGTGAGACGGTGGATGCGCTCCACGTCATAGCCGGATTCGAAAGCCGCTGCAATCGCGAAGATGCGGGTGTCGTCCGGATTGCGGAGGGCGTAATCGAGGTCTTCCACCTTGTAGGGCTTGTTGCAGACGAAGCCGTTCGCCCCCTGTCCTATCATTCGCAGACCCTTCTGAATGGCTTCTTCGAAGCATCTGCCAATGGCCATCACCTCTCCCACGCTTTTCATGCTGGAACCGAGTTCGCGGGATACTTCCTTGAACTTGGCGAGGTCCCAGCGCGGGATCTTGCAAACCACATAGTCGAGCGCCGGCTCGAAGAAGGCCGGGGTGCTTTGCGTGACCGCATTCTTCAGTTCAAACAGACCGTAACCCAGACTGAGTTTGGCTGCGATGAAAGCCAGGGGATATCCTGTGGCCTTTGATGCAAGGGCCGATGAACGGCTGAGCCTGGCGTTGACCTCTATGACCCGGTAGTCTTCGCCGTCCGGGCTGAAGGCGTACTGCACATTGCATTCGCCCACTATTCCCAAATGCCGGACTATGTCGATGGATGTCTTGCGGAGAAAGTGGTATTCGGCGTTGGTGAGGGTCTGCGAGGGCGCTACCACTATACTCTCTCCTGTGTGGATGCCGAGGGGGTCGAAGTTTTCCATGTTGCACACGGCGATGCAATTGTCATGGCAGTCGCGCACGATCTCATATTCTATTTCCTTCCAGCCCTTCAGGGATTTTTCGATGAGCACCTGCGACGAGAAGGTGAAGGCCTTTGACGTGACTGCGTCAAGTTCCGCCTCATTGTCGCAGAAACCCGATCCCAGGCCCCCCAGGGCATAGGCTGCGCGCACTATGACAGGGTATCCCAGTTCTGCGGCGGCATTCTTGGCTTCTTCCCGGGAAGAGGCTGCGTGCGAACGGATGGTGTGAACGCCTATCTCATCCAGACGCTGAACGAAGAGTTCACGGTCTTCGGTGTCGATTATGGTCTGAACCGGGGTGCCGAGTACGCGGACTCCGTAGCGCTCCAGTACGCCGCTCCGGTAGAGTTCCACTCCGCAGTTCAGGGCGGTCTGCCCTCCGAAAGAAAGCAGTATGCCCTGAGGACGTTCTTTATCTATTACCTTTTCTACGAATGAAGGGGTGACCGGCAGGAAGTAAATCCTGTCGGCGACGCCTTCCGAAGTCTGCACGGTTGCAATGTTGGGGTTGATGAGTATGGTCTCAAGACCCTCCTCGCGCAGGGCTTTCAAGGCCTGCGTGCCACTGTAGTCGAATTCTCCGGCCTCTCCGATTTTCAGGGCGCCGGAACCGAGGATGAGTACTTTTTTCAGAGTGTTGTCTTTCATAGGGCGGAAATGAATTCGTCAAACAGGAATTCGGTGTCTGTCGGGCCGCTGGATGCTTCCGGATGGAACTGGGCCGAAAAGAAGGGCTTGCTGCGGTGTCTTATCCCCTCGGAAGTGCCGTCGTTGAGGTTTACGAACCAGGGCTCCCAGTCTTCGTTCAGCGTGGCCGTATCTACTGCGTAACCGTGGTTCTGCGAGGTTATGAAACAGCGGTCGGTCCCGCACATGCGGACCGGCTGATTGTGGCTGCGATGCCCGTATTTCATCTTGTATGTGGATGCTCCGGCGGCTATGCTCATTATCTGGTTGCCGAGGCAGATGCCGAAGATGGGGCGGCTGCCTTTCATCGCCTTTTTGGCCGATTCTATGGCAGGAATGCATGCGGAGGGGTCTCCGGGGCCGTTGGAAATCATTATTCCGTCGGCGTCGATATCGTTCACGTCCGTATCCCAGGGTACGCGCAGCACCTCTATGCCCCGTTCGAGCAGGCAGTGGAGTATCTGATGCTTGACGCCGCAATCCACCAGCACCACCCGCCTGGCACCCTTGCCATACAATATCTGCTCCTTGCAGCTTACTATGGCCGCCAGATTTCCGGTTTCCTCCGGGGAGGTACCCTCACCGACCGCTTCGCTGCGCTTCGCCCCTCCCATCTCCGATGGGCCCCTCCCTCTAAGCCGAGGGTGGCGTAGGTCCTGTGAGGGTACCTCCCCGGAGGAAGTTGAAACGATGGAAGCGGCAAGTGTGCCGTTGTCACGGAGGATCTGCGTGAGATGTCGGGTGTCGATTCCGCAGATTGCGGGCACTTTTTCTTCGCGAAGCCACTGGCCGAGACTCTTTACGGCGTCGTAATGGCTGAATTTGCCGCTGTAGTCCGAAATGACAAGGCCTTTCACGTGAATCTTCTCCGATTCGAAGCCGATGCATACGCCCCATTCGTCCCTGGTCATTGCCGGAATGCCGTAATTGCCCACAATGGGATAGCTGACGCATAGGATCTGCCCTTCGTAAGAGGGGTCCGTCAGACTTTCGGGGTATCCCACCATCGCGGTCGAGAATACGAGCTCGCCGCTGCAGGACCCGCCGTATCCGAAACTCATGCCCTCCAGGCAGAGTCCGTTCTCCAATTCAAGTACCGCGCTATTCATTGTCCATCAGTTCCGCTATCTTGTCGTTGCACAGATTACCTATGCTGCCTATATGGCTGTGCCCGAGGGCGGAGGCCTTCAGCCCCTCGATATCATAATGGAAACGGCCTTCGTTCACCTCAATGCCCACCTGTCTGTAAGCATCCCTGAAGGGCATGCCGGCCAGAGTGCGGCGGTTGACTTCTTCCACCGTGAACATCTGGGCGTACATGGGATTGTCGAGTATCCTGTCGTTCACTTCCACCTGTTCCAGCATGTAGTTGCTCATATGCAGGCAGGCATGTGTCATCTCCAGCACAGGGAAAAGTATGTCCTTGAGTATCTGGTAGTCCCGGTGGTAGCCGTGGGGCATGTTGCTGCAAAGCAGGCTTATTTCATTTTCGCAGGCCATGATACGGTTGCAGCGGGCTCGCACCAGTTCCCATACGTCCGGATTCTTCTTGTGCGGCATGATGCTCGAACCCGTGGTCAGGCTGTCCGGGAAGTGTATGAATCCGAAATTGGGACTCATATACATGCAGCAGTCGGAGGCAAGTTTGTTCAGGGTGAGCGCTATGTTTCCCAGGGCGGATGCCACGCATTTCTCGCTCTTTCCGCGGCCCATCTGGGCTGCGATGCTGTTGTATACGGGAGTGTCGAATCCGAGTAGCCTTGTGGTCATCTCCCTGTCAAGCGGGAAGGAATTGCCATAGCCGGCGGCAGAGCCGAGGGGGTTGCGGTTGATGACCTTGCGGGCGGCATTAAGCACGGTCAGGTCGTCTACCAGGGCTTCTGCATATGCCCCGAACCACAGTCCGAAAGACGAGGGCATCGCCAGCTGGGCGTGGGTATAGCCGGGCAGCAGGACCTCCTTGTGCTTTTCGCTCAGGGCCTGAAGGGTGCTGAACAGGGTCTTGACCTCATCGCGTACCGCTGCGAGCTCCTCGCGGAGGAAGAGCCTGATGTCCAGCAATATCTGGTCGTTCCGGGAACGGCCTGAATGTATCTTCTTGCCAACTTCGCCCAGTTCTCGGGTGAGCAGAAGTTCAACCTGCGAGTGGATATCCTCCACATCGTCTTCGAGCTTGAAGTCGCCGCTTTCTATGCTCTTGAGTATGCCTTCGAGGGCGGAACTGAGCCGGGCCAGTTCGTCGGAAGAGAGCAGTCCGATGCTTTCCAGCATCTTTATGTGCGCGAGCGAGCCCAGCACGTCGTGACGCGCAAGGCGCAGGTCGAGGACCCGGTCGTTGCCTACGGTGAATCCTTCTACTGCAGATGTGGCGGATGTGCCTTTATTCCAGAGAGTTGCCATAAAAAGTACTGATAAAGTCGATGTAAGTTGAAACGGCTCCTTCCAATTCGCTCCGGAGCAGGTATTCGTCGGCCCTGTGCGAGCGTTCCGAATCGCCCGGCCCCATCTTCAGGGCGTCGCCTGAAAGAACCATCCAGTTCGAGGTGGTGGGAGAGGTGAAAGTTTGGATGCCGACGGCTTCCGCCGTCCTGAGAAGGGGAGAGCCTTCGCATGTGGCGGAGGAGCGGTGGGACAGATTCCTTGCAGAGAGCCTGCTTTTGCAGACGGACTGCAGCTCGTCGAGAATCTCTTCACAACTGTATTGTTCCGTGGGACGGATGTCCACCACGAACGAGCAGCGGTCGGGGATTACGTTGTGGGCGGTACCCGCCTGGATCTGCGTAACGTTCAGATGCACTTTCCCCATCTTCGGAGATATGCGCCCGAATTCGTGGGAACGCAGTATGGAGATATCTTCCAGGGCCTTGTACAGGGCGTTTTCGCCGCCTCCGCGGGCTGCGTGGGCGCTGATACCTTCGGCCAGGGCGTCCAGCACCAGGAGGCCTCTTTCGCTGGTTGCGGCCTGCATCCCTGTGGGCTCTCCAACTATCACCCAGTCGGGCATGGCGAAGTCCTTTCCTTCTGCAAACGGACCTTCGGGGGAGTACAGCCAGGCGGCTCCGCCGGGGCCGGAGGTCTCTTCTTCCGCCGTGAGCACCAGCATGATGTTGATGGGCATGGATTTATCGTAGAAATGCCTGAAAGCCGCCATCATGCTCACTACGGAACCTCCGTCGTCGTTGGAACCGAGGCCGTAGATAATGTCGGGATCGGAACCGGCGTCGTAGGGGTCCCTCGTGTAGCCGTTGTTGGGGGCTACGGTGTCGATATGGGCGTCCAGGGCGAGAGTGGGCCTGGACTTGTCGAAACAGCGGTTGACGGCCACGATATTGTTTTGCAGACGGCTGAACCGTATGCCCAGGCTGTCCAGGGCGTCGCCTATGAGTCCGGCGACGCCGGCCTCGTTCCCGGATTGTGAGGGTACGGCTACCATTTTGCGCAGCAGATCTGCATAAAAGTCACAGTTCATATCTTCAGGATGGTTTTTCCGATGTTTACCGATGAGGCTCCCAGTTCGAGGGCCTTGAAGCCGTTTTCGAGTTTGGGAATCATGCCTCCGGAGATGATACCCGAAGCCTGTAGGGCCTTGAACTCGGCATAAGCGAGCTCCGGCAAAAGGCTGGAAGGATCGTTCTGCTCCAGAAGCACTCCGTCATGTTCGAATATGCAGTCGAGCTTTGCTCCCATGGCTGCGGCGACACTGGATGCCACAGTGTCGGCATTTGTGTTGAGCAGCTGCCCGTCACCGTCGTGTACGATCGGGCTCAATACGGGGACCATGCCGGCCGAAAGGAAGGCTTCCAGCACCTCTATGTTCACGCAGTCTGGGGTGACATCTCCCACGAAACCGTAATCCGTGCCGTTCAGGGGGGCTCTTTTCCCTGCCTTGATGACGGAAGCGTCGCAGCCTGCCAGGCCAATCGCATTGCAGCCGTATCTGTGCAGACTGGCCACTATGTTCTTGTTGCACCATCCGGCATAGGCCATTACCGTTATCTTCAGTGTCGCAGCATCGGTGACCCGGCGCCCGGCTATCATGTTCGGAACCATGCCGAACTTCTTTTGTATCTCGCTGGCGAGCACTCCGCCTCCGTGGACAAGAATCTTCGGAGAAGGGCTGGCCGCGAACTGTTTGCAGAAAGCTTCCAGCTTCTCGGGAGATTCAGCGATGTTCCCGCCAATCTTGCTGACTGTCAATCCTTTCATGAGAGCACCTCCTTGAAAGCGTTCAGGAATGTATCTGCCTCCTCCTTGCTGAGACAGAGGGGAGGCAGCAGCCTTATCATGTTCTTCCCGGCCACTCCGGTGAAGATGTGCTTGTCGAACAGAAGGCTCTTCCGTATGGAAGCCACCTCCGTGTTGAATTCGAGGCCTATCATCAGGCCGCGTCCGCGCACTTCCTTGATTCTGAAGTCTTTGGGAATGCTGTTTATGATATGCTCCCCGACTTCGCGGGCGTTCTGCAGCAGGTTTTCGCTGCTGATGACGTCCAATACCGACAGGGCTGCGGCCATGGCCAGGTAGTTGCCGCCGAAGGTGGTCCCGAGCATTCCCTTGACTGCCTTGAATTCCGGCGATATCAGTATTCCTCCACAGGGGAAGCCGTTGGCAATGCCCTTGCCCATTGTTATGATGCCGGGCCTGATTCCGGCCCACTGGTGGGCGAAAAACTTCCCGGTGCGGCCATATCCGCTCTGCACCTCGTCGAGAATCAGCACTGCGCTGTATCTGTCGCACAGATCAGACAGAGCCCGGAGGAAGCCGTCGGACGGAATGTTGATTCCTCCGCAGCCCTGGATGCCTTCGATTATCACTGCAGCCACATCGCCTCCGGAGAGTTCTTTTTCTACAGCGGCAAGGTCCCCGAGTTCGCAGAAACTGACCTTGTGGTGCGAGTTGAACGGGGATACTATGGCCGGATTGTCCGTCAGGGCCACAGCACCGGAAGTGCGGCCGTGAAAACTTTTTCGGAAGGCGATCACCCTGTCCTTGCCTGTGTGGAAGGAAGCCAGTTTAACCGCGTTCTCGTTGGATTCGGCCCCGCTGTTGTCGAGGAAAAGTGTATAATCTCCGTATCCGGAGATGTCTCCCAGTTTTCCGGCCAGTTCCTGCTGCAGCGGATTCACCACGCTGTTGGAATAGAATCCTATCTTGTTCACCTGCTCGGTCAACGCCTCGATATATGCCGGATGAGAGTGCCCGATGGAAATGACCGCGTGCCCTCCGTAGAGGTCCAGATAGCAGGAGCCTTTGTCGTCCCAAATCCTGCAGCCGGAGGCCTTGACGGGTACGACATCGAAAAGAGAATAAACGTCGAACAGTTCCATGGGTCAAAATGCTGATGCCTTCAGCTTCAGGCCGGAATTCTCCGGAAGACCGAAAATAAGATTCATGTTCTGCACTGCCTGACCGGAAGCTCCCTTGAGCAGATTGTCGATGACTGAACTCACTGCCAGTTTGTCTCCGTGTTTCTCCAGGGCGACTATGCATTTGTTGGTGTTTACGACCTGCTTGAGGTCGACAGGGGAGTCGCTGACGAAAGTGAAGGCGGCATCTGCGTAATAGTTCTTGTAAAGATTCAGGACCTGCTCTCCGTCAAGACTGCAGTCCAGGGTTATGCTTGCGAAAATTCCTCTCGCGAAATCGCCGCGCATGGGCACGAAATTCAGTCTGGCCCTGCAACCGGGCTGGACAATGCCAAGGTTCCTGTCGATTTCGGCCAGATGCTGGTGAGTGAAAACCTTGTATGTGGACAGATTGTCGCTCCTCCAGCTGAAATGTGTGCTTGCACCGGGTTTGACTCCGGCTCCGGTGGAACCCGTGACCGCTGTGATGTTGACATCCCCCGCGAGCAGGCCGGCTGCCGCCAGAGGAAGAAGCCCCAGTTGTATGGCGGTGGCAAAGCATCCCGGGTTTGCAATCCTGGACGCGGCCTTGATCTTGTCCGGCTGCCATTCGGGCAGGCCGTACACGTAGCCGTCGCTCTCATCCCGGAAATCCTGGGCGAGATCGATTACCTTGAGAGAGTCGGGGCGGGGATGTGTTTCCCAGAACTCCCTGCTCCTGCCGTGGGCGGAGCACAGAAACAGAACGTCGATGCCGGAAAGGTCGACTGTGTCGGAGAAGCGCATTCCGGTATCCCCGAACAGGCCCTCGTGCACCTCGTACAGATGCCTGCCAGCGCAGCTTTCGGAATGCACGAAAGCCAGTTCCGCCCCGGGGTGGTTCGCCAGGATGCGGACAAGTTCTCCTGCCGTGTATCCGGCACCGCCTATGATGCCGGCTTTAATCATCGATGAATTCCTCCTGATGCGTTCCGTAGTACACCCTCAGGGGTGTGGAAAGCAGTTTGATGAAACCTTTGGCTTCTTCCGCGGTCCAGCCTTTCTGGCTTTCTCCGTATTCTCCCAATTTGGACTTGAGCAGATCGTCGGGAGAATCGACGCCCACTGTAGAGAAGGACCAGGGCCTGAGTTCGAGACTTACCGTGCCGTTTACGTTGCGCTGGCTGCTTTCGAGCATGGCCTCGATGTCCCGCATCACGGGTTCGAGATACTGGCTCTCGTGAAGGAACATGCCGTACCAGCCCGCAACCTGGTCTTTCCAGTACTGTTGCCACTTGCTGAGAGTGAATTTCTCCAGGAACTTGTGCGCCCCGATAATCAGCATGGGTGCGGCGGCTTCGAATCCTACGCGTCCTTTTATGCCGATAATGGTGTCTCCCACGTGCATGTCGCGCCCGATTCCGTATGCGGCGCCGATTTCCTCGACGGCGTTGATCGCCTCAATCCTGTAGGTGTATTTCCTGCCGTTGACGCTGCATAGTTCTCCTTTTTCGAATCCCAGGTAAAGGATTTCGCTGCCCTTTTTTGAAATCTGCTTGAGATATGCGCTTTCGGGAAGCCCCTGTTTCGAGTCGAGAATCTCTCCTCCGCAGATGGAAGTGCCCCAGATGCCTACGTTGTAGGAGTATTTGAGTTTGGCAAAATCGGCAGGGAAACCATTGGCGTTGAGGTAGTCTGTTTCTTCCTTGCGGGAGATGTTGCCATCCCGGGTGAGGGTGATTATCTCCATTTCCGGGCACATCACCAGGAAAGTCATGTCGAAACGCACCTGGTCGTTGCCGGCGCCTGTAGAACCGTGGGCGATGGCATCCGCTCCTATCTCTTTGGCATATCGCGCGATGGCCATGCCCTGGAAAATGCGCTCCGACGAGACGGACACAGGGTAGGTGCCACCCCGCAACACATTGCCGAAAATCATGAATTTGAGGCTTTTTTCATAATATTCGGCAGTAACGTCGAGGGTTACGTACTTCTTCGCTCCGAGCGCGTAGGCGTTCTTCTCGTTCTGCTTGAGCTGCTCTGCGGAAAAGCCTCCCGTGTTTGCACAGGCTGCGTATACTTCGTATCCCTTTTCCTTGGCGAGATACATTACGGTATAGGAGGTGTCGAGCCCTCCGCTGTATGCTACGACTACTTTCTTCATTTTTCTCCGGGATGATGTATTTCAAAATGTTCTTTAGGATCGAAGAGCAGACCGGTGCAAAGGCACAGCCTGTATTCGTTGCGGGTGAGGATGTCGAAATTCCTGCAGCCCTGACAGCCTTTCCAGAATTCGGGATCGTCGGTGAGTTCGGCGAACGGCACCGGCCGGAAACCGAATTCGTAATTCATTTTCATTACCGCCGCACCGGTGGTTATCGAGAAAATCTTCGCGTTCGGGAAAAGCTTGCGGGAGAGGATGAAAGTCTGCTCCTTGATGCGTTTCGCAAGCCCGATGCCACGGAATCTGTGAGCTACGATGAGGCCGGAATTGGCGACGAACGACTTTCCTCCCCAACTTTCAATGTAGGAAAAACCGGCGAATTCACCGTTCTCGGCTATGGCTATGACAGCCTTGCCGGCAAGCATCTTCTCCTTGATGTATTCCGGTGTTCGTTTCGCTATGCCGGTCTTACGTTCAAGTGATGAAAGGTAAATTTCTTCGCAGATATCGTCTGCATAACCAACGTGGCTTTCGTCAGCCACCACTACTTCTATTTCCATTTGTCTTTTATCTGGCGTCGGCTGCCCGGCCGGATACGTAATATCCCTAATGGCAAGACAAACCGAGATTGTCAATTGCAATTATTAGGCGGAAATTCCGAAGGAGGAATATGTAGAATTTCCGAAGATATTTGGGAGGGTTCTACGCCTCCTATCTTCGGGTCCGTTCGCTGTTATGGGAATGTACGGACGTCATACGTCTGCAAATAAAAGAAAACTTTTCCTTATTTGCAAACTTTTCTGTGCCAGGTGAAAAACAGTACCAATGAGAGCAGGAAAGTGCTGAAACCTATCCATGCGTTCCAGGAGGCGGGGAGGTGGAATCCTATCTTGTCGATGCAGATGAAGGTGACGGTGACTGCAGTCATGAACGCTGCGGGCAGCATCGTCATCAGGTACCATGCTCCTCCCTTGTGTTTTACGAGGTAGACGGTCGCGGTCCAGAGGGCGAATACGGCCAGCGTCTGGTTCGCCCAGCCGAAGTAGCGCCAGATGATGTTGAAGCCGTCGGCGTTGGCGACGTTGAACCAAAGCAGGGCGGAAGCGGCGAGGAAGAGGGGAATGCCGACGATCAGGCGGTTGTGCACCGGTTTCTGGTCCATCTTGATGAAATCGGCGATGATGAGGCGCGCGCTGCGGAAGGCAGTGTCGCCGCTGGTGATGGGCGCCGCAACCACTCCGAGAACGGCGAGGATCCCTCCGAGCAAACCAAGCCAGCTTTGCGAAACCTTGGTGACTACCGTGGGCGCAGCGGCTGTCAGGTCCGAACCTACCTCGGCGGCTCCTCCATCAAAGAAGAAATACGAAGAGACTGCGGCCCAGATCAGAGCTACCAGACCTTCCGTAATCATCGAACCGTAGAATACCGGACGCCCCAGTTTCTCGTTCTTCAGGCAGCGGGCCATTAGCGGGCTCTGGGTTGCGTGGAAGCCGCTTATGGCACCGCAGGCGATGGTGATGAAGAGGCAGGGGAAGATGGGCTGGCCGTTAAGGCCTATCGATGGACCGCGGTTCTGCAGACCGTCCCAGATTTCCGGCAGATGGGGCCATTTGACAAAGAGGCATACCATCAGGGCGGCTGCCATGAACAGCAGCGCGAAAGCGAAGAGGGGATAGATCTTGCCTATTATCTTGTCGATGGGCAGAAGGGTGGCGATGATATAATAAAGGAAAATGATGCCTACCCAGAGCATGATGGCTCCGCGGGTGCCGTCACCGGCCATGTCGCCGAGAATCAGGGCGGGGCTGTAGACGAAAACCGTACCAACCAGCAGCAGAAGTACGATGGAGAATACCAGCATCACTTTCTTCGTTCCTGCGCCCAGATAGGAGCCGACGAGTTCGGGCAGACCCGCTCCGTCGTGGCGCACGGAAAGCATTCCCACGAAATAGTCGTGCACGGCCCCTGCGAAGATGCACCCCAGTACTATCCACAGGTAGGAGGCCGGACCGAACTTGGCGCCCATGATCGCCCCGAAGATAGGCCCTGTCCCCGCAATGTTGAGGAACTGGATCATGAATACCTTCCAGGTCGGCAGGGGAACGTAGTCGACACCGTCGGCCTTGCTGACAGCCGGGGTGATACGCTTGGGATCGGGGGCGAATACTTTGTCTACGAATGCGCCGTAAATGGCATAGCCCGCAATCAGGGCGATGATGCAAAGCAGGAATGAAAGCATGGTTTTAGTTTTTCAGTCCTGCAAATTTAGTTATTTTACTGCAATTTTGAATAGTGG
>Ga0310691_10002623_pt1 | contig 23326 bp, 19 predicted proteins | sample 176DNAGHGlowgp2_FD_203887 | JGI IMG/M metagenome (GOLD analysis project Ga0310691, IMG submission 203887) | Sheep rumen microbial communities from Palmerston North, Manawatu-Wanganui, New Zealand - 1766 DNA GHGlow gp2 (v2) (version 2) | ecosystem: Host-associated > Mammals > Digestive system >...
AGTAACTTTAGCACCCTTCTTCAAACGTCTTCCTGGATGAACCATTACTTCCCAGATGTCACCTTCAATTCTATTCAATAATAAAAATTCTACATTTACACCTGTGTCTTCTTTAATTCCATATAACCTTGCTGGAATAACTTTTGTGTTATTTCTTACTAGACAATCTCCTGGTTTTAAGTAATCTAAAATATCTTTGAATACCTTGTGTTCTATAGTTTTGTTTGTTTTATCTAACACCATTAATCTTGATTCATCTCTTTTTTGAATTGGTGTTTGAGCAATTAATTCCTCTGGTAAATTATAATTAAAATCTGATACTTTCATTTTATTTCCTTTCTCTCTGCCATTTATCTACGTTCCCATTGGCACACTTTCATAACTCGTTACATTATACTAAAAAATATGACAAAAATCAACATAATTTGAAATATAATTATGTTGATTTGCATATTTTATGTAAATATGATATAATATTCACAGTTGATTTTTCAGCTAAAATTTATAGCCACTTAAATGTTGGCAGAAGCACTCCAATATGAGTGTAGAGGTACAAAATGAAAACTAGCACAACAAAACATGAAATTCCTGGCGAACTCTGTATAATGAATCTCGAAGGCAATTCTCCCGCGGAACAGCACGTAATGCAGTATCTGTTATATGACACAGACTACATTGTTATCCCGAGATGCCCTTCAACAAGAGAGGAATGCAAGGCCGCAGGATACAGTGACAAGCAAATCGAGACAGCTTGGCTTTCATTTAAAAAATATGCAAAAAAATGCGTATCTGGAGAGCCCACTCGATTTTCAAAAGATGATTGCATGAAATACAACATCAAGGATGGTCTGATTGCAATCTACACTGAATCTGCAATTAAGGTTGCAAAACCTTTCGGTTTTCAAACAGCAAGGCTGATTGAACTCGGCTTCAAACATGATGAAAACCTCTTCGTTCCTTTCTCACACAGAGAAGCTTATTACAACAGGACGAATGATACGCTTTTTGTTCTCTGGTAAAAACCTCAAACACAAAAACGGTTCAGCTTAATTGCTGAACCGTTTTTTCGCTATAGGAAATTGGAACCGTCCCCATTTCCCATCTAATTATTTTAAATTTTCGCTGCATCTATGACAAATTGTAGGATTTTCCTTGTCTTCACCAACAGTTGTAGAATACATCCAACATCTCTCACATTTTTCACCATCTGCAACTTCAACTTTGATATCATCACTACCATTTACAATTTCTAATCCTGAAACTATAAATACAGTCATTAATAATTCTTCATTTTCTTTTAAGAAATCATACTCTGTTCCTTCTGCTGAAATTACAACTTTTGCATTTAATGAATGTCCTATAACTTTTGCAGCTCTAGCTTCTTCTAGTTTCTTAGCTACGTTTTCTTTTAAAGCTATAATTTTATTCCATTTAGCTTCTAAGTCTTTGTTTTCATATTTGCTATTAACCTCTGGATAATATGTTAGCATTACGCTTTCAACATTCTCATTTTCTGTGTGAGGCATATATTTCCAAATTTCTTCAGCTGTAAAGCATGTCATTGGAGCTAAAATTTTAACTAAAGCATCTAGAATTAAATACATTGCAGTTTGAGCTGATTTTCTTTCTTTTGAATCTGGTTTTGAAGTATATAATCTGTCTTTTATTATGTCTAAATAGAAGTTACTCATATCAACAACACAGAATGTATTAATTGTTTGATATGCTTTGTTAAAATCATATTCTTCATATGCTTTTGAACAATCTGCAATTAATTTATTTAATTTGATTAATGCAAATTTATCAATTTCTTCTAACTCTTCATATGGAGTTAAAGCATTAACATCTAATCCATCAATATTACCTAAAATAAATCTTGCTGTGTTACGTATCTTTCTATATACTTCTGCAACTTGTTTTAAAATTCCTTTTGAAATACTTACATCTGAAGTATAATCTGATGATAAAGCCCATAATCTTAGAATATCTGCACCTAATTCATTACACATTTGAATTGGATCAATACCATTTCCAAGGCTCTTTGACATTTTTCTACCTTGTTCATCAACAACATATCCATGTGTTACAACCTCTTTGTATGGTGCCTTATTTTTTGTAGCAACAGAAGTTAATAATGAAGATTGGAACCATCCTCTATATTGGTCACTTCCCTCTAAATATAGATTTGCTTCAGGTAATCCTCTTTCAGCTAAAACAGACTCGTGTGTTGAACCAGAATCAAACCAAACATCCATAATATCTGTTTCTTTTGTAAATTCTGCACATCCACATTCAGAACATTTAGCGTTTTCTGGCATTAAATCTTTAACATCCATGTCAAACCATGCATTTGTTCCTTTTTCTTTAACTATATTTTGAATTTTTTCTAAGCTTTCTGCTGTAACATATTCCTTTTCACAATTTTTACAATAGAAAATTGGAAGTGGAACTCCCCATGTTCTTTGACGAGAAATACACCAATCATTTCTATCTTCAATCATTTTTGTGATTCTTTCTTCACCCCAACCTGGATACCATTTAACAGTTTTAATTGCTTCTAATGCTTGTTTTCTAAATCCATCAACAGATGCAAACCATTGGCTTGTAGCTCTGAAAATAATTGGATGTTTACATCTCCAACAATGTGGATATGAGTGGTTTATAGTTTGTTTTGCTAATAATAAGTCATGTTCTTCTAACCATTTTATAATCTCTTTATCAGATTTAGCATAATACATTCCAGCAAATGGACCAGCTTCTTCTGTTTGATGTCCCTTGCTATCTACAGTAACAATGATATCAAGATTATTTTTTAATCCACATAAATAATCTTCTTTACCATATCCAGGAGCTGTATGAACTGCACCTGTACCAGTATCTAATTCAACTAAAATTGTATCATCACTTCCAAGAACAACTCTTGATTCTCTTGGTAAAAATGGATGTCTACATCTTACACCCTCTAATTCATTTCCTTTGAAGGCTTTAATTGTTGTATAATCTTTAATTTCAGCTATTTTCATAACTTTATCTACTAAATCTGTAGCTATAATTAATTTTTCCCCGTTAGCTTCTACTAAGCTATATTCAAAATCAGGAGATATAGTTATTGCAACGTTTCCAGGTAATGTCCATGGTGTTGTTGTCCAAATAACAAAAAATACGTCTCTTTCATCAAATAAGCCATTTCCTTCAACTACTGGGAATTTTACATATGCAGTATTTGAATTAACGTCTTTATATTCAATTTCAGCTTCTGCTAAAGCTGTTTCACAATCAGTACACCAATAAACAGGTTTTAAACCTTTATATATATATCCTCTTTTATACATTTCACCAAAAACTTCTAATTGTTTAGCTTCCATTTGTGGTTGGTATGTAATATATGGATTCTCCCAATCTGCTAATACTCCTAAACGTTTAAATCCTTTAATTTGCACATCTTTATAATTTTGAGTAAATTCTTTACATGTGTCTCTAAATTGAGAAACTGGAATTTCATCTCTATTTAATCCTAGTTTTTCAATTGCTTTTTTCTCAGTTGGCATACCATGTGTATCAAACCCAGGAATAAATGGAGTATAATATCCCTTCAAGTTTTTATATCTAACAATAGTATCTTTTAAAACTTTATTTAAAGCGTGACCAACATGAATTTCTCCATTAGCATATGGAGGGCCATCATGTAAAACAAATGGTTCTTTTCCTTCATTTTTCTTTAACATTTTTTCATATAAACCATTTTTAAATACTTCATCATATATATGTGGTTCATTTTCTGGTAGATTTCCTCTCATTGGAAAATCTGTTTTTGGTAAATTAAGTGTTTTACCATAATCTTTCTTTTCTTCACAATTTTCACACATTTTAAATCTCTCCTTTTCTAAAAATATATACAGTTTTAGAACATAACAATCAAAAAAAGCTATCAGTCCTAAAACATAGTTTAGGACGAATAGCTTTAATCCGCGGTACCACCTAATTTAAAAGATTATCATTTACTTTTCTTAAAAATTGTAAACTCATCTTTTCTCTTAATTTCTTTTAACGCAAGAATACGATTTAGCTTAATTACCTATGCTTTCAGCTAAATAACCTAAAGGTGATAACAAATAATTTATTATCTTGCTAGAATTCCACCAACCTCTAGCTCTCTATTAGTTTTACATTATTTGTGTTGTCCTTTACATTGTTTTATGTTTATTAATATCTACATAATAACACTTTTTTCTTTTTTTATCAAGTGCTTTTTTAAATATTCTTCATCAATTCTTCAAATCTTTCAGCTGAAATTATTTCCTTAGCTAAAAGCTCATTAGAAATAACTTCAAGTGCATTCATATGACTAGCTAAAATTGATTGTGCTTTAAAATCAGCTTCATTTACTAATGCTTTAATTTCATTTCCTATCATATCTGTGTATTTATCACCAAGTAATTCTAATTGATAAGGATCTTTTTCTAAATTAATATGAACTGGTCCTACTGCTTCACTCATACCGTAAACAGTAACCATGTTTTTAGCAATATCGTTTGCAACTTCTAAGTCATTACTTGCACCTGTTGAAATATCACCTAAAGCCAATTTCTCAGCAGCACGTCCACCCATTAATGCTATTAATTTTTCTAGCATTTCATTTTTAGAAATATATGCTTTATCTTCATTAGTTTTATACATAGTGTATCCACCAGCCATACCTCTTGGTATAATTGATATTTCTTTTATATCTTTTTGTGTCTCTAAGAAATGGCTTACTATTGCATGTCCAGCCTCATGTACTGCTGTTCTTCTCTTATCTTTTTCAGATATAACTCTATTGTGTTTTTCTAGTCCAACAGTAACTTTCTTTAATGCATCCTCTATATCTTTATTTGTAATACTTTCACGTTCTCTAATTGTTGCAATAATTGCTGCTTCATTAAGAATATTTGCAAGTTCAGCTCCAGTGAATCCTGCAGTATCTTCTGCAATACTTCTTAAGTTTACATCTTGAGCAAATTTCTTGCCTTTAGCATGTATTTTAAGAATTGCTTCTCTTCCATTTAAATCTGGTAAACCAACTGTAATTTGTCTATCAAATCTTCCTGGACGAAGTAATGCTTTATCTAACATTTCTGGTCTATTTGTTGCAGCTAAAACTATTATAGTTTCATCTGTATCAAATCCATCCATTTCAACTAATAATTGATTTAATGTTTGATTATTTTCAGTTTCTGCGCCACTTGATGATGTTCTTCTTGAACCTATTGCATCAATTTCATCAATGAAAACTATACATGGAGCAACTTTTCTTGCTTTCTCAAATAACTTTCTAACTCTTGATGCACCAAGACCAGCAAACATCTCAATAAATTCAGAACCACTCATTGAAATAAATGGTACATTTGCTTCACCTGCAATGGCTTTAGCAATTAATGTTTTACCAGTTCCTGGGTTTCCACATAACAATACACCACGTGGAACTTTTGCACCCATTTCAGTAAATTTCTTAGGATTTTTTAAGAAATCTACAATTTCTATCATTTCTTGTTTTTCTTCATCTAATCCAGCTACATCATCAAATTTTACTTTTGTTTTTTGAGTCTCTGAATCATAAATTTTTCCTTTTTCACCCAAACCTTGCATTTTAAAAATCATTAATACTAATACAATTAATATTATAGTTGGTAAAAATGAAATTAAAGTTCTAAGGATTGATATAAATACATTTCTCTCTTTTTGAATTAAATTTATCTTAATTCCGCTATCAGACTTATCTTGAACTAATTCAATGAAAGAATCTACGCTTGGTATCAAAACTTTTTTCTCTTCTTCTTCATTTATTAATTTTACTTTTGCAGTTTCACTACCTTCTGTCATCTCTATTTTTTCAACTGTACCATCATTTATTTTAGTAAGTAATTCAGTATATGGCATATTTTTTTCTTCATTTTCTTTATTAAAGTTTATGAAAAAGAAAACACCTACTACAGCAAGAATAATAAGTAATGTTGCAGCTACAATAAGTCCAATATTTGATTTTTTATTATTATCATTGTTTTTTGAGCTCATTTATTTTTTCTCCTTTTGTATTATTTTCTTCATGATTATAAATATTATTCTTTAAAAAATACATTTACTTAAAATTTGTCAAGTTCATTTAGCAAGCGAACTTGACAAATTTTAAACTTATCATTTAGTTTGTTTTTGGTTTATTTGAATCTGTTGTCTCTTTTGGTTCTGTTGGTTTGGCTGGTTCTTCAGGTTTCTTTTCTTCTGCCTTACCTATAGTTATTTTTATTCTTCCTTGTTTTGAAAGAACAGTACCTGCATTTACACTTTGTGATATAACTTTTCCAACCTTTGAAGCATCAGTAGTTGTAACATGATCAATTTCAACTGTTAATCCTCCTAACGCTGCCTTAGCTTCAGCTTCAGTTTTGCCAATAACATTTTGGACTGTAATATCAGTATCCTTAGGAACTTCAGTAGTAACTACTGTTGCATTTTCCTCTTCTTTCTTTTGACTTTCAGCTGTATGAACATCACATGTTTCTGTAACCACTGTATATTTATCTCCGCCATCAGTTCTCCATTTAGCATTAACTTCTTTTTCTGGCATTGCTAAACCATGTACTGTTTCCTTTGATGGACAGAATTCTGTTGCAAGTTTATGTGTTTCTGTACATACTTCAAATGAATTATGACCTTCACATTTACCTGGAACAGCACCTTCAACAAAGTATTCAACATAAGTATCTGTACAATCTGCAGTTGCACATTTTCCAGATTTTTTACAAACTCTTGCTGTAACAACATTTCCAGGTTTTTCAAATAATTTTGCTTCCTTATTTTCATGAACCTTTTTCATTACATTATTCCATATTAAAGTTGCTGGACTACCTCCATATGTATTAACTTGCTCTGGTTCATCATATCCAAACCATGTTGCTGCTGTATAATATGGAGTAAATCCACATAACCATACGTCTTTTTGTTCTTGTGTAGTACCTGTTTTAGCACCTACATCAATATTAGCCATTTTACAAATTCTAGCTGTACCTTGAGCACCTTCTACTGGTTGTTTTAATAATGATTTCATTACATAAGCATTTCCTTCTGAAAATACTCTTCTTGATTCTTGAGTAGCCTCAACTAAAACATTTCCTGATGAATCTTCAACTTTAGTATAGAAAGTTGGTTGAATATAAACACCATCATTAGCTATTGTTGCATATGCTGCAGCCATCTCTAATGGGCTTATACTTGCAGTACCTAATGCTAAGGATGTATTTGAATCACTTACACCATTTTCAGTTTCTGATGCTTTTACTAGTGAACTAACGCCTAAGCTTCTCATAAAATCTATAGAATTGTCTGGTCCTAATTCTGTCATAACCTTACATGCTACGATGTTAGAAGAAACTTCCAACGCATCCCTTACTGTACATAATCCTGTTTTTTGATTACTTGCATTATTTGGATGATATGTTGGTCCAAAATATGTTGGATATGTATTATCATATACTGTAGATGCATTTATTATTCCTTTTTCAAGTGCTGCACCATATACTCCAATTGGTTTGATTGAAGAACCTGGTTGACGAATACTGTTTATTCTATTAATACCAACAGCGTCAACATCTGTTCCTAAACCACCCATGCATCCAACAACTCTACCTGTTTTATGATCTATAATTACCATTGCTGATTGTGTGTGTGCACCTTCAGCAGCTTTTGGATTTGTTGCAGCTTTTACATATGTTTCTGCTTTATATTCTGCTTCTACTATATCTTGAACAGATTTTTCTTGAGTTGTATAAATTTTTAGTCCTCCTCCAAATACACGATTTCTTGCATATTCTTCAGACATTCCTTTTTGTTCTACTAAATCTTTAACAACTTGCTCAACAGCTGCTGAAACATAATAATCTTTTATAGTTGTACTTGGTAATTCACCTTTTTCAAATTTTAATCCTTCATCAACTTTTGCAACTGCTTCATTATATTGTCCATCATTTATGTAATTTAATTCTTTCATCTTACCCAAAACTGTTTTTGTTCTTGATTTTATTCTTTCAGTATTTGGATTATCTTTATATGGATTATATTGACTTGGGCTATGTGTAACACCAGCTAAAAATGCACATTCCTCTATTGATAAATCACTTGCTGATTTATTAAAGTAGTACATTGATGCAACTTCAACACCACATATATCTCCACCACTTGATGCTAATGGGATTAAATTTAAATATAATTCTAATATATCTTTTTTCTCAATCATTTTTTCAATTTGATATGCTCTTGACATTTCTCTTATTTTTCTTTGCATACCAGCTGTACCACTACTGTCTTTTTCGTTTGTTATGTTCTTAACTAACTGTTGAGTAATAGTACTTCCACCGAAATTAGATTCTCCAGAATGTGTTACGAACTTAATTGTTGCACCTGCTGTTCTTTTTATATCAACACCTTTATGTTGATAGAATCTTTCATCTTCTATTGCAACAAAAGCTTTTGGTAAATACTCACTCATATCATCAATACTAATAATTTTTCTGTTTTCTTTACCTGATAATTCAGCAATAACATTTCCGTCAGCATCATATATAATTGTATTTGAAACGCCTATTAACAAATCTTCTTTTGTTAATGCAAATTTATCACTAAATACAATACCTGCAAAAATTCCTGCAAAAATTAAAATAACTAAGAATATTAAAGCAAGTCCAATTAATATTACCCTTTTTAAAATTTTACGCTTTTTATTGTCACCTTTGCCTTTTTTATTTTTAAGCTTACTTGTCATTTTAGCTTTTTTTATTGGGCCATTAGTATTTGAACTGTTATTCTTATCATATCTTTTTATAGGATTAATCCTTGTAGAATTTTTTGTACTCTTATTTTTGTTTTTACTTCTGTTAATATTTCTACTATTCATCATATTTCTCCTTTTCTGATATTTATTATCAAAACTTACCTTATTATTATATTACAAAACTATGAAAAATGAAAGACTTTTTTTGATATTTATTATCTTTATTTTTTATCACTTTACGGAATTTAGAACATCCTTATAATTCGTTACAACACATGCTCCATCTTTAATTAATAAATTTGTTCCTTGTGAATTAAGATTGTCTATATTCCCTGGAACAGCCAATATCTCTTTTCCATATTCTAATCCAAATTCTGCCGTTATCAAAGAACCACTTTTCACCTTTGCTTCAACCACAACAACTGCATTAGATAAAGCACTTATTATTCTGTTTCTTGCTGGGAAATTTAATTTTTCTGGCTTTGTACCAATAATATACTCGGTAACTATTAGACCATTATTTTTTATAATTCGTTCATATAAATCTTTATTTTCAAATGGATACACATAATCTAATCCATTTCCTATAACTGCAATAGTCTTGCCTTTGGCTTCTAATGCACCTATATGTGAAAATTTGTCTATTCCTTTTGCTAGTCCACTTACAATACATATATTTTCTTTTGCTAAATCATATGCTAATTTTTGTGCAATTTTTTTCCCATAGTTAGTACAATCCCTACACCCAACCATAGCAACACTTATATTTTTTAATAACTCCGTATTGCCTTTTGTAAATAATACAATTGGTTTATCATATATGTTCTTCAACTTTTCAGGATACTCATCATCCATTATATTTATCATTTTTATATTATTTTTTTCCATATAATATTCATATTGTTCAAGTTTTTCTCTAGCTATTTTATCCACTATTGCATTTATTTCTTCATCACTTAACATTGTTTCATTTTTTAATTTCTTAACATCTAGATTCCATATATTTTCAATTGTTCCATATTTATTTAATAATTTTTCCTTTTGTACACACGTTAGTTTTTTTATTTTTGAGAACCAAATCCAGTATTTTCTGTCCATAAGCCTTTATATGATTAAAAAATCATATTCTCCTTTCTTTGCTTCCCTCTTTTTCTGCTTTTTTACATAAAAAGAGAGCTGTATTTTTATTTAGCCCCCAATTTCATTTAATTAATCCGCCAAATCTTTTGCTGCTTTAACAACATTTGTCATAAGCATAGCAATTGTCATTGGCCCAACTCCACCTGGAACAGGCGTAATATAAGATGCTTTTTTCTCAACATTTTCGAAATCTACATCTCCTACCAATTTTCCTTCTTCATTTCTATTTATTCCAACATCTATGATAACAGCCCCATCTTTTACCATATCTTCTGTAACAAATTTTGCTTTTCCAAGTGCAGCAATTAAAATATCTGCATTTCTTGTGATTTCTTTAATATTTTGTGTTTTTGAATGACACACAGTAACTGTTCCATTTTTCTTAAGCATACATTGTATTAATGGTTTACCTACAATGTTGCTTCTGCCTATTATCACAACATTTTTTCCTTGAACATCTATGTCATAAGCTTCTAACATTTTTACAACCCCAAATGGTGTACATGATATAAAACAGTCTTCTCCAATAGATAGTTTTCCTACATTAATTGGATGGAATCCATCAACATCTTTTCTATAATCTATTTTGTTAAATGCTTGATTTATATCTAAATTTTTAGGTATTGGACTTTGTAAAAGAATTCCATGAATATCTTTTCTATTATTTAATTCTTCAATTAATCCTAATAGTTTTTCCATTGTTATATCTGCGCCCATTAAAAATTCTTCATAATCTATGCCAATTTCTTCACAAGCTTTGCTTTTATTTTTTACATAAACCTTTGAAGCCTTGTCATCTCCAACCATTATAACTGCAAGCTTTGGAGTAATTCCTTTGTTTCTTAGTTCTACCACTTCATTTTTTAACTCCATTCTAATTCTTCTTGCAAGATCTTTACCATCGATTAAAATTGCCATATGTTATCCTCCGTTTTTCATTTTTTCATCTATCTGAATATTATTATAGAACAGTTGTTCTTATCAGTCAATATATTTTAATTCATTTTTTTAATTTTCGTCTGACAAAATTCGACATTAAAAGTTCCTACACGAAAACTTAAAGTGTTTTCATTTGTCTCAAAATCTGCACACTTAAAGCTATATCTTTAGCATCTAATCCATGAAGTTTTTCCAATTCATCAACACTTCCATGTTGAACAAAAACATCATCATACCCATAACATTTAACGTGCGCCCCATCAATTTTACACTCATTAATAAGTTCTATAACACTTGTACCCAATCCGCCATGTAAAATTCCATCTTCAATTGTAATAACATTTTTTGTTTTTCTTATTGAACGCTCAATTGTATATGAATCTAATGGCTTAAGAAATCTGGCATTTATCACTTCGCAATCAATTTCTTGTTCTTTTAATAAGTCGCTTACTTCAACTGCTCTTTCAACCATTTTTCCAATTGCAATAATTGTTAAATCTTTGCCCTCTTTGATTACTTCTGCTCTACCATTTTTTATATCTTCACATTCTTCAAATTTAGTTTCTCCTTCTCCTCCTCTTGGATATCTAATTACAACAGGAGAATTTAGATTAACAGCAAATTCGAGCATTTTACCAAGTTCTTCAAAATTCTTAGGTGCCATAATTGTAATATTAGGAACCAAAGCAAAAAATGCCATATCAAACAAACCTTGATGTGTTTCACCATCATTTCCAACAATTCCTGCTCTATCAACACACATTACAACAGGCAAATTTTGAATACAAATATCATGAATAACCTGATCATAAGCTCTTTGATAAAAAGATGAATATATAGAAACAACCGGCTTATATCCTTTTTTCGCCATTCCTGCTGCCATTCCTAAAGCATGTTGCTCCGCAATACCTACATCAAAAATTCTATTTGGAAATTGTTTTTTAAATTCTTTCAATCCAGTTCCATCGATCATTGCAGCAGAAACTGCAACTATTTTTTCATCTTTTTTTGCCAATTCAATAAGCTTATCTCCAAAGGCTTTTGAATAATCCATTTTCTTTTCTTTTTTAGGCTTTCCCGTTGCAATATCAAAACTTGGTGTACTATGAAATTTATCTGGATTTTCTTCAGCAATCTTATATCCTTTCCCTTTTTTAGTAATTACGTGTATTAATACTGGTCCGCTAATGAATCTACTAGTTTTAAAAACACTTTCAAGTTTTTCAATGTCATGTCCATCAACAGGTCCTAAATATGTAAACCCTAAATCTTCATAATACATTTTAGGAATAAAAATTTGCTTAATTCCTCTTTTAATTTTTTGAATAACCCTCACAATGTGCTTACCAACATGAGGAATTTTTAGAATTACATTCTTAATCTTCACATTGGTTCTTGTGTATAATCTTTTAGTTCTTAATTTGCTTAAAAAATATGTCATTCCTCCAACATTTTTCGAAATACTCATTTCATTATCATTTAAAATGACTGTAACATCAGCATTACTACTGCCTGCATCATTTAAAGCTTCTTGAGCCATTCCTCCAGTTAGAGCTCCATCACCAATTACAGCAATCACCCTATTTTTTCTATCATCTAATTTATTAGCTCTTGCCATTCCAAGAGCTACAGAAATCGATGTGGAACTATGTCCTGTGTTAAAGCAATCATATTCAGATTCAGATGTTTTTGGAAACCCTGCAATTCCATTAAGTTTTCTTAATGTATTCATTTGATTTTTTCTTCCAGTTAGAATTTTATGCACATAAGTTTGATGTCCAACATCCCAAATGATTGAATCCCTTGGAGTATTAAAAACGCTGTGTAACGCTATTGTTAGTTCTACAACACCTAAATTAGATGCCAGATGTCCTCCATTCTCAGAAACTATTTTTAATATTTTTTGACGTAACTCATCAGCTAATTTTTCTTTTTCTTTTATATTTAATTTTTTTAAATCTTTTACATTATCTACTTTATTTAATATTTCTTCCACTTATTAAACCCCTTATATTCCTATAAATAAGTCTTTTTATAACTACATTATTTTTATATCATAAAAACCTTATGCTGTCTAGGTAGGAACATATTTTTGTCAAATAAATATCTTAACAATTTTAGTTCACATTTCACATACTATTGAATATATTTATTCAAGTAGGAGGTATTTTTATGGATGGATTATATGAATTTAATGTAAAATCACCAATGGGCAATATAAAAGCATTGGTTAAACTAATTACAAACGGAAGTATTTTAAGCGGATATGTTGATGTTATGGGAAAACGAAATGAATTTAATAATGGCGTTGTTAACGGAAATAATTTATCTTTGAAAGGAAAAATTGCAGCCGGTATGATGAATATTCAATACACTATTGTCGGAAATGTTCAAGGAGACGTTTTGAATTTGGCTGCTCAAACTAATATGGGAAATTTTAATTTACAAGGAAAAAGAATTAGTTAATGAGACCTTCCCAAATTCTCTCAAAAAATCAAATGGCACAATTTGAGTCAACCCCAAAATTGTGCCTTAAAAAAATATGATTAAATTTTCCTATCAATTCCTCGTTTAGCACCCCACATGCAAGGTAAAGTGCATTTGAAACCTGGAAATGTACATCTTGCTCCTTTTGAATAAGGAACTAAGTACTCATAAATTGTTTTTTTAGAATCTTTTGTATTTTCCATATATCTGTTAAGAATTTCTTTAGTCTGAAGTGCTATTTCCAACTGAGCAGCTCCGCATAATCTTTCTTGGCATTTCATCACAAAATTTTCTACTGTTCCTCTCTCGTTGATATCAAGCAATAATCCCTGAGGGAACTCATCGTCAAGGCTTGTAATGTCTTTTATCCATTCTTCTTCATAAGCTGTACCTTTAATAATAGGTGGTACAAAATATTTATGCTCTTCAGGAATGAAAATTTCATAATATAATGTACGATGTCTTTGAGCCTGAGCAAGTTCAGCAAATGTACCTTGATAATTTACACAGTAGTTTTCACCAAATTCTTCTTCCCTTTTTCTTTTTGCAAACAATGAAATCGTTCTTCCTTTAACATCTGAATTTAGCTCTGGAACTAATAAATCACTTATCTGTTCATTAAACTCTTTAAAAACCTTTTTCAACTTAACATTAAATGCAGTATCTTCCGCATTTTTAATGAAGTTTTCAAACCAATGAGCAATATAATTTAGCTGTCCAAAGTTAACAGTGTATTCCATTATTGTTGCAGGTGTAAAAACACTTATTAAGTATCTAGCATTTTCCATTGCAAGTTTTTTTACTTTCTTTTCGTCAATTTCAGGATATTCTTCTAAAATCACTTTTTGATAAATATCAATCCATTTTTCATACAATTTTTCTTCCTTTTCAGAAGGTTCCATCTTAGTGTATCTTGCTGATTTTTCAGATGTGTTATACATCTTTTCATTATTTAAAATCATAGCTAAGATTTTAGGAATTCCCTCTAATGATAAGTTGTAGGTTACATGACCAAAAACACTGTGATGTCCTGAGTTTAAAGTTCCCTTTGCTCTTTTCTCAGTTTTTTCTGTTGGCTCTGAAAATAATGTATCAATACTATCAGGCATATAACATATTCCAGCTGATTTTCCAGAAAAATTAATTGCTTCTTCTTTTGGCATTGTGTAGCCTACTTTGGTTGATGCTAATACTTTAATTTGCATAATCTACATCTCCTTTTGTGAATTTTTTATTTACTGTTTTCACAGATCATTTGAATTATAGCATTGCATATTTCATATTTCAACAATTTTTTTAAATTTAGTTTTTATACTTTACCTTGACTTTTCATTTCAAATAAATTAATATTGTTTTAGCAAATTTACTAAATATATAAAACAACAAATCAAAATAAGAAAGGATGGAAAAACTATGAGCAACTTAATTACATATCTATTTCAAACAAACGCATTCAGAATAAGTCCTGAAGACAAACCATTTTGGTACACATCTGGAAAAATAGGACCTTATTTCATGAATGCTCAATTTTTATATGGAAGTGAGGATGATGCAAATTCTTTACTTGCATTTATTGACGAAGAATTAGAAAACTCTACAAAATACGACTTACCAAAAGATGTTTTTGAAAAAACATTTGCACAATACAACTCTAACGAAATATACAAAACTACAATAGATGAATTTGTTGCATTTGTAAAAAATAACATCAATCTATCAGAAATTGACTACATTTCTGGTGGAGAAAGAAGAGATTGGTTTTTCTCAAATATGGTAGCACATTTACTTAACAAACCACACATCACAATTTTCAAAGACTTATCTTTAGTAAGCAGTACTTCTGATTTTTCAGAAACTACTGATATAACAGATTTATCTAATAAAAACGTTTTACATGTTGCAGACTTGCTTAACGTAGCATCAAGCTACCTACGTGCTTGGATTCCTGCAATAAAAGACTTAGGTGGAAATTTAAAATGGAGTTTAGTTGCTGTAGATAGAATGCAAGGTGGTGCTAAAGCATTAGAAGAAGCAGGAGTTACATCTTATTCTTTAATAAATGTAGACAATTCACTATTTGAAAAAGCTTTAGAATTAAATATTATTAACGAAGCTCAATTAGAAACATTAAAGAAATTTAAAGAAAATCCAGACGAAACAATGAGAAACTTTTTAATAGCACATCCAGAATTTATTGAAGATTCTTTAAAAGCTGGTGGCAAAAGTGAAAAAAGAGCTAGACTTTGCTTAGATAGTAATATATATAATTTATAATTTATTAAAATCAGAGACGGAGAAATTTTAAACTTTCTCCGTCTCTAATTTTAATAAATTAATTTTATTCTCTAACCAACAAATCCAAAAGTTCAACTTCTTGATTCATCTCTTCGTCACCAATCTCCTTGATTTCATTTTTCAAATAATTCTTCAAAGTCATTAAAATATCAACATATTCATCACTAACATTAATACTTTGAGATGTTCTTTCATTTTCACCTAATAAAATTCTAACATCCTCAGGTTCAACATATGGGCAATCAACAATACCTGTTTCATTTGTGATTAGAACTTTACTCTTATTCTTTACTTGAATATCTATGCCTTTTTGTTCAATATAATTAGCTCTCTCAAATAAAATCCAATCTTTCATTACATTAGCATATCTTGTTAAAGCAATAGCTTTTCTAATTCCGGTATTATCGTAATGTTCTTTAACTAATGAACCAAATTCGACAGTTTGTTCATTTGTATGTTTTTCTCCATTTCTATCTTTATATGAAACCATAATTTTACCACTTGGTAAAGTAGTTCCTACTATTTCTCCGTTATTACCAACCGGTTTTACTTTTAGCAATATTACTCCACCTTTAACTTCTCCTTCTGAATTACTACTTGAAGGGAATAAAGTATTAACCTTCATAATTGTTCCTGATGTTTTTTCTCTTGTATCTGTTCCATAAACTTGAACAATTTCATATTCATCTGTGTTTAATTTTAATTCTAAATCAAACACTAATGGTGTAACCATATAATCAAATTCTTCACCCATTACTTTCTTAAATTCATCTGAATTATGGACAGAATAGTAATTTGCACCTCTTACATCTGATAAACATTCAATAACTTCTGTGTTAAAGTCAACTCCAACACCTACAAATGTTGTATATATTCCGTTATCAGCATTTTCTTTTACATATTTTGTTAATCCTTCTTTTGAAGTAGTTCCTAAATTAGGCATAGCATCTGTAATAACAATAATTCTATTTTCATATTCATCATTATTTAGCATTTCTTCAGAAAATAGCTTTGTTCCTTCTGAATAACCCGCTTCGAAGTTTGTTCCTCCTTGTGGTGTAATTTCAAGAATATGTTCTTTTATTTTTTCAATATCTGTTTCACCAACTAAATTAACAGGTTTTGCAAGATATGCACTATTGTCAAATAATACAATTCCCAATCTATCATCTGGTTTTAATTGGTCAATTAAACAATTTAATGACTCATTTGCAATTTGCATCTTACTTCTTCTATCACCAGTTTTATCACCATCTACATAATTTCCATCATAGTAATATTCATTAAACCCTGATGACATAGAACCTGAAACATCCATAACTACAACTACATTTAATTTTTTTCTTTGGAAATCACTTTCTTTTATGTTAGAATTTAGCCCAACTGTCATATAGTATTCCATTTTACCTGAAATCGGATCTTTTGAAACAGCTACACTATATGTTGGGTAAAACATATCCTTAGAATTATCTCCATTTAAATTTCCGCTTCTACCTGTGTCAAAATAGTAATTATAAAATAATCCATTGTAAGTTAAATCTGTTGATATTGGTAAATATCTATTTTTGATATTTTCTCTGAAGTTATCCACATTTTTTGCACCGCCAACAGAAAATCCTAAAGTAGAGTCTGATGCATACATTCCCTCTGAAACTGCATTCGTAACACCTTTACTTGATGATACTCCACTTGATTCATAAAGTACATAACCATCTCCATTAGATACTGAATGATCATATTTCCAGTCATCCACTAAATTTGCATTACCTTTCTTTTCTCCATAAACAGGATCTACAGCTTTCTTTATTTTATCTTTGAAAAATATCCACAAGCCTCCGCTTAATATGCATAGTATTGTAACTATTGCTACCACTGTTATAATAATTTTTTTACTTTTCATCTTAAAATTCCTCCTTAGCATTTTTGTTTAACATCCTTGTCATGTTTTTCAATGCTACTATTTAGATGATTTCTTTTTTAACTTTTGTTGGTATTTTTTGAAAAAAATTATAAAAATTACTAATAAAGTAATTCCAATAGTTAAACTTGCTATTTGAATTCCATCAAAATTATTCAATGAATTTCCTTGAGCATCCGTTGTATTTTCGACCTCTGATGATGTTGTCGTCTCAGAAATTGAATTACTATCTTCTTTTTCACTTTTATTTTCAGAGGCCTGATTTTCTATGTTTTGAATTACTGAACTACCATCTTGTCCCTGAATTTCTGTTTCTTCTTGATTTTTATAGTTGTCTGTTTCAGTTTTATTATCAGATATATCTTTTTCTTTATTATCTTTTAAATATTCTTTTTCTTTCCAAAATTCTCCTCTTGCAATAACAATAATAAAAGCTAAAGCTGCACCAACCAAACTTCCTATTGAAACCTTTAAACTATTAATTGCATTATAATATTTCCATTGAACAGTTCCAATTGGTATATTCATAACTTGAGAAATCTTCTTGAACGTAAAATTTGAAAGTACCTTTAAAGATACAATGATTTTCTCATCTTCTTTTAACCCGCTAATTAGTTTATTATAATAATCTTTATCAATAACATCATCAATACCATTTGTGTTTTCAGGTATCTCATATATTTCCTCTATACTAATATTGGGTTTTGACTTTCTTAAAAATAATAAACATTCATTTTTGCTTACAGTAAACAACCAACTTGCTTCGTGATTTTCTGGCAATTTATTGATATCTAGTTTATAAATTTTAGTAAAAATCTCATGAGTTACATCTTCTGAATCTGCCTGATTCTTTATTATAGAAAATACTATTCCATATACTAATTTGTAATATTTCTCATATAAATTGTTATATGCATTTTGATTTTTATTTCGTAAGCTTTGAAATATCTCATGTAATTCCTTTTTATTTATTTTATTCAATAAAATTCCCCCTTTTTAGCCAACCTTATTATTAGTTATTTCTCTATTCTTGCAATACTCAAAAATAGGACATTCACTACATTTAGGTTTTCTTGCTATACAAGTTTTTCTTCCATGCCATACTAATAAATGATTTGCATCATAATAGTATTCTTTAGGAATACACTTTAATAAATCTTGTTCTATTTTTTCTGGATCAGAGTTTTTCGATAGCCCTAATTTATTTGCTATACGTTTTGCATGTGTATCTACTGCAATTCCTTGTGGATTATTAAAAGCTTCTAACATAACAACATTAGCACTTTTTCTTCCAACTCCTGGGAGTTTCATAAGATCGTCCATGTTTTCTGGAACCTCTCCATTAAAATCATTTAAAATCATTTCAGCTGTTGCTTTTACATTCTTTGCCTTGTTTTTGTAAAACCCACAAGGATGAATTATTTTTTCTAATTCTGATAATCTCATTTTAGCAATTGCTTCAGGCGTTCCGTATTTTTTGAATAAACCAGGCGTTGTTTTGTTTACTCTTTCATCAGTACATTGAGCTGAAAGCATAACAGCAACAACCATTTGGAAAGGTGTTTCAAAATCCAAACTACAAGTTGCGTCTGGATAATATTCTTTTAGTATTTGTATAATTTTTATTACATCGGATTTCTTCATTTATTTGCACCTCTCTAGTCAATCTCTACAAGTTCCTCTTTTTTATAACAATTTATTGATTTACTATTATTATAAAGATTTTCTGGTGCAATATCTTCACCAGTTTCCCATTCTATATTAATTCCAGAGATTTTTATTCTCTTAAACTTTTCAACATCTTTTAAATTACTAAAGAAAGGATATTCTAAATCCTTTTTCAAATCATAAATTTTTTCCTCACCATTTTTAAACTTTATATAAATTAGGTAATTTTTTAAAGCCTTTACTTCTATCGGTCTTGGCTCATTTTCGAAACTCATTAGTTAATCCCCCTTTTAATGAAGTGGATCAATCTTAAAATATTTTCCATCTTCATTTATTAATTTCCATAATGCACTTAATTCATTTTGATGGATTAAAATCCATGCTTTAACTAAACTTTTTTGTTTTGCCGGTAATCTTCCACTTAATTGATTTCCTTCAAAATCAAATGAAGCTTCGAACCCAGCATATTCCACATGTATATGTTCTTTATGATGTTTTGCTTCATCATGAAAAAACATTTTAATCACAATCCCATAAAATTGAGAAATTATAGGCATATATCAGCCTCCTTTATTATACCATCTTTGTTTTTGGGTTTCAATAATGAGAATTTATTTTAGAATAAATTTCAAAGATTATTTAAATTTAAAAGAATAAAAATCATTATTATAATAACATATAAATACTTATATTTCAATCATTTTCGCATGACATAATTCGACACAAATCCTTTTCAAAAAGAAAAAGCAACCTCAATTAGAGATTGCTTCCTGCAAGATAAATTATTTCTTCTTGCCGGTACATAAAATAAAAACACAGAAGATACTCACAGCAAACAAAACTTTAAGTAAAAATATTACAAAATGATATAATATTATTAAACTGATTACTAAAAGTACAATTGTCAAAACTATAAGTAATATCGTTTTTATTGTATCCTTCCGTTTCATTTTTTTCCTCCTACAATTTTAAATAAGATTTCGAGATTATTTATAACATTTTATAACGCATATTATATCACATTATGTAAAACATTTCAATCTCTTTCTTAACGCAGCCTTAAATATCTATATTTTCCCAAAATTCTTTCTCAAACCCCTTGACTTTTACCAAAATCTGTTATAAAATAGTAAAGCAATTAAATTGACATATGACTTGAAGGCAAACTTCTCCCCGGTAGTTTCACTTTAAGTTTCATATATAAATTAAATTATTTTATGAAATGGAGGGTAATTTTTACCATGAATAACACAACATATGTATTAAAAGGAAATGAAATCGAAAGAAAATGGTATATAATTGATGCTGCAAACAAACCATTAGGTAGAGTAGCAACAGAAGCTGCTAAATTATTAAGAGGTAAACACAAACCAACTTATACACCAAACATGGATGCAGGAGATCACGTTATAATACTAAATGCAAGTGAAGCAATTTTCACTGGAAAAAAATTAGACCAAAAAATTTACAGACACCATTCAGGATATATTGGTGGAATGAAAGAAACTACTGCAAGAGTAATGATGGAGAAAAATCCAGAAAAAGCAATGATGCTTGCAATCAAAGGAATGCTTCCTAAAAACACATTAGGAAGACAAATGCTTAAAAAAGTAAGAATTTATGCTGGTAGCGAACATGACAACGCAGCACAAAAACCAGAAATTTGGAATTTCTAATTTAAATTAAGGGAGGAAATAAAAAATGCCTAAAGCAAAATCAGAAAAAATAGTTTTCTACGGTACAGGAAGAAGAAAAAAATCAATTGCAAGAGTAAGATTAGTTGAAGGAACAGGTGTTATCACAATTAATGGTAGAAATATCGATGAATATTTCGGTGCTGAAACTTTAAAAGTTATAGTAAGACAACCATTAACAGCTACAGACACAGTTGCTAAATATGATGTAATTTGTAAAGTAATCGGTGGTGGATTCACAGGTCAAGCTGGAGCTATCCGTCATGGTATTTCAAGAGCTTTATTACAAGCTAATGGAGAATTTAGACCAACTTTAAAATCTGCAGGATTCTTAACAAGAGATCCTCGTATGAAAGAAAGAAAGAAATATGGTTTAAAGAAAGCAAGACGTGCACCACAATTCTCAAAGAGATAATATTTATACAAAAAGAAGCTTTTTACAGCTTCTTTTTTTGTGTTTAAAACAGCTTATACTGTAAAAAACAATAACTAATAGGGAACACATTAATTGTGTTCCCTATTCCTTTATTTTGCTAATTCAATTAAATCATCTTCTTTTACCCCATTCAAATTATAATAAGTAGATGGCACATCTCCTACTATTACAGCCTCTGCAATTAAAACCTGATTTGTAATACTTTGCTCAATTGTATCAAATGGAGTTAAAATAGTAACTGTACAATTAACATTTAAATAAATTCTATGCAAAGTCTGATTTATTCCAGATTGAGAAAACTGAGAAACTAAATCTGTTTCAACATTTCCAACCGTTGCCATCTTTATTGGAACATCAGGCCCTCTGCCGGATAGAATTTTAGTTCCGTGTAAAAGTTCCCAATTTTATTGAAAATTCATCACTGTTATAATTTTCAAGTCCTTCTTGAATTTTAAGTGCAACATCTGAAGTAATGGAATTTACTGTTGCAACATTCATTTGAATCATTTTAATATTTCCTTGTTCATCCCTTATCACATTCGATATATCTTCGTATTTATACTTTTCCATAACTACTGTGGCTTGTTCATTTGATACTTTTGTTGCAATAGCTTTTGCCATGTCAACACACAGTACATCCATCGTTGGCTCAATTGTGGCAATAATTCTATTTGCGATACATACAGCAATTATAACAATTATTGCTGTTTTTATTAATTTTCTATCAAATACATTTTTCAGTTTATCCTTGCCAAACTCGCTTATATTACTTCCACCTATTCCAGCTGAAATGCTTTCCAAGTTACTGTTTGAAAATGTTGTACCCCTTATACCACTCCTTCTGTTTCTCTTTTTTATCTTAGGAATTAATAATCTTTTTCTTGAATAAATTTTATCCATTTAATATCTGTCCCTAATTCTAATAATTTAAAAATATCTCCGTCCCCAATTTCAAAAATTTAAACAAACTTTGGAATAAACAACTGTTGCCCAACATTAATCTTATTCTCATCGTCAATTCCATTAACCGACGCAATTGCCCCTATTGTGCTTTTGAATTTTTTAGCTATATTCCATAATGTATCACCAGGTTTTACAAAATACACAACAATGCTATAAATGTTGTCATCTCCCTCTTCCAATGTATCAATATTATCAATCACTTTCACTTCCATCATTTTTGAAACATCAGAGTTTATGTTCAATTCAATATTTGCTTCTACACTTCCATCCCCCATCATATTAAAATCCTTAGCACTTACATCAACAATAGTATTTAAATTTGAATTTTGAGTAACGCCTGGGCAATCAAAACTATTGCTAAATGGAATAGTTTGAACTTTTAAGTCTAATCTGTTATTAGCAGGTGATATAAACATGAATTTTACTTGCAATTCTCCATCATAAATTATTTTATCATTATATATACTTTGTTTTATAATTCTAGGCATCACTTCTGTGTTACAAATTTTTGCATTGATCAATTCAGGAATATTCATTTTTTCTTTTATTGAACACTTATTATTTATATTTTGTTTGTTATGCATAACGGTTATATTTTTCTGAGTAATATTTAAGCTTTCTGTTGGACTATATAAATCTTGAATTATATTAAGTTCCTTTTTCTCAAATACAGTACATGTTATTTCCAATTCAACTTCTATGTAAATAGAATGCTCTTCTGTATTATTTGGTTTAAGTAATACATTTTTTATTTCATAATTAACATTACATAAATTATCATCAGAAATATTTTGCATATCCACAAATCCCATTACTGGAATCTGCCATTTAACTTCATTAATTCTATTATCATCTGTTAAATATAGCACATTTACTTGCATATCCGATTTAGCCAAAATTTTATTATAACTTGTTTTAGTTTCTTTATTCGTAATTTCAATATTTAATTTCATAACTTCAGCTAAATTATCACTTTCTGGAATTGC
>Ga0310691_10002624_pt1 | contig 23324 bp, 24 predicted proteins | sample 176DNAGHGlowgp2_FD_203887 | JGI IMG/M metagenome (GOLD analysis project Ga0310691, IMG submission 203887) | Sheep rumen microbial communities from Palmerston North, Manawatu-Wanganui, New Zealand - 1766 DNA GHGlow gp2 (v2) (version 2) | ecosystem: Host-associated > Mammals > Digestive system >...
CTTCTCTCTGGTAAGGTCACTGATCGAACAAAAACCGGCATGTATATCTTACATATCCTGCGATCCGTCCACGCTTGCAAGAGACCTCAAGATGTTATCGGATGGCAGATATGTGATCGAAAGAGTGACGCCGGTTGACATGTTCCCTCAAACGAGCCATGTTGAGACGGTAGTCGTTCTTTCCAAGTGAATTGACATATCTGCTGGTAAGGTTCAAGTTGAGTTTTCAGTTGAGGATATGGATCTTTCAGCTGCTCACGGCAATGCATCGTATAACAAGATAAAGAAACATGTATATGAAAAGACCGGATTGCAAGTTTCTAATCTTAATATCGCTCAGGTTAAGCGTAAATATGGAATTATCGAAAGAGAGAACTACAATCTTCCTAAATCAGAAAATTCAAAGCAGCCTAATTGCATGCCAGAAAAGGAGAAGGCGATTGTTGCTGCACTTCAGTACTTTAAGATGATCGGTTGAAAATAAATATAACAAGAGGCGATTGTCAGAATGATATAATCTTAATATCTGAGGTTAATCGTTAGACAGGAAAATATACAGCAAAATGAACAACAACTGTAATATAATTTCTTTATATTAAATAAAACACATAAACGGAGGCACATAAATGAAGAAGAAAGCATTAGCTATAGTACTTGCTGCATCTATGTTGATGATGACAGCATGCAGTACGGCAAAGGAAACAACGGAAAGTAGTGGTTTTGTAACTGAGGCAACAACAACTGCGACAACTGAATCCATTACAACAGACTCGACTGCTGCTACCACAGTATCTGACAATCAGCCTGGTGAAGAAGTTATAATTCCTCTTTTCCCTGAAGAGAACAGAGAGCAGATTTACCAAATGGATCCAATTGAATTGTTAAAGTTTGGTAATTTTTATCAAATGTTCAATATTCATGGAAGCGGCAAGACAGATTATGTGGTAGACGGATTGGCAGGAGGAGAACTTGAACTTCTAACAAATGATTATTTTAATAATAGTTATGAGATAAGTGCTCCGCCTTCAGATTCAAGTAGCACAACATACCCTACAACAATATATGTAAGTCAGTCTATGAACAATCAGATTACCAATGACCCTAATAGTCCGGTAGTTCTTGTATTCTATGTAGACGGTGCTAAAGTAGGTGCTACAATGGGAAATTTTATACCATTGTATTACAATGAAACTAGACATTGTTTTGTTGGGTATTTAATTGACTTCAATGAATCTACTGGAGAAGCTGAAGGCTTTAGACTGGTCGAAAAGTATTATAATGGTAACTATTGGCCAGTAGTAGATGTAGCTGATTCATCGTTGTACGGTTTCTAATTCTGTATCGTAGCAATCCTCAATATTGTGACCTATGACCAGAAGAGACATTGCAATAGCTAATTTCAAGTCAGGATACAACTGTTCGCAGTCCATCGTACTTGCTTTCAAGGATATTCTGCCTGAAGATGAGAATACGTTATCCAGATTGGCATCATCCTTTAGAGGCGGTATGGGACGACTCCGGGAGGTGTGCGGATCTGTCAGCGGCATGTTCATGGTGGCAGGATTGCTGTACGGTTACGGCGGTCCTGAGCAAGGCAAGGTCAAGGCGGATCATTATGCAAGGATACAGGAACTTGCACACCGGTTTGAGGAGAAGCACGGATCCATTGTTTGCAGAGAGATATTAGGCCTTACCGTACGCCATGATGCCCCGGTTCCGGAAGCAAGGACAGATGCATACTATAAGAAGCGTCCCTGTACGGAGATCATTGGTGATGCGGCAGAGATATTGGAACAATATATAATGGAACATCCGGTGTGATAGCATGAGTCTCATCTGCCAGATGCAGACTTGCGAACGGTGCCGGGTATTGGGAGATTACATATCATGAAGAGATTATTATCGTTATTTATGAGTCTGGCATTAACATTCACAACACTTCAGCTGTTTGTGACTGTTCCTGTAATGGCTGCAAGCGGTATCAAGATCGATGAGGATCATTTCCCGGATGATAATTTCCGTGCGGTCATAAAGGGTCCTGAATACGATGCAAACGGCAACGGTTACTTAAGCAGTACTGAGATCGGTAATGTAATCAATATTTACTGCGAAGGAGAAGGGATCAAATCCCTTAAGGGTGTGGAGTACTTTACTGCGCTTCAGGGCTTGTGGTGCAAAGATAACAGCATCAAGTCAATAGATCTCAGTAAGAACAAGGATCTCCGTGGTGTATGGTGCTCCGGCAACAAGTTGACATCTCTTGACTTCTCATCCAATCCTGAACTGGTATGGGTATATTGTCATGACAACGCCCTGACATCCCTCAATGTTTCCAAGAATACCCATATGGCATATATCGAGTGCAATACCAATCCTTCGCTTAAGAAGCTTGATGTAACTCATAACAGGGAACTGGAGCACCTCATGTGCGCCTCGTGCGGGATCACATCTCTGGATCTGAGCAACAATCCGGAACTGGCACACCTTGATGCGTTCAACAACAAGCTCAAATCCATCGACCTGTCTCATAATCCCAAGATGAAGAGACTTGATATCTGGGAGAACGTGGGACTTGGCAATGTGGATGTAAGCGGGCTGCAGCATCTCCAGTACTACAACTGCGCGTTTAATGATGTGACCAAGCTGGATGTTACACATAATCCGGAACTTCAGAAACTTATATGCAGCTACAACGACATCGAAGAGCTTGATCTGTCCAATAATCCGAGACTGGCTTATCTTGATATCGGCGATAATCAGATAAGCAGCATCGATTTGTCGCACAACCCGCAGCTGTATTTCTTTCAGGCATTTATCAATGACTTTACTGAACTGGACATCGGTGATAACAGCCGTCTTCTGAAGACATATAAGACCGGCAAAAAGAAGGCTGAACCTAATGTAGGCAAGGCTCATTCATGGACTCTTGATTTCGGAGGATGGAACGAACTGGGCGTTGATCTGATGCACTTCCTGTGTGTTGATGACAAGGTGTCCATCAAGACCGCATCGAGCGGTGCGCCTGATGTTCCTGACAGCTATATCGATAAGGATGACGGATTATCTGATTCCTCCGATCTGCTCACGCGCGAAATGGTGATGCAGACACTTTACGAGCTTGCAGGAAGTCCTTCCGTAAGCGGGCTTACGACGAGGTTTAAGGATGTAGAGAAGGGAGCCTGGTATGAGAAGGCAGTCAAGTGGGGAGAAGCCAAGAAGATCTGCTTCGGATATCCTAATGTGTGTTCTGATACTTTCGGCGTGGGTGAATATGTGACCAGGGAAGACCTGGCTCTTATGCTCCACAGGTTTGCAGCATATAAGAAGTATAAGACGGCATTTGATTACGGCAGAACAGACGAGTATAAGGATTTCTTCAGCATAGACTATTATGCATGGGGTGCATTCACGTGGACCATACAGTGGGAGATACTTCTTCCGTACGGGGAAGTGGGCGCTCCTCTTAATGCTTTGAACCTGTACCCTCACGGAAGGGTAACGCGCAGTGACCTGAAGTCAGGGATCAAGACTCTGTACAAACTTAATTACGATAAAGCACCTTCAGTGATCCCCATTCCGTCACAGGAAGTCAATAATCTCGTGAAGGTCGATGCGGTGGCGGCAACCTGCACAGAGTATGGTAATAAGACATACTGGGTATCTTCAGAGACAGGCAAGTATTACGGGGATGTTCTTGGCAAGACTGAGGTCACGGAAGACTCGTGGTTGATCCTTCCGTTAGGCCACGATAATGTCAAGACAGCTGCAAAGGCTGCAACATGTACCAAGGATGGCAATATCGCCTGCTATACATGTACGAGATGCGGTAAGCACTTTGCAGATCAGGCAGGTAATACACCCGTCAGTGACAATGATTATATAATACCTTCGCCGGGACATGACCTCGTTACATATGATGCAGAAGATGCTACATGTACCGAAGACGGCTGTACCGGATACTGTAAATGTACGGTATGCGGCAAGTATTTCGCTGATGAGTCTGCCATCGCGGAGATCAAGGAAGGAAGCTGGATCATTCCTGCGGGACACGATGAGGAAGTCATTCTCACTCCTGCGACTCTGACGGAGGACGGATCGATCGTCGCAACATGCGGTGTCTGCGGCAATGTAAGGCGTGAGACGATCAGTCATCCTGATACGTTCAAGCTGTCCACGACATCATATACATATAACGGCAAAGCAAAGAAGCCTTCTGTCAAGGTAACGGATGCCAAGGGTGATACCATTTCTTCCAAATACTTTACGGCAGTCTTCCTGGACAGCAAGGGAAATGTCGTTACTGAAGCTAAGAAGCCCGGAAAGTATAAGGTTTCCGTAACGTTTACGGGCAGGTACAGCGGCACGGCCGACGATCTGACATTTACGATCAAAAAGGGTAAGAATCCTCTTAAGATCAAGGCGGGGAAGACAGCCAAGGTCAAGTACTCTTCGCTCAGGAAAGCAACGCAGAAGTTGTCTGTATTCAAGGTGATCACATTCTCCAACAAGGGGCAGGGAACACTGACATATAAGAAGACATCCGGCAATTCCAGGATCACGGTAAGCAAGACTACCGGAAAAGTTACCGTTAAGAAGGGGCTTAAGAAGGGAATTTACAGGGTTAAGGTCAAGGTCACTGCGGCCGGTAATTCCAATTATTCCAAGGGATCTGCGTCGGTAACGTTCAAGATCAAAGTCTGTTAAAAAATCTGATGTCACCGCAAACGGTGTTGACAACTCGGATATATTTGATAAAATATAATTGTATCAAATATAAAGGAGGCGCTCATGGATTACGATTACCGCGAAGCGATGAAGCTAAGTAATCAGCTCTGCTTCCCCCTCTATGCAGCTTCGAGACATGTCGTGGGACAGTACACCCCCTGGCTTAAGCCACTGGGTCTGACTTACACGCAGTACATTGTCTTTCTAGTGCTGTGGGAACAGGATGGGATCACGGTAGGCGAGATCTGCGACCGCCTGATGCTTGATAACGGAACATTGTCACCGCTCCTTAAGAAGATGGAGCAGGCAGGCTACATCAACAGGAAGCGCGACAGCGGGGATGACAGGATCGTACTGATCACCCTCACGGAAGAAGGCAGGGCTATGCAGGAGAAGGCGAAGGATGTGCCTCTGAAGGTGGCAGGATGCTTCGATCTTCCGCCTGATAAGGCCAAGATGCTCTATTCACTTTTGTATGAACTATTGGACAGCAGGAAAAACAACACCGGAAGGAGTAATGAGACATGAAGACAGTATTTGATCACGTGGTAAGAGACAGGAAGGGCAACGAAGTTAGTCTGTCAGACTATAAGGGCAAGGTATTGCTTATCGTCAATACCGCTACGGGCTGCGGCTTTACCCCTCACTACGAGCCTCTCGAGGCAATGTATAAGGAATTCAGGGATAAAGGTTTTGAGATCCTTGATTTCCCCTGCAACCAGTTTGCCGATCAGGCACCCGGGACAGATGATGAGATCCACGAATTCTGCACGGTAAAATTCGGGACGGAATTCCCCCAGTTTGGTAAGATAGATGTTAACGGAGACAATGCTGATCCGCTGTTCGCTTATCTTGCGACAGAGAAGCCTTTCGAAGGTTTTGGCAAGGGTCTGAAGATGGCGGCTCTTGATAAGTTTGCGAAGGCAAACAACAAGAAGTTTGGAGACAAGGCGTACATCAAGTGGAACTTTACAAAGTTCCTCGTTGACCGCGACGGCAATGTCATCGCAAGATTCGAGCCTACCGTCAAGATGGAAGACGTTAGAGAAGCAGTTGCAAAGGAGTTAGAGAAGTAATATGAGCAAGGCTGAAGGGACCAGGGACAAGACGATAATCAAGACCAGTATCATAGGGATCCTGGCAAATGTGTTCCTGGCCGCCTTCAAAGCCGTTGTCGGACTGATGTCCAATTCCATAGCGATCGTGATGGATGCAGTCAACAACCTTTCGGATGCGGCAAGTTCAGTCATAACGATAGTCGGAACGAAGCTCGCGGGGAAGGAAGCTGACAGGAAGCATCCGTTCGGCTACGGAAGGATCGAATACTTAAGTGCGATGGTGATCGCGATGCTTGTGCTGTACGCAGGCATTACGGCATTCGTTGAATCAGTCAAGAAGATAATAACACCGGTAACTCCTGATTACAGCGCGGTAACTCTTGTCATAGTGACCGTGGCTGTCGTGGTCAAGATCGTCCTGGGAAGATATGTCAAGCATGTCGGCGTTAAGGTGAATTCCGATTCGCTCATCAATTCGGGTGAGGATGCCACCATGGATTCCATTATCTCCGCATCGACTCTCGTTGCTGCGGGAATATACATGTTCTTCGGTGTCTCACTTGAAGCGTGGCTCGGTGCGCTGATCGCAGCTGTCATCATCAAGTCCGGCGTCGGCATGATGAGCGAGACACTGTCCAAGATACTTGGAGAGAGAGCCGATGATAAGCTTGCTAAGGCGATAAAGAAGACGGTAGCAGAACACCCGGGAGTAAACGGTGCTTACGATCTTGTACTGCATAACTATGGTCCCGATACATACAACGGTTCTATCCACATCGAAGTCCCTGATACGATGGCAGCCGATGAACTCGACAAGCTAACCAGGAGGATCACGGCCGACGTGCTCGATAAGCACAATGTTATCCTCACGGGGATAGGTGTATATGCGTTCAACACCAAGGATCTTGAGGCGGCAGCTGTCAGGGAGAAGGTGTATTCACTCGCCAAAGAGAACCCGTACGTTCTCCAGGCACACGGTTTCTATCTGGACAAAGAGACGAAGGCAATAAGACTCGACATAGTCGTCAGCTTTGATGCCAAAGAACGGAACAAAGTGCACGATGATGTTCATGACAGGATCAAGCGTGAGTATCCGGATCAAGATATCCACGTTGCAATGGACATAGATTTCAGCGTCAGCACCACAAAAGAGAAAGGATGATAAAACAACATGAGAGCAGCAGTCAGATATTATACAAAGACAGGAAACACAAAGCGGCTGGCCGAAGCAGTTGCCAAGGCTGCAGGAGTTGAAGCGCTTCCCATAAGTGAACCGGTCACTGAACCCGTTGACCTGGTATTCCTCGGAAGTTCATACTATGCGTTCAGCATCGATCCTGAGGTCAGGGATTTTATCCGTACGCTTGATAAAGATAAGGTTGGGAATATCGCAGTCTTTGGTTCGGCGGCAATGATGAAGTCAACGTATAAGAAAGTCAGGGCCGAGGCTGATAAGATTGGCATACCTGTGGATGACCGTGAGTTCCACTGCAAAGGTGAGTTCAAGGGCATGCACAAAGGTAAGCCTGATGAGGCTGATCTGGCTGCCGCTGCTGAATTCGCGAAGTCGATGATCAGCTGATATCCACGCAGCGTAGGTGGTAATCCTTCATGCATCTGATATCCTTCACTCATGAAGGAGGTGAGTCCCATGGATAGATACGTAACAGGAGCAGTCATCAGGAAGCTCCGCGAAAAGAAGAGCATGACTCAGGAAGAATTCGCAGAGAAGATCTTCGTGAGCAGCAAGGCGGTAAGCAAATGGGAGACAGGTCAGGGCTTTCCTGATATCAGCCTGATCGAACCGCTGGCGCAGGCGCTCGGTATATCAGTCATCGAGCTTCTGTCAGGAGAAGACATAAGCAACACCAATAAGTCAGCTGATGTGGCAAAGACAAGGTTCTATGTGTGTCCTGTATGCGGCAACGTGATACAGGCTACAGGCGAAGCCGTGGTAAGCTGCTGCGGCATAACTCTTCCCGCTTTGGAGGCAGAAGAGGCTGATGAAGACCATGTGATCAGCATTGACAGGGATCAGGACGAGTTCTATGTGACCATTGATCATCCCATGACCAAAGACCACTACATATCGTTCCTGGCTGCAGTATCAGATCACAGGGTACAGTTCACAAAACTCTATCCTGAAGGTCCGTGTGAGGCAAGGTTTAAGATCGACAGGGTAAAATATGTTTATTCTTACTGCAACCATCACGGGTTATTCTGCATTAGAGTGTAGCTTTATACGGTGGAAGTGATACAATTATTTCGGGCTTTCTTTGCAGAGCCCGATTATTATTTTCATTTTTGGGGGTATCAACATGGCAAATGTGATCAGAAATGCTGTCGCAGGTCTGATGTCGGCGGCTCTTATTGCATTATCCTTGCCGGTGACTGCATTGGCAGATGCAGATCATCAGGTGAAGGAAGAGGATCTTGTATTCTCGAAGAACTACAGCATAACGTGCGTGAATTCAGGTGATTACTATCATTATGTGATCGACTTGCCGACTTCAGGCAAGGTGAACTTTGTAATATCAAAGGTTCCCAAGGATAAGGATAATGTTAAGGGATACGCATGGTGCGAGGATTCAAACAGATCCAGGCTCTTTACTGAATTTGGCTGGGAAGAGGGCGATTGGTCTCATACATATAATTTGCTTGCAGGACAATATGATCTCTATCTTAGTGCTGACGGTACTTATCACGGGAAGAATGTCGCTTACTCATTCTGTGTTGAATATACTCCTTCGAACGAGACTAAGAGTGAATCACAGTTAGAGAAGAATAATTCATATACTACGGCAACAACTTATAAATCAGGAACAGTCAAGGGTCACCTCGGATTTAATGATGACAAGGACATTTACAAGTACAAAGTTACTAAGAGCGGTTATACAACGATCACTTTTACTCCCGGTTTTGGAAGTACTTATTTCGATTTCACGAATTCTGATGGTGATGTAAAGTATGGTGAGTACTCAGTTCAATTTGGTAAGAATGTTTATAAATATTTCACTCCCAAGGGAACATATTATCTTACTATCAACAGAGGCAGTGATGAGAAGGCAGGCACATACAACCTTTCCATGTCAACTTCCGCCCTTAAGAGCGTAAAGATCAAGTCGCTTAAGAAGTACAAGAAGGGCAAGAAGAGAGGGTTTAAGGTCACTTATTCAAAGACTACTTCCTGCGACGGATATCAGGTATGCTACTCTCTGAAGAAGAACTGCAAGTCAGGCAACAAGTATAAGAACGTTTACAGCAAGTCCACAGGCAGCAAGACTGTAACAGGACTGAAGAAGAACAAGAAGTACTATGTTCGCGTAAGGACTTTCAAGGAGTTCAACGGAAAGAAGTATTATTCTTCATGGAGCAGCATTAAGACTGTAACCGTTAAATAAGAATCTGACCGGAATGATGATAAGGCTGGAAATGTTGCGTTTCCAGCCTTGTTTTTTGTCCGGCAGGATTTAGGATATAATTTAACTATGGAAACTAAGAACAGACCTGAATTGACAAGAGAGCTTACGGGAGAAGAGTTTGCCAGATGGTATTTCCTTAAGGAAGAACTGGCTGAATTTTGCCGTGCCAACAAGATCCCGGCATCAGGAAGCAAGGAGGAACTTGCATCAAGGATAAGGGAATACCTTGATACAGGTGTTATCAAGGTAAGGACACCTGCGAAAAAGAGACAGGGCAGATCGCCTGATGTCATCACTTTGGACAGCATTATCGAAGACGGCTTTGTCTGTTCGGAGAAGCACAGGGCTTTCTTCAGGGAACAGATAGGCAGTTCCTTCTCTTTCAATGTTGCTTTCCAGAAGTGGCTGAAGAACAATGCGGGCAAGACTTATGCCGATGCGGTTTGTGCATATCATGAGATAAAGAGGTCTGTTAAGACAACAAAAAAGTGCATAGACGGACAATTTGAGTATAATACATACGTCAGGGATTTCTTCGGGCATAACAAAGGGCGTTCATTAGACGATGCCATCAGGTGCTGGAAATACAAGAAGAGCCTTCCCGGTCATAACAGGTACGAAGACAGTGACCTGAGGATATTGGAGGAATAGGGATAGATATGGAAAGAAAGACAAGCATACCCGGCATAGTGGCCGGCACGGCGATCATGACGATCATCTTATTTGCGGCAGCTTACCTTATGCAGTTGCTGGTGCTCTCACTGGACATGACAGCTTATGTACTTCCTGCACTGTTTGGGAACGGTCCGGCCATATTGATCATCTGGCTCATATTTGTTCTGTTGGCTAAGAATACCGGATTGTACGACAAGTTTGGGGGAGGGCTGGTGATCCTGATATCGTCAGCCTTGTTTTGCATACTGATGCTCCTGGTATTCCCGCATATAGCTGTTCCGTATTCACTCATACCGCGCCGCGAGCTGGCTGCTGATTACTTTCAGCTGATGATACAGATCTTCACGATCGCAGCTGCTGCATTGTGTGCGCTTATAAGCGGCATTGTAGTCCTTGTTGCAAAGCTCAATAAGAAGAACATCGCGGGGAACCCGGCTTGAACAAAGATCTGTTGTGGTGGCAGAAGACGATCGCATATGAGATCTATGTAAACAGTTACATGGATTCGGATGGCGACGGTTATGGTGACATAAACGGGATCAGAACTAAACTTGATCACCTTCAGGAACTGAGAGTCGGAGCACTGTGGCTGACACCTGTGTTTGCTTCACCTATGGTTGACAACGGCTACGATGTATCTGATTACTACAGTATCAATCCGCTCTATGGAACCATGGAAGATATGGAGACACTGATATCCGAAGCCAAAAGCAGAGGTATCAGGATCGTGATGGATCTTGTGGTGAACCACACATCTGATCAGTGTGAATGGTTCGGGCAGTCACGGCAAAGCAAAGATAACAGTTACAGTGACTGGTACATATGGCGTGATGCTCTGCCTGACGGAAGTGCACCGAATAACTGGAGAAGTATTTTCGGAGGGTCAGCATGGACATGGTCGGAGGAGAGGGGACAGTATTATCTGCATACTTTCGCCAAGGAGCAGCCTGATCTTAACTGGGCGAATCCGGAGGTGAGGCAGGCGGTATTTGATATCGCGAATTTCTGGCTCGATAAGGGTGTAGGCGGATTCAGGATGGATGCGATCCCGTACATCAAGAAGCCCGAAGGTCTGGCAAGCGGCGTTCCCGATGGCGCTGACGGAATGGTAAGTATCCATGACATGACTTGCAACACAGACGGTATCCTCGATTATCTCAGGGAGTTCAAACAGAATGTTACAGCCGGAAAAGACGTGTTCACCGTAGGAGAGGCGAACGGTGTAGGGCCGGACGATCTTCAACACTGGATCGGCAGTAACGGCGTGTTCGACATGATATTCGAGTTTAGTCACATGAACCTGGAGTTTAAGGGTGCGGAAGTCTGGTATAAGACTGATCCCTGGACTCTTAAGGACCTGAAGCGCGCTCTTGGCGAAAGCCAGGCTGCAACTGCCGGTAACGGGTGGTATCCCATCTATTTTGAGAACCACGATAAGCCGAGGTCTGTTAACCATTATTTCGGCGATGATGCCGATCCTGTGCTGGCTTCCAAAGCGATGGCGGCGATCCTTCTCACTCTTCGCGGAACCCCGTTTATCTATCAGGGGGAGGAGCTGGGAATGACCAATGTCAGGTGGGATTCCATAGACGATTACAACGATATTGATTCTATAGGCCAGTACCACGAAGCACTTCAGAACGGGTTGTCGCATGAAGCGGCCATGGAGTGTGTCCACAGGTTCAGCAGGGATAATGCCCGTACCCCGATGCAGTGGGACGGAAGCGCTAACGCGGGCTTCACGTCAGGCACGCCCTGGCTTCCAGTTAACAGCAATTACAGGAACGTTAATGCTGATGCGCAGAGCCGTGATACCGACTCTGTCCTGTCGTGGTACAGAAGGCTCGCGCAGCTTAGGTGCGGCAATGATGCGCTCTTATACGGCAGTTACAGGGAATTGTTCGAAAACAGCGACAGCATATATGCTTTTGTAAGGGAAGACGGGGTTGATAAGATCGTAACGGCAGTTAACTTCAGTGGCTGTGAACAGTCTTGCGGTCTTGACGTTGTTGAGGTGTTGCTGAGCAGCTATCCGGGCGGGGCGATCCCCGGTAAGCTGAGGCCGTTCGAGGCGGTAGTGGCAAGAGTAAGGTGATGAGTTGTTCCGCTTCGGAAATGGTAAAAGAACGCCTGGCTGTGACGCCGCAGGCGTCACTCTAGTGCGTCAATCCGGCCTAAAAACAGCAAAAGAATACCTAATAGTGACGCCGCAGGCGTCACTATTAGGTGTCATTCCAAAGCATCAAAGGTGTCCCGGGTGTCGTTCCGAATCATCAATTCTTCTTAAGGGGTCTAATAGTGCCGTCCTTCTCCTTGATCGAAGTATTATCCAGCTGTGCCTTGAGATTGCCTATTACACTCTGACGGTAGATATTGCGGAGCTGTTCCCGCTCCTTCATCTCATCTTCCGTAAGTCCCTCTGTCTTTGCCTTGTGCGCGAGCTCGTTTATCCTCTTGATAGTATCTTCGATGGGCATGACTTTATCTCCTTTTGAAGTTGTCGTGATTATAACGGATGTTGTAAAATATATCCATAGGTAAGATATCTGCTTCAAGGAGGTGAGCGCCATGAAGTTCAAGTATGTCAGGATCCAGGGTCAGGAACTTGCTGCCAACACGATGTATGCGAAGGGTATTTTCAGCATGTGCATGCAGCTTATCCAGAACGATGTTATGGAAGAGGAAGATGCTGACCTGTGCAAAGAGATCGACAGTTGGTTTGCAGAGGAACTTCCGTGGCCGGAACCTTGTAAGCGTCAGGAGAAGGTAGTGTGCTTCTTCAAAACAGAGAACTCGGAAGAGATGATGCGGATGATAAGGCCTATGTGCTGGCTGCTGGAGAAATACAATCATCCCTACTATATAGTCTACACTAATACTCCCGGCGAGATCGTATACGAAGACAAATACCAGGTTGCGGTTAAGGTATCAGGTGAGCTGATGATAGAACCTGTTCAGGAGAGCTGGAGTCCCAAAGATGAGGAAGAGACTTCTGAGGAGTGATCACTTCTCAAGCGATGCAGCATCCTCATTCATGAGGTCGATGCCGGTATCGATATTAGGATAATCACCCGTAAAGCAGGCATCACAGTAATTATGCCCGGGTTCGCCCAGCATCTCATCAAGCCTTGATACGTTCAAATAACCGAGCGAGTCTGCTCCGATCATGTCCCTTATCTCTTCGATGGAATGGTGTGATGCTATGAGCCTGTCCTCTGAAGGGACGTCTGTTCCGTAGTAGCAGGGGTGAAGGAACGGCGGGGAAGAGATTCTGACATGCACCTCCACAGCGCCTGCCTGTCTTAACATGTTAACGAGATTGGCAATGGTCGTGCCTCTGACTATGGAGTCGTCGATCATTATGACTCTCTTGCCGGCGACGGCTGACTCGATGGGATTGAGCTTGATCCTTACGGCCTGTGCCCTCAGCTCCTGGCTGGGCTTGATGAAAGTCCTTCCCACATATCCGTTCTTAACGAATCCTTTAACGTAGGGGATCCCCGATTCCTTGCTGTAACCCATGGCGGCGTCGATGCCGGACTCCGGCACGCCGATAACGCAGTCCGCGTCCACTGGGTGATCCTTGGCAAGTATGGCGCCAGCCCTAAGCCTGCTCTCATATACGGAGATCCCGTCGATCACGCTGTCCGGCCTGGCGAAATATATATATTCAAACACGCACTTGGCAGATCTTGCCCCGGTCTTGTACATCTCTGATCTGATGCCGTCCTTGCTGACGATCACCATTTCGCCGGGCTTGACATCGCGGATGAGTGTGGCGCCCGTCGCCTGAAGTGCGCAGCTTTCGGAGGCGAAGACGATGGCATCGCCGATCTTGCCCATTACGAGGGGCTTGAGGCCATAGTGGTCTCTTACGGCAATGAGCTTCTGCCTGCTCATGACCAGGATCGCATATCCGCCCTGGATCTGCTCCATGACCTTCTTAACGGCAGTCTCGATTGATTCGGATCTGTTCCTCTCCCTGGCGATGAGCTGGGCGATGACCTCTGAATCGACAGTGGTCCTGAAGATGGCACCTTCGTTCTCGAGCTTTGTCCGAAGCGAAATGCAGTTAGTGAGGTTGCCGTTATGGCAGATCGCCAGCGAACCCTTGGAGTAATGACTTACAAGGGGCTGGGCGTTGTCGATCGTTGATGAACCCGTGGTGGAATACCTGTTGTGTCCGATGGCGATGGTGGGGTTGCCCAGGCTGCTGATCGCATCTTTGGTATAGACCTCGCTTACAAGACCCATTGCCTTGTGGCACCTGACGTCACCTCCGTCAGTTGCGGCGATGCCAGAACTCTCCTGTCCCCTGTGTTGCAGCGCGAAAAGACCGTAGTACACAAGCGAAGGCAAATCAGTCAGACCGTTTCCATAAATCCCGTAGATACCGCACTCTTCGTTCAAACTGCCAACCATAGAGACCACCTTTCTGTGACAGGAATATTTTATCATCTGCTTTGATTTTGCATATTCGATAATGAATGGAAAAAATTACTAATTTGTGATATTTGGTGCCCGGAGGGGTTACCCCGTGAATGTTGCACCCATATGTGGTATCATAGTAATTGGTATAAGTCTATCCGATCGGAGGAACAGATATGCATAAATTCAAGAAGATAACAGCTGCGATGGTTACTGCAGCTATGATGATGTCAATAGTCCCCTTTGCGGCATTTGCTGACGAGGCTGATGAGGAAGTAACGGAATCCCCGGCTGTAGTCGAGGAAGAAGTAGAAGAGGCTGAAGAAGTTTCTGAAGAAGCCGGGGAAACCAAAGAAGAGGCTGAAGCAGCGGCAGAGCCTGAAGCAGCGGCAGAGCCTGAAGAGGAAGAAGCTGCTGAGGAGGAGAAGGAAAAAAAAGAGAAGAAACATGAAGATTCTGATGATATAGTTGGTTCCCCTGTTGCTATTAGTCCTGTTGCTTCAGAACATATTGATAAAAATGACTTAAGTGATAGTGAAGAGTTGTACAATCAGTATGCTGAGAATAAATTCTTTGGTGATAGTGGGCTTTCATCTGTTCCTGTTGGGCATGCTGGTAAAAATCTAACAGACAATAATCTTAAACTGTATAAAATGTTGCGTAAGATGGTTATAGATGTAGCTGATGGTAAGAGGGATAATACATCTTTAGTTGTACATCCTTCGGATTTTGGCTTGGATCAGTCCGTTATTTATGAACCTGCTGATTTGGGATTAGTAGATTTTTCTAATAAAGATGCCAATTACGAAGTCGTTGAAACTCAATTATTTGGAATCGAGAGAAGAAAAGTAGTTGAGGCTTTGATTAGCGACTGTCCTTTTGAACTATATTGGTTTGATGGTGTATACACAGGCTATTATATTTCTTTATGCGGGTACTACCAGTATTCCAATTCAAACAAAGAGGTAATTCAGATTCAACTGCTTGAAGACTATGAACAGCATTTGGGAGTTGATTGGAAATATAGAAGCAATCAATCTGATATTAAGAGTGTTGATACTTCAAAGACAAGTGTAGTTCAGCATGCCGTTGATAATGCGAACAGAATTGTTAATAATGCTTCTGGAATGAGTGACTACAAAAAACTAGAGTTTTATAAGAACAGAATTTGTGAGATGGTTGAGTATGACCACTATTCAGTTGACCACAATAAAACTGCTGATAGTGATCATAGTGCATGGAATCTTGTTAATGTATTTGACGAGAATAGTGATACTAATGTTGTTTGTGAAGGTTATTCAGAAGCATTCCAGTATCTTTGTGATTTAACTAATTTCGAAGATAATGATACACATGTATACTCTGTTACAGGTACAACGAGTGGTAATCACAAATGGAATATTGTTCATTTAGATGGAGCTAATTATCTTGCAGATATAACTAATTCAGATAACGTGTATGATAATGGCAGATACTTTTTGGCAGGATCCAATGACGGATCATGGGATAATTACTATAAAATCACCTGGGAGCCTTATTCGTGGTATTCGGGTGGAAAACAGTATACTGTTAGCGGCGGAACGATTTACTATAGGTATGATAGCGATACAAAACTAATCTATTCAGAAGACCAACTGACATTATCTGATACGAGTTATGTATACAATCCAAGTACAGATGTAAATCTTGATAACATCATCCATCCAATCGGTATGGACCTTGTCCTCTCTGACGATATCGCTATGAATCTGTATGTTGATACGGATGATAGCAAATTGCAACCAGGTGATACTGTTTTGATTTCGATCAATGGAGGCGCCCCTGTTGAACACACAGTAAGTTCTGCTTCAGAGGTTAAGAAGACAGATTACAAGGGCAATGAATATAACGTCAAAATCTTCACTATAGAACTCAATGCCAAGCAGATGACTGATGACGTAACGTTCCAGGTCAAGAGGGGAGATACGCTTGGTGCGGTCAAGCATTACTCTATCGTTTCCTACGCAAGAGCTATCCTCGCCGGTGGATACAGCGAGACTGCAAAGGACCTCTGCCGTGCAATGCTCAACTACGGTTCATATGCACAGAAGTATTTCGGCTATTGTACGGATACACTTGCAAACGCAGATCTTACCTATGGCAATGATCCTATCGCTGATAATCAGACAGTAACTATTCCCAGCTCGGATTATAGTTGTTCTGATATCAACAGCGGCTTAACATTCGTGGGATCCAGCCTTGTATTGAAGTCCAAGACATGCCTGAGGCTCTACTTCACCGGCGATGCTGCGATCAAGTCAGAGGTATGCGATATCGATAGTTTTGCTACTGAACATGAGACTCTTGATAACGGCTATCAGGTGGTAACGATCAGTGGTATTACTGCTGATAAGCTGAACAAGACTTTTGCGATTACAATAAGCACCGGCAACGGATCGTCGATCAAGATCGAAGGCACGCCTATGACTTATTGCCATAAGGTAGTTTCCGGAACATACGGAAAGTCTCTTACAGAACTTGTAAAGTCCCTGTATCTGTACTACCAGGCAGCAGTAGCTTACCAAGCTGCATAATTACCTGTTATCAACCTTTTCGGGATAGAGGTCGTGGTTGGCCAGACGGTCATCTGCGACCTTTTCCCATTTCGTGCCGGGTCTGCCGTAGTTGCAGTAGGGGTCGATGGACAGGCCGCCGCGGGGGAGGAACTTGCCCCAGACCTCGATGTACTTGGGGTCCATGAGCTTGATGAGGTCCTTCATTATGATGTTGACGCAGTCCTCGTGGAAGTCACCGTGATTCCTGAAGGAGAAGAGGTAGAGCTTCAGGGACTTGCTTTCGACCATGCGCTCGGACGGGACGTAGGAGATCGTTATCGTAGCGAAGTCAGGCTGGCCCGTGATGGGGCACAGAGACGTGAACTCCGGGCAGTTGAACTTGACCCAGTAGTCGTTATCCTTATGCTTGTTCTCGAAAGTCTCCAGCACTCCGGGATCGTAGTCGAAGATGTAGTTGGTCTCTTTGTTGCCAAGTTTTGTAAGTCCTTTATTGTCTGTCATTATCAACCTCTTATCAGATTATATGCGGTGTCCGTGTCGTATGTGTCGATGCCCTCGATCTTCTTGATCTTGCCGATGACAAAGTAAGTAAACGGCGTGAAGAGGACTTCGTAGCCGACCTTGAAGAGGTACTGGAAAAGGATCATCTTAAGGATCACAGAGTTCTCCATCGTACCCCAGAATGAGATCGTGATGAAGATAACTGAATCGAATCCTTCGCCGATGACCGTTGACAGGATCGTACGGATCCAGAGATACTTTCCTTTCGTCGTGACCTTGAGCTTCGACAGGATTATCGAGTTTGAGAACTCCCCGAAAAGGTATCCCGCAAACGAAGCAACCGCCACTCTGGGAGTCGTGCCGAGAACGATCTCATACGCACCCTGGTTCTCCCAATAACCGGGGTGGGGGAGTGCAATGATAAGGAGATAGAGAAGCACCGCAAAAAAGCTCATCCCAAAACCCATCCAGATGATCCTTCTGGCTTTGGAGAAGCCGTAGACTTCAGTAATAACGTCACCTAAGATGTATGTGACAGGGAACAGGATGACAGCGCCGGGGAGCGTGATGTCATCTGTGACAGCCCACATCTTGCCTGCGACAAGATTGGACAGGAGAAGGCATGATACAAAGGCGATGCCGATGTACATGTAAAGACTCGTAACTTTTTTCTTATCTTCCATAACTACCTCATAAAAATAAAAAATGGCATCACAAAACCGGATGCCATAATAATAACGATCGTTACGATTACAGTCCTGGTTTTGTTTTACGACAGGATGGCACTAACGAACTGTCGGCGCTTCATGAGCGCTGCTTAAGAATATCATCATTCGGATAAAAGTCAAGTAATGATATAATAAACGTCGGAGGTCGACATGGATCTGATAATCGAGACGATACTTAGAGAATATGACGGGAATCTTAAAGCCTATGAGAGACTGACTCAAGCCGTTCGCGGCGGCCTGGAGCAACTACTCGCCGAGCATGGGCTCGGACAGGTTATGATCACCGATCGTATCAAGAGCCGCGAGTCGCTGAATGCCAAGCTTTTGCGTAAGCACGGTAAGTATCAGTCTGCCGACCAGGTAACTGACATCGTCGGGTTCAGGCTCATCAGCTTTTTCGCCGATCAGGTGGATCAGATGGCTGAGATACTTGATAAGAATTTCGTGGTGGATAAGGAGAAGTCGATCGATAAGAGGGAACTCATCGATCCCAATACTTTCGGGTATGTGTCTCTTCACTATATCTGCGGCCTGCCTGAGGGGAAGGGGTATCCTGAAGACCTGTGCGGGATGCAGTTTGAGATACAGCTCAAGTCGATGCTGCAGCATACATGGGCAGAGATCGAGCATGACCTGGGTTATAAGTCGGCACTCGGCGTTCCGAGGGAAGTCAGGCGCGAGTTTGCCAGGGCGGCAAGCCTCCTTGAGGTTGCAGATGACCTGTTCGTCAACATAAAGAAGGAACTGCGTGAATATGAACGCGATGTGCATGAGCGCATCCGTACTGATAAGGCGGATGATCTGGCTCTCAACAAGGCTACTCTTGATGAGTTCATCAAGGCAGACAGCGTGCTCAATGCCCTGAACAGTGAGATATCAGGCGCTGAACTCCTCGAGGTATCATCTGAGATCTACCTGGCACAGCTGTATTTCTTTGATATCAGGAAGATCAGGGACCTTAAGTATGCAATTGAGGAAGAGCATGACCATATAATGCAGCTTGCAGGTCATACGCTCAAGGATTCGGAGATCGACCAGCTCATCTCGACCGTCGGGCTGTATTACCTGTGCAGGTCCCTGCTGATATACGGATCGTACAGCGAGCTGAAGATCAAAGAGTTTTTTGCTCTGACTGACAAGAACGAGGAGAGCGTTGAGAGGAAGACCCGTTATTTGATGCGCATCAAGAGTGGTAGAATTTGAGATGTGCTGTTATAATCTACTTTTAGCAGAAAGAGAATGCTTAACGGCGCCTGTGGCGGACCCGGCACGGACCTCTTATGAGCTTCGCAGGCAGCGCGGATCGTGTACGGTCTTGTACTTCCCACATACATGTGGGATTTAACGTCTTCTCTTTCTGTTTTTATTTGAGGTGGATATGTCCGGATCATTAATAGATGAACTTAATTCCCGCGATACATGGGAGAGATACTGCGCGTACAAAAAGTCGATAATAAGCGGTCTGTCCGCGCCTGACCTGATCCGGGAGTATATCGATTCCGGACACTGCGGAAAGGTCTATGAGTCTATCGTGGCAGGCGGGCCTCTTCCGCTTCCGTCCAAGGCAGTCATAAGCAAGATGAGCTCTCAGAAGAAGAGGACGGTCTACACGTACCCGTACGACTGGAACATGAACTTCAAGCTGCTGACGTATCTTATGCTGCGCAGATATGATCACCTCTTCTGCAGCGGTCTTTATTCCTTCCGCCCCGCCAAAACGGCGAAAGACGCAGTCCGCAGGTTCGTCAGGATGCCCGGCATCGGGTCGATGTATTCATATAAGGTCGATATCAGCAACTACTTCAATTCAGTCCCGGTCGACAGGTTTGTGCCAATCCTTAAGGAGGTGCTGTCAGACGATCCGCGGCTTGCAGATCTGCTGGTTACTCTCCTTGAAGAACCTCACGTCATCGACAGGCACAATGTGGTCTGCGAAGCGAAAGGCATCATGGCGGGGACACCCCAGGCCTCATTCTTCGCCAACCTGTACTTAAGGGACATGGATCAGATGTTTTGCGACCGCGCGATCCCCTACGCACGATACTCTGATGACATCATCGTCTTCGCCCCTTCTATTGATGAAGTGGAACAGTACGCGTATGAGATCAGATCTTTCCTCGCTTCGCGTGGTCTGTCCGTCAACCCGGACAAAGAGTGCTTTACAACTCCTGAAGAGGGATGGACTTTTCTGGGGTTTAGTTACTGTGACGGCGTGGTTGACATCGCTCCCGCATCAGTCAAAAAGATCAAGCAGAAGATGCGCCGCAAGGCCCGCGCCCTCAAGCGCTGGTACGACCGCCAGGGCAAGGATCCGAAGTCGGCTGCGGTCGCGTTTATCAGGATATTCAACAGGAAGCTCTTTGATGTGAATGATGAGAATGATCTCACATGGAGCAAATGGTATTTCCCCGTTATCAACACAGACAAGAGCCTGCACGAGATAGATCGTTATGCAGTGGAGTGCTTGAGATATCTGATCACTGGTTCAAGGGGAAAAGCACGTTTTAATGTAAAGTATGAGGAACTTAAGGAGCTGGGACTGAGGAGCCTGGTGAATGAGTATTATAAGGATGAAGGATGATACCTGTAATCACACCTTGCTGTTGCGGTCTTCAAGCTTATGTAAAAAGCGTCTGACTTCCATGATCTTTTTACCGTTATCTTCCAGGACGACATAATAGATTACAAAGTTCTTTATGTAGATCCTGTAATAAGGGTGGTTTCTATTTTTGCGTGAAGAAACTTGCTCAAACGATTCAGGACCATCTTCTAACCGTCTGATAATGGCTGCTTCTACTTCGTCGATTAGTTTCCTCGCTGCATCAGGATTACCCAATTTATGTATTATGTGGGAAATATCATGATCCAGGTCTTTGTAAAACAGCGGAAGATAACGGAGTTCATATCTCTCATTAAGCATCAACCTTCCTCCGTAAAGAATCGAAGACCTGGTCGTGTGTTAACCTGACATCAGATGACTCTGCTGCCTCATCAGCAATATCCAGTTCATACTCTACAGGGTCAATTAGTTTGCAGTAAGCCTCAAGACTTAGTACAACCATTGTGCCGTAGCCGTTCTTCGTCAGGAAGACAGGATCGCCACCTTGTACGTTCTTCTCAATATCGGTGAATTTATTACGCAGATCTGAAACGGGTCTAATGTGTACCATATTAATACCTCTCTTATTTTTATCATAATTTTATCATTAGATTATCATAATTGATATGTGAATTTTGCTTAAAATTGTTTGGTTGCTTCCTTTTTACGATCATCAAACATACCGGAACTGTTGCCGTATCTGGTATAATATTTTGTATAGATACGTTTAAGATTACAGATATACCATATATGTTTCCGGAGGTAGCTTTATGAAATTCGCAAGTACCGCAAAGAAGATATTGTCTGCTGGGATGGCCATTGCCATTGGTTTTAGTGTTTATACCTCTAATGTCTATGCTTATACTGATACTTCTGCCACGGCAACAGTTGCAACTTACAATGCGCAATCAACAACTCCTATCAAGTCTGTAAAAGGAGGGAAATGGGTTAAGAGATCCGGGAAGTGGTATTACAAGAAGTCAGGAAAGTATATCAAGGGATTTGCAAAGATCGACAGGAAAGTCTACTACTTCAATAAGAAAGGTGTAATGAAGAAGGGGCTGATCAAAGTCAGCGGAAAGTATTATTTCTTCAATTCATCCGGTCATGCTGTTATGGGATGGAAAAAGATCAGTGGTAAAAATTACTATTTTTCAAAAACTGATTATTATGCACTGACGGGTGTTAATAAGATCGGTGGAAAGATATACTTGTTCACGAGCAGCGGTACTCTTAAATCAAAGGGATGGCGTAAGGACAGCAAGGGTAACCGGTACTATGTCCAAAAAGAGGGATACGCCTATGCTGATACTATTAAGAAGATAGATGGCAAAGCTTATTATTTCAACAAGAAAGGTGTAATGGCTACAGGTCTTAAAAAGATCGATGTATATTATTACTTTTTCTCTGACGATGGTGTTATGCAAACCGGCTGGCTGGAATACAAAGGTGAGAAATACTACTTTGAATCTAAAGGTTATGCTGCTTGCGGGTGGAAACAAATAGACGGCGATTATTACTATTTCGCTGATAACGGGCAAATGATTCATGATACATATGTGGATGATGACCTCTATGTTGGCAGCGATGGCCGATTGGTAGGCGAAGTAATTCCCCCAATACCTGAAGACGGAACATGGCAGGATGATAAGATTGATGATGTTATCATAAAGCTTAATGAGCAACGTAAAGAGTGGGTTATAGAATCACGTTCGGCAACGTGGTATGTGCCTTTAAAAGCAAATAGTACGTACTTAAAGCAAGCTAAACAAGAGTGTCTAGATTTTGCTAATAGCGATGAAACTAAAGCGGTTATTAGCGGTAATGCTTCTGCTTCTAAAATAGCAAGTAAACTTAGTAAGCTTGTTAGTTGGAATAGTAATACAAAATATCAATATGTAAATATAGGTATTGGTATTTACTACAAAGACGGTAAAACTTATGTGGTAGCTGTTTATGCTAAAGGACCTGGCGGTACGGGTATTCCTGTTGAATTGCCGGATCCCTCTTAATTGTGATCCAAACATTGTCTTGTGCAATGAGCCCGGCCTCGCGGCCGGGCTCCATAATATAATCTTATTCTCTCGGAACATCTCCGCCTGTCGGAGGGCCGCCGAGACCGACTGCCTGACTTACGAAAGGCGAGAGGAGAACTGCAAGGATATAGCTTACGACCAGTGTCGGTCCGAGGAGCTGAGCCCAGCTGACGAGCCACATGGGAAGGAAGGGCGGCACATTGGCCAGAGCTTCCGGAGGCATGTGGGAACGCGCCATGAGAACTCCAACAAGACTGCAGACGAGGCTGACGATAAGAGTGTTGCCAACAGCCATTGGGATGGAGTTCAGGAGCGTGAACTTCATGGAAGGCGGATTGGCGTTTGCTTTCTTTGTCAGGGCTCTGCCGATTTTGCCCAGCGGGATGATAAGTGCGACGATGATACCGGTTACGACTGACATCAGGATATTAGAGATGTAGCGTATTGCGACCGGTTGTTGTTCAGCTGCTTGAGGGTTGAATTTGGGGATCAGGAATGCAACAAGCACACCCATTGCGAGTGAGATGATGATCGCCATGATCAGGCCCATCTTGCGTTCTTTCTTCTTCATGTCTTTTACCTCTCTTTTTACTTCTC
>Ga0310691_10002625_pt1 | contig 23305 bp, 15 predicted proteins | sample 176DNAGHGlowgp2_FD_203887 | JGI IMG/M metagenome (GOLD analysis project Ga0310691, IMG submission 203887) | Sheep rumen microbial communities from Palmerston North, Manawatu-Wanganui, New Zealand - 1766 DNA GHGlow gp2 (v2) (version 2) | ecosystem: Host-associated > Mammals > Digestive system >...
GTTCTAATAATGATGCATGTTGAGGAAAATCTTGATTCGCAATAATATTTCAATCTTGATCCTCAACATTAACAACTACACCTCAATAGACTGCATCAAAATAACAACTAAAAATCAGATTTGATTCACTTCATTCTTCGACAATTATATCTCACGTAAAACGAAATGCGTTACTTTCTTCATTATGATATGCAATATTTAAATTTACATCATCTTGTAATAACTTATTAATATCTTCGTTGCATATCGCTTTACGTCACTCTTCATTAAAAAATTTTTCATCTTCAAATTTATATGGAGAAATCTGATATCTTTTTACTTCATAATCATCTGTCAAAAAACAATAAATTGTTGACTCTCTATCTATTCAAGCTTTTTGGTATGTTACAGTTCCAAATTCAGTCCATCAATATCATAAATCTTCTTCTCGCTGAAAATCAACATCAACAATTGAAGCTCATGCCGTAGACATAAATTCATTATATCTATCATAAATTGTTTGAGTACATATCTGGAAACGAGTATTTTGTGAAACATCATTCTTAGTCTGAGCAATTTCTTTTTTATCTAAATCATTATTAGAATCTTCATGAGAATTTAATCAAAAAAAGACTGCAACACTAACACTTATTATAATTAGTGCAACTCACAAAAAAATCTTAGTTTTCATTTTTTAATACACATAATATAAAATGAAATAATATTTAGATATATAAGTAAATATTTGCAATATATTTACAATATAAGATTAGTTTAATTAATATTTACAATACAAAATTTAGAAAAAACTTACACTCCAACTCTAAAATAAATTTCCTTATCTACAATTTCTCTCTTACTTCACCATCTAAGAGATGAAATTTCTTTGATAATCTGAACTTTTTCTGGAGTATTACGGTATTCCAATCCATGAGGGAATCCTGGATAAAGCACCTTTGATTTAAATGTAAATGGTCTAGTTTGCTGATTATTTACTGAAATTTTGCATGCTCCCATAAACGCCTCTGTGGAAGTCAAATCTGTTTGATTAAATTCTGGTTCAAATTCTTTTTGTAAAAATTCTGCATCTGGAGCTCATGTTTTGAATATAAACATATTTCATATGTTACCAAAAATTGTTTTGGACATATCCATACTTCATCCTAGTCACTCTTGCTTAAGCTGGTCTATATACTGATGAGCCACAACAAGTCAAAGTTTATATTTTCTGGCTTCTGACATTATGGATTCAAATGATGATGAAACATAATTCTGAAATTCATCCACATATAGATAATGAGGAACTCTTTCTGACTCTGGAATTTTTGCTCTCTTCAAAGCTGATAATTTAACCTGCATAGATATGATTTTTCATATTAATTTAGAGGTCTCTTCACCTGAAATTCATTTTGCCAAATTCATCAATATAATTTTCTTTTCTTGCATAGCATCATACATTTTAAACGCTGATTTTGGCTGACCTATAATATTTCTAACATAAACTCATGTAGTGAATGGTCAGAATTTAGCTTGAATGAATGGGATAATCTCAGCCTTTTCTCTATCTCACATTTTCTTGTAAGTTTTATTCCACCAAGCTGCAACTACTGGATCCTTAATATTTCTGATTTTTGCCTCAGCAAAAGCATCATCTGTAAAAAGCCTCATAATATCCACAATAGTTCATCATTCTGGCTGATCCATAAGTAATAGACATGCATTACGAAAATAATCCTGAATTCTAGGTCCAAAAATTTCAGGTCCATACATTTGAATAAACATTTCTACGAGATCGTTTGTAACTACATCCTTTTCATCTGCATCTTCTGGGTTTACCTCAAGAGGATTTAATCAAATTGGATATGCTGTATTTCAAAGATCAAAATATATTAAATCATTAATTCTTTCTTTTGGAAACCATTTCAAAAGATATTCACATGCCTCTCCATGTGGATCAATAAATGTAAATCATCTTCCATTATCCATATCATCAACAGCTTGAGCATACATAATTGTTGATTTTCAAGTACCTGTTTGTCAGAGAATATAAATATGTCTAAATCTGTCTTTATCTGTAATTCTGATTTCTCTTTCTACTCATCCATAATTATTATATCCCACTACCATTCATTCACTTGGAATATCATCTGGAGCTGGGACAATTTTAAACTTCTGCCATGCAATCCTTGGATTCTGATTAAATCTTCCATGTGGGAAATGAATCAAAGATGAAAGCTCTTTTATATTTAGAACATTATTTTTAGCTTTATACACTATTTTATTTGTAAAACGTTTTTGTGTATAAAATATTCTTTCTACAAAATTTCTAGCAAACAAATCTAAATCATCATCCTTCACTTTCTCAAATTTCAAAGTATTTAATCCCAAATAATTATACTGATTGCAGAGTCTAGCGAGGTCATCCAACATTTTCTTTGGTCTGGATTTGTCTGTAGATGTAGCAATAGCTTTGATTTTTACTTTAAATAATTCATCTTCCATTTTCTTATCAAAATCTGATAGTTGTTGCTGGGAAAAATTATGTTTATTTTTTTCTTCTCATTTCTGTTTTTCTTCTTCTCTCTTTTTCTGGCTAGTAAATAAATCATGTAAAAACTTTTCAACTCCACTCTTTTCATTTTTTTTGATTTTTTCTCATTCCTTTCTCATATTTTTTAACCATTTTTCAGATAACGGCTCAGCTAAAATCTGAAAACAAACTTTTTCTTGTTTTCATACTTGAGAAAATGCTGAAAGCAAGCTATCCATAGGATCAGCTTCAAAGCTTTCATAAGTTTTAATTGGATAAACACTATCTTTAGTAAGAGTAAACTCCCCTCCTGCCATAAATTTTCATGCTTCGAGAAGTTTTGGTTGTGTAACTATTTCCACTAATGCACCTGGATAGAATGATGCAATCATTTTCTGAACTGTAAGAAGATGATCCTCTGGTACTCACACAAAAAATTTGATAACTTCATTTTCCACCACAAGTTCCATGGATATGTAATTATCTCACAATCCTTTTTTCAATAAATCTGAATCAGAAATTGCATAAAAATTTTTATAAACTTGATTCATAAGGGCGATATTATCTTTCATTGTACTAACGTGATCGCTAGCCTCAATATCAGAACTCCTTGCTACTGCATTCTTAGGTACACGAACCTGTAAAAATCTAATTTTTTGGCTTTGTTTGTATCTATGTTTTTTTAATCTACGAACGACAAAAAATCTTCGAAAGAACCGAAAGATTCACATCAAGGCTCATGCACATAACAAACTAATTAAGAATATTACTCAATCGCTCATCTCTGCAAAGATATAAAACATACCTATTATATTCAAATTTCAAAAAAAAGCAAAAAATCTGGAATTGTTTGGATTAAAAAGTCAAAATACTCTTGCGTTTTTTATGAAACATTGAGAAATATCTATTTCTTAATCCACATTCAATCTCAGAAACTATAAAAATGATATAATTTCTTTTTCGCATACTCGTATGTTTTTAGAGCATTTTCTCTTCACATTAGAGCTGAAATAAGCATTAATAATGATGATTTTGGTAGATGAAAATTTGTAATCATCTCATCAATAATGCGAAATTTCCATCCAGGAAAAATAAAAAGCTGAGTTTCACAAACGATACGATTCTGTTGAAGTGAAGCATCATGAACATATTTTTCGTAATCTACAGGTTTAATATCGGAGGTTATAGATTCTCGAAAATGGAAGGCTTCAACATTTGGAAGTATTGATTCTTTTTCATGTAAAGATAAAGATGCCCGCAAATATGGTAAAGTTTCAAGCAATCTAACCATCGTCGTTCAAACTGCTATCAAGTTTTTATTTCCTTTCTTTTGGTCATAAATCTGCTGAAATAACGAATTTTCTATAATAATTGGTTCTCTATGAATTTTATGATTTCTGATATCCTGCTCATAAACTGGCTTAAAAGTTCCTAGTCCAACATGCAAAGTCGTAAATTTTATCTCAACTCATTTGGAATGTAAGTCTGAAAGTAACTTTTGAGAGAAATGGAGGGATGCCGTGGGAGCTGCGGCCGAACCTAAATCCTGTGCAAATGTAGTCTGATATCGTTTTTCCTTTTCTTTCTCGTAATGAATATACGGAGGCAAAGGCATCTGACCATAGATTTCTAAAAAATCAAAAATTCAAATTCATTTCACAGAAAAAATAATTCAATCCTCTGAATATTCATCACTCGTGAGTGAAATTCATTTCTCCTCATCTAAGAAAACTTCAGCTCATGGTTTAAAATTCTTATCATCAGAAACTAAGCATTCCAATCTACCATCATGATTTAATTGATAAACAAAAATTTCACCATCCACATTACGAATCTCTCAGCTTTTTCTTTTAATCTTAGTTTGATTTAATGGAATTCTAGCTTTAAAAACTTTAGTATTATTACAGACTAAAATATCGCTTGAAGATAACAAATTCTGTAAATCATAAAAATGATAATCCTGGATTGAAGAATCGCTTTTTGACCAAACTAGAAGTTTAGCAGATTCTGCTGGTTGAGCAGGGACCTGAGCAATTAACTCCTGTGGTAAATCGTAATCGTAGCTATCTAACAAGAAATCTGTATTTTCCATTTTTTAAATTATTTAAATATTATTTACTCGTACTTCCAAATCCTCCTGCTCACCTATCACTTGGGAAACGTTCTGCAAAATTTTCATACATTTCGCCATCTGTAATCATTTCAATTTTTGGAGTTTCTGTTGAATATGGTTTTCATTCCTGAAAATAAGGACAAATCTCAAGTTGAGCAATTCTCGTTCATACTTCCAGTTTTTTTTCTCAATTTAGAGAAGTTAGTTCAACTTTAATTTCTCCACGATAATCTGAGTCGATTAATCAAACGCTATTCGCAACTATTAATCCAAATTTTACAGGCAAAGAACTGCGAGCATAAACTTTCACTCACCAACCCAATGGCAAAGCAACCTTTACTCATGTTGGAGCGAGAGTTACATTTCACTGCTGAATTGCACAATCTTCGGCAAGCTTCAAATCTCGTCAAATCGCTCACTCAGTAGCTTTATATGGGAGTAAATCTCAGTTATATGAGCAGAATGTAATATTTTGCATTTGAAAAATTTTGAATAAAGATTCTGGATTAAGAAATAATGTTTTCTTACTCAGTTTCAAGGGAGTTATTATCTTGTATGGAATAAAAAAATCTCACTCAGACTAAGAAGTCTAAGTGAGAATTTATATTTTATGGATTAACTACTAACTTTGGGAGGGGTGGGATTCGAACCCACGACCTTATCCTTAAGAGGGATCTGCTCTACCGACTAAGCTACACTCCCACAAGTGCGACTAAATATATACAGATTCGGATTTAAAATGCAATAAAAATTGTAGTACTATAAAAATACAAAAGATTTAGGAAGTTCTAAGAATTTTATATTAAGCTAATCCAAATAATTACTTTTTAATCGTTCTAATCTTTTCACACATAAATATCATGTTACATCTAGACAATCTTTACATCCGCTTAATGATCGATAAGGCCTTCTGTTTATCAATATATTTAGATAATCTGATTTCGTTCAGTCTTTTTTTACTGTTTTTGAAAGTAGTTCTTTAACTTCTTTTCAAGTAAAGATAAGAGAGAATCTAACTATATCTGGAGCACTTTCATGAGTAGAGAAAAAACAGTATAATTTATCATCATCAAATTGTGTATTTTTGATTTTATTGAAAATCTTGTGACTGAAAGTATCAGATTTCATATCATGCAACCTGGAATATTTTACATGTATGCATGTATATTTATCACTTCATTTTCTGTGCAGAAAAAAACATTTTCATTTATAGTATCACTCGTAATCAATTCATAATTTATCAACTGAACATTCCAAAGCTAATTCTGCGGAATTGTTTATCAATGCCATTTTGATAAAAATTATAGTATAAACTACAGAGTTTATTTTTGTTTTTATCAGCAATTAGAAAACTAAAAAAATATTATTTATAAAATATTGTATAACATTTCTATAAAAAAGCAAGAGAAATTTTATTTATATTTCCGATTTGATTAATTTAATTATCTAGTTTAAAAAACTGTGATAAATCTATTTCGTCCCGAGAGAAAACTCTATGTAATAATTCAGAATCTTCTACTCCCTTATTTCGTGGTTTATCCAGTAAAAATCATGGCATTCAAACTCAGTTCATGTCATGAAGATTTCTTACACTGTCATCGATTAATAATTGAATTCATTTTTCTTTACATAGTTGAGATTTTGGAATTTCATCTTCTGTGTACTGATTCATAAACAAAAAATCTGAAAAAATTCATGGGAAATGCGTTTCTACCCGTTTCCTAGTTTGTTCTTCATATGGTTTATTCCTTGCTGTTACAACATATAATTTATGTCCTGCCTGTTTTAGTTCATATAATTTTTCATAAGCACCTGAAACTGGCTGAGTTTCCCGATATTCTTGGGATTCAAAGAATGAAAAAAATAATTTGATTGCATCTTCAAGTGTCATTCAAATTTTCTCAACTTCACTTAGTTCATAGGAAATTATATCAGATTTTTTAATTCATTTTTCTTTAAATATTTGAAGTTTTAGTAATTCATCTAATGTTTCTGACAGAACTTCATCACAATCTACTCATATACAAATCGACATATATTTATTTAATAACTAAACTATAGATATAATATATATTGTATATCAAGAAACAATTAAATTTTCAAAGAAAGAAAAAGAGCCAATCTATAAGACTGACTCCTTCCTAACATTTGAACAATAAGCCCAAATGATAAATTAGGAAGATATGTCTTTATTTATAATTCCGTGGATTACCAATGTTCACGAAGAAGAGAAAAACCAAACAATAGAGTCAGCTTTCCTCTATTTCGTGAGCATTGACGAAAAAGTGATTGAGAACACTTTTCCCAACATATCCCCAAATACTTTTGACAAGCAAATGTTCGAAGTGTAAGTTTTCAATACTTTTGGTGTTGAAGCAGGCTTACAAATCTGCCCAGAATATTCCATAATGGAAAATTTTCTGAAAGATATATTGTCGACCCTAGAAATCAATCATGAGAATAATTTGTATCATGATATTCTTTACCTATCGTAAGATAAGCAAGTGATGACAACTAAACAAAGTAGTTTAGAGCCAATTTCTAAAGTACAGTACATTCATGATTCAATCAATTGAGTAATGTAAGGGATTAATCAAACAGAAACATTCAAAGTTAGAAAACTAATTAAACTATACGAGATAGCATAAAAAGCATCCAAACAATGAAGTAAAAGAAAGAATTGCTTCAATCTTTTCATCAACTGATGAACTGTTTCAATCAAATAATAGAGATAAATCTACTAAATACCCTGTATTTTTAGACAAATTTGGAGAATTTCAGATTTTCAAAGAGATTAATCAATGAAAAAGAGAAGGAATCTGAGAAAAAATCAGGTGCGACATAAAGAAATATTGCTACTTCAATATACCAATTGAAACAAATGAATGCTCCAAGGAATGATAAAGACCACTTCCTATATCCTTATGAAATAGAAATCTAGGTAATGATTACTACAACACAAGGATATAGGAATCTTGCCATCATTGCAAGAAAAAGGAAAGGAAGTAAATAATAAACAATGTATGAATACATTATTGCCTTGAATAAGGCAATCCTTATTTCCTAAGGCAATAACGGAATATCTAACTCTACATCAGATTAAAAATCTGAAGTGACCTTTAGATACTCTCAAGTTATCTCTCTGCATATTTCCATGTGGAGACTTGTAAGAAGAGAATTACATACAATTTGACTCATAAGTAAGAATCTCAACTACTCATCAGATTTACTGTTCAAGCTACTCTGAAAGATAAACTTGTTGATTCTTTCTATCAAATGAAATATTTTATTATTCCACTATTCTTTACGTTCAAAATGGAGAATAACGTGTGATTAACATATTATCGAGAACATTCAGAAGCAAGTGATGATAGATTATGAATAGTGAAATAAACCAATAAGGCGTAAGACACTCAAAACATAATTACCAATAGATAAGAATCAGATTTACTCTTGAAGGAAATAAATCCATAGAAAAGTAAACTTCATACACTGTATTAAATATCTACTTCCTACATACTGATGTAATAATGAAACTCATTATATATTTCAATAATGCACTACTACACCAGGATGTAGGAAGGTTGTCCTTCATTGACTTTATTATTATAATCAGAATTTTTATTTTGTCAAATTTTTGAGGACTTTTTTGAAAAAAGTTTTATATATGGATAACTAGTATCTTAGCTAAAATAGATTTTAGAATTAAAATTTTCTCATTTTTTGTTAATTAATTAAAAAATTTTTATACTTTCATATGAGATAAGAAATTCAACTTGAAAAAAACCATTTATTTTATATAGTTTGCCTTGTCAGATAAATGCTGGCATGGCTCAGTCGGTAGAGCGCACCCCTCGTAAGGGTGAGGTCACGAGTTCGATCCTCGTTGCCAGCTGACCATTCAGATTTTATTACATTTAATATTAAAGATGGCATCTAGAACAAATAAACAAGGTATTGCCAAGAAAAAAGCCCAACTTCAGAAACAAGCTAGTAGAACTAAATGAGCTAAAAGATTTGAATATCCAAAGAGAAGACTTGATTTGAATGATGGTAAAGATTGGGGAGCTATCGGAGTAATGACTAACCCAAAATGAAATACTTATCACTGGTTTCTTAGAGGTAGAAAAGTTTGTTGGGAAACTAGACTTAGAGTTGATCCAGATGGATACAGATTCATAAAAACTCCATCATGAGGTTCAGAAATGGTTTATGTACCTGCTAATGGATGGACTAGAGGTAGGCTCAGAAAAATGCTTACTATTAAAAAGTAGTACATTATTAATATTTTCTGAAAGAATCGGAGTCGGTATACTCCGATTTTTTGTATTTAATTATAAAATACAATTGGCTAATATCCTAATATTCAGATTTTATATATTATTGTTTTGCTTGTTTTTTATATAAAAAAATATATAGTCAATTTATCTATGAAAATAGAATTTTGTTTTTTATTTTACTTTTTTGTGTGTAATTTCATGAGCTCATTCTGGAACAAACGTAGAAAGATTTATGGAGGTTTGATTTTACTTTCTGCAATTATTGTATTTTTCGTTTGATGGACATTTAATAGCGAAAAAATGAGTAGACAGCTTTCTTTTGCATGAAATGCTGTAACCAATTTTAGAAAATGACTAGATATATCTGGAGGTACTAGGCTTATATATAGAATCTCTTATGATACATATGAACAGACTTATTGAGATAATACTCAAGCGTTAAATGAGATAAAGAATACTGTAGAAAATATTATATTAAAAAATATTGATGGTAGAATTTCTCAATTATGAGTTAGTGATTATAAATCATTTACTCAACAATTAGATAACGAAACTCAAATAGTTGTAGAGATTTGATGAGTTGCAGATCTTGATCAAGCTAAAGAGTTGATTGGTAAAACCGTAGAGCTTGAATTCAAATTGCCTAATGATTCTGAATGATCTGATGCTGACAGAATAACTCTTGCTGAGAATTTATATGACGATTTATTAAATAACTCTGACAAGTTTGAAGCAATTGCTGATAACAGACAATCAGAGAATATATATTATACGAAATATGATAAAGTTACTACTTCTCAGTTACCAGCCATATATAAAGATAATCTCGGTGTTTTAGATGAAACTCAAGAATGAAAAGTTTCTACACTAATGAAGTGAAAGTATTATTCTTATCAGTACACAGATTGAAGTGGAAATATGCAGAGCATAGATATGAATGGTTATACATTCTTCCGTATGATATCCAAAGAACAGTGAGCTAGAGATGAAATTTCTTTCGATGATATTCTTGAAGTAGCTAAGTCATTATGAGCTACTTATGATAAAGATAATTTAGTTAAGGAATGAACGAATATTAATTCTGATTCTTACGTAGTTGAATGAGATGTATTAAAATATAACAAAGGTGAAGTTTATCCAAATGAAGAAGCTTATGATGTAAAAATTATTGCTATACTTCCTGATGTTTCAATTAGTGATGAAACTGAAGATGAAAATGGTGAATCTGAGAGTTCTGAATCTGAAGATGATTTTGCAGGTAGAGTTGAGTCTGCTAAAAATGCTTTATTAGCTGATAATGATGCTGAGATTCCTGGATCATCTCCTGTATATGAATGAGTATTATCTCCAGATGATTTAAAAAGCTTTATTAATTCATTTGACATAAACAATACAGATGAGGTACAGACTTATGAAGCTGAATGATTTACTTATGTAATTGTATTTAAGGATAGAAAGGCTGCTTCAGATAAATGGTATAATATTGCTGTTGTAAATGGAGTAAATGAAGGAGAATTAAACAAATCATTAGAATCTCAAATGTTCTACACTATGGAAGAAGTGTTTGTTCAAGATAAGTTAAGTTGGAAGAATGCTAAATCTGATGATGGAAAAATTTTGAATGGAGCTAACTTTAAATATGCTGCAGTTAGTACTTCTCAATTATGAGAACCTGTAGTTTTAATCAACTTTGATGATACATGAAAAGAAATATTCTGTAATATTACATCTAAAAACATCTGAAAAGAAATGGCAATCTTCATTTGATGAGAATTGATTACTAGTCCAGTAATTCAGGCTAAGATTTGTGATGGAACAGCTCAGATTGATGGAAACTTTACTGCTGAATCTGCTAAAGAATTAACTAATCAATTAAATGATTGAGCATTACCTGCTCCATTAATTTTGATGCAAGAGGAGAAAGTTAGTCCTACGTTATGAGAGAATGCATTAAATTGAGCATTATTGGCTATGGCAATCTGATTTATTGCTATATGGTTATATATGTCAGCTGTTTATGGATGGAAAAAATGATTAGTTAGTTTGCTTTCTTTAACTATATATACAATGGTATTGTTTGCTATAGTTAAGATTATAGATTACGCATTATCATTGAGTGGAATCGCTGCTATTATTCTTTCAATTTGAATGGCTGTAGATGCTAATGTACTTATCTTCGAGAGAATGAGAGAAGAAAAAGAAAATAAGAAATCTGATGAAGAAGCAATTAATGTAGCTTACGATAGAAGCTGGAATGCCATTCGTGATGGTCAAATCTCAACATGAATGATTGGATTATTATTAATGCTTATGTGAATTAATATGTTCAAATGATTCGGAACTATGTTAGTTGTATGAGTATTATTAACATTATTGATTAATGCTCCTGTAATTAAGGAATTGCTTCATATATTCTATAGAAGAAAGTAATTAAGATATAGATATAAGAAAGGCTGGTCGAAAGATCAGCTTTTTTCTTGTTAATTTTTAATGGATTTGTATGCTATTAATGATTTTATTTCATATCATATATGGAATGAATAAATTCGTTGTAAGAAAAGCTATTGCTGATGATGCATATTGAATTGTGTATGTAAATGCCCACACTCGATATACTACATACAAGTGATTGATGCCTCAAAAACTACTAGAAACTAGAATCAATACAATTGATGAAAGAACTACGAAAGTTCGCAATGCTATAATTGAAGGTAAAGAATATTTGGTCATTGAAGATCTTGAAACAAAAAATATAGTATGAATGTCCATTTACTGAAACTCTAGAAATGATAAATATCCAAATTCATGAGAAATATATGCTATATATATTCTAAAAGATTATCAAGGACTCTGACTTGGTAAAAAACTTTTCTTCGCTGGAATTGAATGCTTAGTAGAGAAATGATATAATGATATGATAATCAACGTTTTGGACTGAAATCCTACAATAAATTTTTATGAAAAATATGGTGGGGTTGTCATTTGAGAATGAACATTCCAAGCTGATGAAAATTTATTAAAAGAAAAGATATTATTTTTTAAAAATATAGCAGATATATTAAAAATGTAAAACTTTAAAAATTATAAAAAAATCTGGCTAAACATCACGTCTAGTCAGATTTTTATTTATTCTTTATTTAATTATGCATTAACTACTTCTCATTCAACTGGTCCAGACTCTCCTGCTGGAGCTGTTCATCCATTAGCATCTGCATTTTGCTGAGCTGTTTGAGCATATTTCTGAAATAATGGTTGAGATTCTCTTTGAAGTCTATCAGTTTCATCTTTAACTTCTTGAGCTGTAACATCTTCTTTATCTTTCATAGCTTTACCATCAGCTACTAATTTATTAATAATTTCTTTATCTTCGTCTGAAATCTTTTCTTTATACTCTTGTCCAAGTCATTCAATAGCATAAACCATTGATTCAAGTCAGTTTTTAGCTTCAATTACTTCTTTTCTCTTACGATCTTCTTCAGCGAATTTCTCTGCTTCAGCTTTTGCTTTCTCGATTTCTTCATCTGAAATATTTGTAGATCATGCAATTGTTACAGATTGTTGTTTTCATGTAGATTTTTCTTGAGCTGTTACGTTAAGGATTCAGTTTGCATCGATATCGAATGTTACCTCAATCTGTGGCATTCATCTTCTCATTGGAGGAATTCATTCTAGATTAAACATTCCAAGTGATTTATTGTCTCTAGCAAATTGTCTCTCTCACTGTGTAACATGAACTGTAACTGCTGTCTGATTATCAGCAGCTGTTGTATATATATTTGATTTCTTAGCAGGGATTGTAGTATTTTTAGGAATCATAATATGAGCTAATCCTCATTCAACTTCTACCGCCAAACTTAATGGAGTAACATCAAGCAACAAGATATCAGTTACATCTCATTGAATAATTCATCATTGAATAGCTGCTCATTGAGAAACTGCCTCATCTGGATTTACAGTAGCTTTTGGAGCTTTTCCTAAAGCTTTTTGAACGATCCCAGGAATCTGAGGCATTCTTGTAGATCATCAAACAAGGATAATTTCATTAATATCGCTATTTGATAATCCACTATCTTTCATAGCTACAGAAACTGGACCTTCACATTTCTTGAATAAATCTGAACATAATGATTCAAATTTTGCTCTAGTAAGTACCACATCCAAATTCTTTGGAGATCCATCTGGTCATTGAGCGATAAATGGAATAGTTACATCTACTCTATCTACATTAGATAATTGCATTTTAGCTTTTTCTGCTTCATCTTTAACTCTCTGCATGGCTCCAGCATTTCCGTGAAGATCAATTCATTCTTTATTTTTGAATTCTTCTAATAAGTAATCCATAATTTTTTGATCCCAATTAGCTCATCCTAATGCAGTATCTCATGATGTTGAAAGAACTTGGAAAGTTCCCTCTGAAGATATTTCTAGAACTGTAACATCAAATGTTCCTCATCATAGATCGAATACCATAATCTTTTCATCTTTAGATTTTCATTCTCCGTAAGCTAATGAAGCTGCAGTTGGTTCGTTGATGATTCTCTCAACTTTGAGTCCAGCAATTTCTCCAGCTGCTTTTGTAGCATTTCTTTGAGAATCGTTGAAATATGCAGGAACTGTAATTACAGCTTGTGTAACTTTTTCTCCAAGGAATTTTTCTGCATCTTCCTTTAATTTAGTAAGAACGAAAGCAGAAATCTGTTCAGGTTTATATTCTTTTCCATCTACAACGATAATTACTCCCCCATCAGATCCTTCCTTAGTTTCATAAGGCATTTTAGCTAATTCAGATTTAACTTCGCTATACTTACGTCCAATCCATCTCTTAACTTCGTAAATAACGTTTTTTGGCTCTAAAACAGCCTTTCTTTTTGCAAGATCTCAAACTAATAATTCATCTCATTTAATATAAACAACTGAAGGAGTTGTTCTATTTCATTCTGCGTTTGCGATAACTTCAGATTTATCTCAAAGCATATAAGATACACATGAATTTGTAGTTCAAAGATCGATTCAAATAACTTTTGCCATTGTTTTATATAAATAAAGGAATAAAATACTTATGTAATTTTTGAGTTGTGAACTTAACTTTCACTAAAGTTTACATATTCAATATTAGATATAAAATATCACTCAATCATCACAGGTGCTACAAATATAATTATTTTTTTTTATATTGCAAGTTTTTTATCACTTTTTTTATATAGGTGCTACGATAAACAACAAATTAAAGTTCTCACCTGAATTTTAAATATATAAAAAGGAGAAGTTAAAATAATTTAACTACTCCTTCATAAATAAAATATTATTTCATACGCATTTTAATCCTTCTACCAGACATCAATTCTGACTGATATGCAGTTTCTTGATCAACCAACTCCGTACCCGTAGGAGTAATCTTATATTTCAACCAAGCAAATTGCATTCATCCATCAGCATTAGCATCAATCTGAGTTTTTATCACGATATAACATTCTCACTTTCATAAATCTATATTTTCACCAATAATCTCAGCTTTTTCATATTTTTTATTATATATTTTAGATCATGGCATTTTCATATAAACCAAATCATAATTACTAGGCATAATACCATTTTCTCTAGTATTTTTTTTTAATAATCTTTCCTTCTCTAATTCAATATGCCCCTCGAATCTCTCCTGAGCTTCTGGACTAAGTACCTTCTCCTCGATTTCATTCTTTTCTAGATAAAAAGTATAATCATCCTTTCTTGAATTACTGCTTAGAGTAAGAATCACTTTATTTCATTCAACTTTTACTGAATCAATACTATTATATGATTTTCATCGATCATCATAAGCTGAAGAATAAGCATCCCTATACACAATCCTTCTAGAATCTGATTCCTTTCATCTCTTCACAAATATTTTTACTCAATATTCCATCCCGCATCATCATCAAGGATAATAACTATAATCAACTAATATAGCTCAAATAATATCCTTTAAAGATTCTCCATAAATAAATCTTGAACTTCTTTGACATCAAGCATTTCTTGATGAATTAATCCAAGAACTATAACTTGAAGGAATATCTCATGGTTTTACAGATTTTCATAGAACTTGAACTATTTTGTCTGATTCTTTATATTGTTCTAATCATTCCTTTTTATCAAGTTCTCAAATCTGTTCTAATTTTTCTTTATCTTTCATCTTAAGTATATTATATATTATAAATAATAATTTTATTTAACTTTTTATTTTAATATTAAGAGGCCTCTATATGCACAATATAAAACAATTAAAGGTCAATTTGTAATCATCACATTAAAATCTGACCATCTGCACCTGTAAATTTTCCATCCACTGTTCACATCAATCTAGCCTGAACAAATGCAGCTACTCATTGGGCTAATTGATGAACATATTCAGTTTCTGAATAATATCATTTAGTATCAAAGTCAACGAACACGAAAGAACTTAAAGATCAGTTTTTTCATACTTTAGTTGAAAATGATACTTTAGCAGATATTGGAGATCAATTTGTGTTTAATGGGAATAATTTTACTGCATAACTTCCATCTCAAAGCTGTCCTCCATATCACATACCAAATCTCATTACGTTGTCTCATGTTCATGTGAATGTATAATCTCAATCCAAGCTTAATCCCTTATACAATGATTTTCATAGAAGTAATTTTCATGATCATTTAGTATGTAATGGATCATCCAAATCTGCGATTCATGTAACATGAACTTCTCATAACTTTCCCTTAAATAATGTTCCACTTCAAACAAATCTGTTTACCCACAAAGCATCTCATCCAGTTACTGAATATCATAGTCAACTCTGTCGGCTGAAACTTGCTCAACTTTCAGATTTTTCTTTTGTTTGTTCCATTCCATCTTCTGGTAAAGTTCATTGATCTTTGTCATCATCATCTGGATCTGGCTCAATTCATGGCTCATCTTGTTGTTGCTCGATTGAGGTGCTAGGCATCATTGTAATTTTCTGATGAACAGCATCTTTCTTTACTACATCCGTAGTCAAAGCTCCATCATTTACACCGCTTATATTCTGCGCAAGTCATTCCTGTGGAGCTCATAGCAATACTCAGAATAAAGCAACTTTTCTTACTGTATCTCGTAGTTTCGATTGCATTCATTCTTGGTACTGCATTTCTAATTTTCTTGTTTTCATTGTTGTCGTTTGTATAATAATATAAATAATAAATGATGAATTTTTGTTTTGCTTTTTGTTTATGGCATGCCTTCATTCAATATCAACGAAGTATCTTATTCATCCTTACGCCTGATAGATTATATATTGACATTGTGAAAAATATACCATAATGTGTGAAAAATTATATAAGACTGATTTATTTATAGTAACTAGTATTTCATTTATTCAGAAATTTCAAAAAAAGTGTGAATTGAAATTTTTCACACTCCAGATAAGTAATAGTTTACAATCAGCCAAACACACTTAAAACTAGTTTCGATTTATAATCATCCAACACTAATCCTGACACAATTACTAGAAATTCTTTCATCTTATTAAAATCTACTCACCAATCTCCACACCAATTATAAATATACTCATACCAATACTCTCTCCATTTTCCATTCGAATACAAATAACGCTCATTTCATATACCACATATTCCATATATTCGCTCAATTGATTTATAAAATATTCAGAGTTCTTTTGAGTTATAACCGAATATTTCAAGTTTACCCGAAACACTTGAAATATTTCTTAATGATAATTTCATTTTCATACAAAAAATTATTAATAATATAAGCTCTTTGGGGTATTTTAGTGATATACTGATATTATCAACTTCATCCATATCAATCGAAATTTTTTTTAACAAGTCTATATCTTTCTCTTTCAATCAGAAATCATCATAAAATTTTTCGATAAACTTAATAATATTGTCCTTATTTCAATTTTTTATTGGGTTAAATGATAATTCTGGGGTTCATTTTTGTGGAACACAAAATGCCCATTGATATCATGTACTTATACTCTTAATACCATCTCTATCTGTTATTATTCTCTGAGGGATCAATCTACCCTTTTGTTTTTGTTGCTCCCTTTTTTCTATTTCACTTTTCATAAATTCATATAATTGATAAGTCATTTCTCAATTATATTTTTTGGGAATATATATAATATTCGCTTCATCAATTTTATATTCAGGATTAGATTCTATTTTATCTTTTTTTGATTCTGAAACAAAAATATATAAATCTTTTATATCTATTTTACTATAACTATCATCACGAAAATTCTTTTCTAATGCAGATTTTGAGATAATTGAATATCAATGTATATCATGTTTATATTCACCTGTATCAAATCAAGGATTGTTCTGCATTTCAGGATTTAATGGAATTCAATATCCACTATTCGCAAAATTAGCCATTGTATTTGCAATAAATACAAAATCATCATTATTTTCATGGTATCAATATCCATTTTTTCTATACCCTCTTGAAAAATATATATCTTTATGTGGTTTAGTATTCTGTGTTTTCGATTCGGATATATCAATATTACGCTTACTTCTTTCCCAAATTTCATTGGTAGAAACGATTCATCATTCTTCCAAAATTTCATCTAATACATTAAATCATGTAGTATGAATAAATATATCGTTCATAAAAGGATTATCAGGTAAGATTTCCTCTCATTTATAAAGATTTCATCATAGACGAGAAATAATATTTAAAATTTGAGAATCTATTCTAGATTTAGTATATACAGTAGGAATAATTCATTTTATAGAGACATCAAATCAATTGCTTATGGAGTAGAGATTAACAAAATGACGTTTTTTATCTTCTCAAAAATAAAAATAATTAAAATATTCATTAAATTCTGATTCTAATTTTGTTTTTAATAAGTGTATTCTCTTTTTTTGATTCTCAGTAATTATTTCAATAATCCAAGTTTTTATTTTTGTAATATTCTCTTCTGGAATATAAACCAAATAATCTTCTAATTCTTTATTAATATTTTTTATTGCTTGTTTATACTGATTAATATCCGTGTACTCACCGTTATTTCACATAATTTTCAAGATATCGGTAAATCTTCGGTTTTTTATACTTTCAATATTTTTAGCGAATTTTTCATTATTTTCGTATTCATTCACAATCTTTTCTATATTTTTTATTTTTTCTTCTTTTTTATTTTTCTCCTGTTCCATGCTTATTATCTCTTTCTCTATTCTCTTCTTTTTACTCATTTGAAACCAATGAGCATCTTTTAATTGATATCTCATTTTATTTATTTCTCTTTGTAATTTCTCTATTTCAAATTCTAAATCCTTTTTTTCTTGTCATTTTTTATATACTTCACGATTCCAATGATATCTATCTCAAAAATCTTTAAATAAAGAACTATCTACAGGCACAAATTCATCATTAACGAAATTTTCTACGTTCAAAGAAATAAAATCTTCTTCATTTTTATATTCTTTCAATATATTCCTTTTTATTTTATGTAAAATCTTATCATTCTTTTTAATCGACTCTTTTAATTCATCAGAGTAATCATCTATAGGTCAATAAAAACTCTGTGCTTCTAAGTATGATGTATAATCCTTTTCAAGAGAATCTACCAATTCTTTTGAAATTCATTTTTCCTCAAGATGATGTTTTACCTCATCAATATCATCGATTTTTTCTATTTCATCATCAAAAAACAAATCAGCAATAGCTTCAGAATATTTTTCTTTTGTTTTAATATAATTGAAAAATGATTCTTTTTGCTGTTTTAATGTATCTGGTGATTTCTTTCTGATGGTCATTTTTTAATTTTTAGCAATAAAACTCTTAATACTTCTTCACTAACTGAATAGGAATATCTGTCTTTCATAAAGTAATATAGAACTCTCTTAAAGAGCCAGAACACTGAATATCAAGCTCTTTTCCGAAAACTTTCTTAATATATTTCACGAATGGATTGATAATCTTGCTATCCATCTGATTTTGCTGTCATGAAAAACTAGAAGGTCAAAGTTCATTATTTTTCACCGTATGGTCTTCAGATTTTAGTAAATAATAGAATAATTCTATCGTCGTTGTCGCAGATTTGATATCTTTTGAAGTCAAAACTTTTCAATTCACATAAATCTTATTCTTCACTCCATCGAAGAAAATTCATTTCTGCTCTTTTGGATTAATATCAGTATATGAAACGAATTTCTGCTCGTTATCATTATCCAGCATAACGTACAAATCTTTTCAGATTTCTTTTCAAATATTATGACCAATATCCTGCTCGATAACTATTCCATCTTTTGCAGGCATATCGAAGTCATAAGTTTCACGAATTCTGATATCTGGATAATTATTTTTCATATCTTCAAGTACAGCTTCCAATACATCTAAATCGCTATCATCTTCAAAAACTACTAAATAATTTCCACCATATTTATTAGTATAAATAGGAGAAAATCAGAATATTCATTTTGAAATTCCATTCTCTATACATGATTTCTGAAAATCTTCTGTTACATCGAAATCTCTCTCGATATTATCGTACATTTTTGTAATCACGTTCAGCAATTTTATCAAGTCATGAATATCATGGTTTTGAGCTCATTTTTTGTAAATCTTTTCCATAATATAGAGCATATTTATACTCAAATTGCACAGATTTCTAATTTTCGTTTCATAATAATTTGATTTTTCTAATCATAATTTAAGCTGACTATCGATATTTGAAATCTCCAAATCTTCAAACCAGTTTTGATATTCCATATTTGCATATTCCAAGAATCTTTTCTGTCAAACTGCAAATGAAGAACTAGATTTCTGTCATGTATAAACTATTGCCCAGCACACAGGCAAAGTCTCCATAGGGAAATTTCTAACGTTGAATAATTCAGTCAACTGTTTTCCGTATTCAAAAGACTTATCTACATCTTCATAATTCAGTTCATCTTCAATATCTGTGATATAAGCATAAGGATGAGATCATTGAGCCAAAGCTGTAAAAAATGCTGATCAGATATTTCAGTTTTTAGCGATTATAGTGCATTGATGTGATAAATTATTGATTTCTCTAAATAAATTAGAAGTCTGAAACTTTTCATAGTCTTTCAAATCTTCACGAGTAAGTTTTCCATCTTGATAATAAATTCATGAAACTAATAATGCCATAATAGTCCCTGTAAATCATGCTCATTCTCATTTTGCACATTCAGAAACTACACTAATTTCAAATCAATAATTTTTATCCTGTAAATCTAGTTTATTTTCCAAAAAATTGATAGCTTTTTTATATTGTTGATTAAATTTATCTAAGTTGTAATCGATAATTTCTGCTCCGTCATACATTTTGATGCTATCGAAAGTTATTCATTCCTTTTCTACTTTTTTAATTCCTAAATAGCATTTTGATTTTAACTTTTGAATAATGCTGATATGCTCCGATGCAGAACCAATTCATTCAGGGAATCGATTAAATCAAAAATGTCCGCTAATCACAAATTCATACCTTGAAAAAAGCTCTTCTAAATTAGTTTTCAAATCTGATTGAATTTTATTTTCCATTAGAGATTTAATCAATGTAAAATACTCCTTATTACAATTATAATCAAAGCTATAAAATTTAGCAAATTTTAGCGGACTTTTTGATATTTAAAACGAAACTTACATTCAAAAAGATTCTATTTACATTAATATGTAAATATCTATATTAATATCACCACTCTTCGACGTGGTAAACCAACTTCATTAGCCCCTTTTCGCTGTGACAGCGGAGAGGGTTTTTTCTTAACAAAATCTTATTTAAAAAAACTTAATTATAATGAAAAAGCCGTGAGATATACTCACAGCTAATAAATTTCAGTGTCCGAGGACTAATTGTGCATTCTGATAGCTTTCTAGGTTATGCATACCTGTAGATACGATAATCTCTGCTACTTCTTTGAGTTCTTCATATGCCTTCCATAAAGGCACATCTGGAATAAAATCAGATTGACCTGCAAAGGTTTCAAATTCTGATTCTTTCTTTTGCTTCTCAAAGAAGTCTAAAGCTTCCATACAGATTGCATCGAATTCCTCGACATCTTTTTCATTCAAGAATTCCCTAATTTGAGTAAACTCTTTGAAATTCTGAATGAGTTCATCATGGTACTGATAAGAATCATCTGCTATGATACTGTAAATATGCTCTAATGCATGTTTACGCTCTTTGGATGTCTTTGCACACTTGTACAAAGCAACATACATATCCATGTCGTAACATGTGTAACCAGGATGGTAAGAATCTGCATATTCTACCATAGCATCATAAATTGTGCTTTTAACAACTTCATTGTTTGCTTGGAAAAAACCATCAAGCAAACTAGCAAAATCTTTTGTCATAATTAATTATAAATATATTTTTGTTTTAGGACTCTTTCTCAAGAGCTATAGCATAATATATTTTTACTCAGAAAAGTCAATACTGACTTTATCCATTGAAAAAAATCTAAACTTTAATAGAGTATATTCAGATTTATTATTTGAATAAATAATGTCTATTCTCCGAAAAATAATCAAATTCATATATCATTTCATAGACAAAATTCTGACCACAATAACGCTGATTTTAATAAAAATATATCAATTAACGATCTCCCCTGACAAGTGAATTTTCTCTCCGATATTGAAAGATAGAGTTTGTAGCCACGTTCCACATTGCAGTGAATATGCCACTCAAATACTCAAAAGATACTGATTCTGTAGAGGTTTAGCACCAATCGTCGATAGAGTTTTATCCTGTAAACCAAGTAGTAAAAAAATGTATGATCCAGCTTTTTATCGCGTAGTTTTCTTCTGTAGCGCCAATATTTGAATTCCTTTTCTTGAAGAGCTAAATTCTGATAATAGATTTGAAATATGCTGAATAGTTACACAAGCAGATAAACCAGCATGAAGATGAATGCAACTCAAAGAAAATCCAATCAAAATTAAAGCTAAGGAGATATTCCCAAATGAAAGCGAAGATTTCATCCAAACTCCCCTAAAAATAAATCCTGAAAAAAGTGTAGAATGACAGAATTTCTATGATTGGCTGAAAAAAAAGAATCCTGATTTTCTAGTCGTAATTTCATATGGAAAAATTTTACCTCAATCTATCCTAGATATCCCTACATTTGGACCAATTAATGTGCATGGTTCATTATTACCAAAATATCGTGGAGCTTCTCCTCTGCAATCCATTTTCTTAAACAAAGAAGAAAAAAGCTGAATAACTATTATGCATATGAATGCATGAATGGATACATGAGATATTATCGATCAGCTTTCTTTCCCTTTAAAATTTGAACGAAATGTAAAAGATTTGATAACTGCTTTGGAGAAAGAATGACCAAAATTCTTATGTAATACTCTTTGGAACTATGGGAAAAGACAAATTAAAGCTAAACCACAAAATGAAGCTGAAGCTACAATTTGCCAAAAAATAGAAAAATCTGACTGAGAAATCGATGTTTATAATGACAAATTGGAAGATATTTATGCCAAATATAGAGCTTATGCAATCCGGCCAAAAATCTGGTTTAAATTAAATGAAAAAATTGTAATTATCGAAGAATTACAGCTCGATGAAAGTAAATATAATGAGAATAAAGATAAGCCGTTAATTGAATGAAAAAATCTCAATCCGGCAGTAATGAACATTGCAATCAAACCTGAATGAAAAAAAGCTATGGATTGGAAAAGTTTCTGTAATGGATATTTAAGATAGTCTCTTGAAAAATAAAAATAAAAAGATATTAAACTAATAGTTTTACATCTTTTTTTCTTGTAAATGAAAAAAAATATTTGACTGTTTGTAAGTTTATCTTTATTTCTTGTTAGTTCATTCACATATTGAGTTTCTTGTAACGAAATCCAAAATTCAATAGAAGTATGAAATGAATGCTACTGTGAAGAATGATTTACTTGGAATGAATGAAAAACTCAGTGTATAAAGATTGATACTAGTTCAAGAGATGCTGAATTAAAAAAGGCTATTGAGCGAATGTATGAAAACTGATTAACTCAATATAACACACCTGAAACATTTTGAGGTGATAAATATTTAACTAGAGAACAGGCTTCTAAATTTTTTGTTACATTTTATTCAAAAATTTTAGGTAAGAAACTTACAGATAATATTAATTCAAAAGCTTTTTCGGATATCAATGAAGCCAATTCTGGTCTAATATATTTCTTGTCTCAAGCTAACGATATGGGATTATTCAAGGGAGTTAAATGAAAATTTATGCCAAAAAACAAGTTAACTCAAGCTCAAGCCATAGCCGTTGCTATCAGAATGGTTAATTGAGATTTAGAAGAGCCAAAAAATGCATGGTACATTAACTATTACACAAAAGCTAAAAGATATTGATTACTAAAATATTGAAACTTTGATATTATAGATTTGAATAAAACAGATA
>Ga0310691_10002626_pt1 | contig 23272 bp, 23 predicted proteins | sample 176DNAGHGlowgp2_FD_203887 | JGI IMG/M metagenome (GOLD analysis project Ga0310691, IMG submission 203887) | Sheep rumen microbial communities from Palmerston North, Manawatu-Wanganui, New Zealand - 1766 DNA GHGlow gp2 (v2) (version 2) | ecosystem: Host-associated > Mammals > Digestive system >...
TATATCCCGACCGCTGCGACCACCAACAACAGCACCGGCACACGCTCTGCATCTACAACCAAGAGCAGCACTGCCGCATCCACTACTACTGACTGATTCGGAGGAGAATGAATATGGCTATCAAGAAAATCATCACTGTTGACGGTATCGAGGTTCCTTTCAAGGCGAGTGCAACCCTGCCTCGCCTCTATCGTGCGAAGTTCCGCAAGGACATCTTCAAGGATTTCGCCGCCCTGAAAGACTCTGTGGACGAGAGCGATGAGGAGAGTTCCGGTCTCGGCATCGAGAGCCTTGAGGTGTTCGAGAACATCGCCTGGACAATGGCAAAGCACGCCGATCCGCAGGGCGTTCCGGACAGCCCGGACGAGTGGCTGGAGCAGTTCAACACCTTCTCTATCTACGAGGTACTGCCGCAGCTCTTTGAACTGTGGGGCGTGAACCTGGAGACGCAGGCAGAGTCAAAAAAAATCTCGCCCAGTTGACCGCGAGATGACAACGCCGCTGTTCCTTCTCCGATGTGTGCAAATCGGGCTGAGTTTAACTGACCTTGATCTGCTCACCATCGGAATGGTCAACGAAATGTTCATTGAAAAGGATAACGATGAAGCAACCTACGAATATAAAGCAACACAGGACGATTTCGACCGATTTTAAGCCCATCTGCAGCCTTTTTCGGGTATTATTCGGACTCGTGATCTACTCCTTCGGTGTCTATCTGACGATTTACGCAGACATCGGTCTTGCGCCGTGGGACTGCTTTGGCGTGGGTATTGCAAAGCATACTCCGCTGAACTACGGCAGTTCTATGGTGCTGATCGGTGTCTGTGCGATGTGATACAGCTTATCCTGCGAGAGCGTATCGGCTTTGCAACGCTGTTTGATGCACTGATAACCGGGCGGCTCACACAGTTCTTTATCGACATATCCCCGTATCCCAAAAACCACAGCCTGTGGCTCGGTATAATTTTCATGTTGTTCGGATTCCTGTTTATCGCTCTGGGGATGTATGTGTATATGTCCGCTGAATACGGCTGCGGTCCGAAGGACGGACTACTCATCGCAATCGGGAAACGGATGCCGAAGATACCAATCGGCGTAGTTGAGATGCTCCAGTGGACAGTGGTTACACTGATCGGCTGGCTGCTCGGCGGTTCGGTCGGCATCGGCACGGTCATATCCATCTTCGGCGCAGGTGCTGTGATGCACCTTTTCTTCGATGTGATCGGATTTGAGCCGAGAAAATTGGAGCATAAAAGCCTGACAGAATCACTGGCGCAGCTATTCAAAAAGATCTGATTCCCTTACTTTTTCAGTTCGATGTGCTATAATATTCATGTATTAGTGAAAGAAGGCGCATCTATATGAAACAAGTAATCAAAAACTACGCATTGTTCCTCATTGGGCTTTTCATTGCATCAATGGGCGTAGCTCTATCGACAAAAGCCGGTCTGGGAACATCCCCGGTTGCATCTGTTCCGTATTCAGTTTCCCTTGTCAATCACACATTGACATTCGGATGGTGGCTGAATATGTGGAGTGTGCTGCAGATCGCTGTGCAGATTGCACTGCTGCGTAAGAAATGCAAGCCGGTCGAGATCATCATTCAGACAGTACTCGCATTTGTGTACGGCTATCTGACCGACTTTTCCTGTAAGCTCATCAGCGGACTGCAAGCGAATACCTACATCAGCAGTTCGCACTAATGATTCTGAGCTGTTTTGTACTGGGCTTCGGTATCTGGGTACAGTTCAAAGGCGGTGTTGCAATGCTACCCGGTGAAGCAATGAATCGTGCGATTAGTGAAGTGACAGGCAAGAAATATGAGAACATCAAGATATTTTTTGATGTGCTGTATATCATCGTTGCTGCTGCCATCTGCTTCATCTTCATTGGGAAACTGGAAGGTGTGCGGGAAGGCAGTATCATTGCGGCAGTTTTGATCGGCAATATCATAAAGCTGTATAATTCATTGTACAATAAACTCACACGAAAAAAGCTGCAAACCGCTTAATCGCTGTATTGATCGGAGAAAAATATGAATCGCTTTATCATACTGACTTTCTTATTTTGTGGATAAGCTCAACGCTATGAATCCTGCAGTAAAGGAAACCATTGTCAAAGTCGCATTGGTGGCGGCGGCACTGGGGCCTCTGCTTGTGGTGATCGGTAAAACCATGATCGGTGTCGGCAAGCTGATGCAGCTTATTTCCAATCACACCAATAAAGATAGCAAAAATGCTGACGGAAAGGGAGATTCCCACTCCTTCCGGCGGAAAGGAATGGCACGCAAGTACAATAAAAAGTATCCTGACGAATGAGAAGTACAAAGGCTCGGCACTGCTGCAGAAAAAGTTCACTGTGGACTTCCTGACAAAAAAGCAGAAGGTCAATGAGGGTGAAGTGCCGCAGTATTTCGTGGAACACAGTCATGATGCGATCATCGACCCAGAGGAGTTTGAACTGGTGCAGGCAGAAATGGAGAGACGGAAAGGCATCGGCAAGGAGTACAGCGGCAGCTCTATTTTCTCAGCCAAAATCGTATGCTCCTGCTGCGGCGGTTTCTTCGGCTCGAAAGTGTGGCATTCTACTTCCAAATACCGTCGTGTGATCTGGCAGTGCAACCACAAGTTTAAGAACGGAGAGAAATGTACGACTCCGCATTTGTATGAGGATGAGATAAAAAAACGGTTCATCGAGATGTGCAACCAAATTGCAGTAGACAAGGATGATTTCTTATTATCATGTCAGCAGATCGTAGAAATGCTCTCCGACACCGCATCACTGAACAAGAAAATCGAAGCACAGTATATCTACCTGAACGGACTGACAGTTTCGATGCAGGAGTTTATCAAGGAAAACGCTATGGAAGCACAGGACGAGGACTTTTACAAGGTGAAGATGGCGGAGTACAATGCGAAGAAAGCTGATATGGAAAAGGTTTTGCATGACCTTCTGAATAAGCGAGCTGAAAGATTATCCCGTAAAGAACTGCTCGAAGGACTGATTCGGACGATGAGCAGAGAGGGTATTGTGACCGACACCTTTGACGGAAAGCTATGGTTGCTGCTGGTTGAGAAAGCAACTGTGGGAACAGACGGAAAGCTGACCTTTACGCTGCGGAATGGCATGGAGATTGAAGTGTAAATATATTTTTTTAGGGGCTGTGGATACCAATGTGATACTTCTCACACTGGCTTATCCGCAGCCCCTCTTTTTTTACTTTGGGGAATGGAATCTATAGAGTATTGTGTAAATCAAATCATAATTGAAACAGATTGTATTATTTGTCTATTGCGTTAAATCTACTGTCCAACTGATAATCCACAGTTTCCTGAGCTATTCCGTAAGATTCAAGGCTCAATTTCATTTTGCCAAGCTTTAACTGTTCAAATCTTTTTATCATTGCATCAAAACGAGTTCGTGTTATGTCAGCGTTTTCGGAAAGATAGCTAATTATATCTGTTTCGGAAAGTTCAGTCCCTGCCCATATTGAATATTCCTTTTTATCTGTTCTTACTGTTCCTTTTATCATATAATTATTTAGTTCGTTTATAAATCTAACAGGATGTCCTGAAAAAGATAAGCCGTTGAATAACCTGTTTCCAAATACAATGCATGTAAGAATCTGTCGAGGCTTGTATGGTATTTTTCTTTGCTTTAATAGTGATTTTTGATATTCCTGATTCTCAAACGCCTGTTTGCACAAATCTAATTGTTTGATTGCTTTATACAAGTGATCATTGTCGCCACGCATTTCAAAATTGTTCACAGGACAAAGTGGACATTTGCATTCTATTATTAATATATAATTTTCTGTGACAACCAAAACATCAATCTCGCCGTTTCTTTGATTGTACTTTACCTTGACATTAGTTAAAACGATGGGGTGAAGGGAGCATTCTTTAAATATTTGGGCGCATTCATTTACCATTGGCTCTGACATTGAATTAGATTCTTGATTTCCAGAAGTTCTTGAAATCGCTATACAATTTCGTAGAAGATTACTTTTGGCAGCAAGAGACATTGGAATGTGGTAAGATCCGTTTAAAAGAACTAATGGCGTGTATTGTAAATCAATTTTCCTTTCAAAAGATGCAGTGAAGAGACGAATCAGTTCATTTGTTTTTATACTGTCCTTAAAAACGCCGTTAAAGATGCTGTATAAATCTTTTTCAGAAAATGCAGGTACTAATGAATTAAGTATTATTTCTTTTGTTTCGTTTGGGTATAAATAATCAGTTGTAAAATAACACAAATAAATAAAAATTCGCTGAAGTTTAATAACATCAATCAATTTGCAATGTTCAGTAACACTTATATTGAGTAATTCTTCCTCATTTGAAATATACTCGTGAGAAAGATTTCTTATAGTAAGTATTTCCTCAAAATAGTAATGTTTATCGTCTAAAGAATTAATTATAGAAAAAACTCTCGAATCAATTGAAAAGCGGATCCTTGTTATGCTGTTTTGAGAAACCCTTTTTAACAATTCTTTTTGTGCATGTTCGGACACATATAAGTCACAAGCATTCTTTAATGATATTCCTATGCCTTCCTCAATAGTTTTTTGTTGAACAAATTGTAATTGGCTAGTTTGCTGTATATATGCAAGCCTGTAACTCTTCTCTATATCTGGATTCTTGGCTTTTATGATATAATTATTGCTTTCAATGATATCAACATCATAATCAAAAAAGTCAATGAGTACTTCCCATTCATTCACTTGACACAATTGGCAGCAACGAAGGATCGCTTTACGTAACTCATAAGATTCGATTGTTTTAATATTTGCAAAATATGTACAGTTACTTTTCCATTTGATATTGTTGTATAGCAAAAACACTAAATACGAGACACTGTCTGCTATTTCCTCTAAAGTAAAACCTGACAAGTCATCGTATTTTCCATGAATCGTAGTACGTCCTGTAAAGAATAGGTTATCTACATACACCAATAAATCTTTAATCACACTCTCTTCGACACTAATGTCAGATACAGATTTAAGAATTTTTCTGTCCTTATGAAGCTTCTTTAAAATCTTTACAATTCTTTGCCCTTCGCTTTGATAATAGTCATAAAGCCAAGCTAACTTGAGTTTATTTTGCAAGAAGCTAAGTGACTGTGTGGAAAAATCAAATAAATGTGCATTTTCAAGTAAATCAGAAATTATAACTATTGCATAATTTGATTCTTTCCAAACTTTATATCTGAATACACCTTTTTTTCGTGCTTCCAAAATTGCTTCATCTGGATCCCATATTGCAAATGCTTTAATGGTATTAAGGGTGATAAGATATCCAAATTCGGTGTACTTACTAATATGTCGCTTTAATTCTTTTCTATCGCTATTGGTTAGATTCGGGTGTACAGATTGAATATAATTGATTTTAGCTATGTCAAAAGTATCATTCTCAGTCATACTATCAATATGTTTTATTACATCTCGAATGCTCATTGTTAGTGCTCCTTTATATTTTCATCGTGGTAGTTACCATTCTTTTTTCATGCATAGGCTAACACAGCTTTATTATAACACAAAAAATCGGTATTTTCAATGATAATCAATTGAAAATTCGTTGCGCTGTAGCCGATCTTCATCTTTTCTCCTATGTCATTATAAAGTAACGCTAAGATTTGTGTGGTTTTGATGAGAACACAGGTTTGCGCGCTCGTTTTTGCTCAGCATAAAAGCCTGTGGAGATAATACTCACACAGGCTTCATGCTATTTATAAATTCTGCTGCGCTGCCTATTTACAGCTTTTTCCGAGTTTCGTTACAAAAGTCAACGATAACCCGAAAAACACCTCAAAATGCACCCTAAATGATTTTCGATTTTTCGCAAAAATCAACGATAGCTTGGGTAATCGTTGACTTTTGAGGTATATTTCCGTATTTTTGCCCTGTTTTGACCGTTTAGAGCCTCATATAACTCCCAGTTATACTCCCTACCGTTTCCGATTGCCTAAAAAATCAGCGTATTATCTGCATTTAGACAAAATAATGCACCCCAACTTCGATTGTATCAAAATTGGGGTGCTGATATGGTGGACCCGACCCGTGCAGTATCTTATCTGCGAATTCCGAATCTTTCAGAATGAGGCATCGCGTATCTGCGTGCTTTTTGAGCGTTTGGCTGTTTTCGTTTAAGGCAGGCTGCGTTGTCAGAGAAAGCGCATTGTCCTCTTTTCAGGGCAATGCGCTTCATTGTGTCTGTTACGGATTTATTTGGTATATATTTCCACGATGATCTTTTCAGCATTGGCTCCGGTCAGATATACTTGGTTGATCTCCTTTTTCGCATATTGGAATGGTGTGTTGACCGTGCAGTCAATCAGATATTTTTCAAAGAAGTTTTCCCAGCTGAAATAATCTGAGCATTCTATATATTCAGCCGGATTATCCATGACTTCTTCAATGTGTTCAGCCTTAATCAAGCCGGATTTCAGGATCAGCCACTCAAATGATTCCGGCAAACACAGTCGGATATTCACAAACGAACGCATCTTCATGATTCGGTCTATTTCCGATCCAAATGCCGCCCCGTCTGCAATCACAAAAACCTTCTTGTCTTCATGTTCTAACAGCCACTTGAAAATAGCTGAATTGGAGGCAGATGTGAAGCACTCAATGCCGCTCCCCTGAAAATAATGCTGATAGAACTGATATCCTGATCTGGAGTCCTCAGTCAGCAATGTATCAAAATTCAGTTTGCTGCCTGCTTTCCCCCTGTAATACAAATGCTTCCCGCTTGATTTATACATTCGCTTGAAGCTGTGATATTTTCCGCTTGCTTTGATCTCATATATTTCATCGACGCTGTAGGGCAGTTCATGCAGGCTCTCCCGGTTGAATATCACATAATAATTATCTGTGCCCTTGATCGTGTGTGCAAATTCCTTTGTCTTCAGGTATTCTGCACCTTCATCTATAAAAATGATACTGTCTCGGATTCCTGCAAGCTGATGCTGCCAGTCAAGGTCAATCAGAGCGACACACGGCTTATCGCAGGAGATATTGACACCGCTTGCATCCTGCAATCTCGTATAGTCTGCAATCATATCAAACAGCGTTGTCTTTCCGGTTCCACTGTCTCCTCGAACGATTGTGATATTCCTTTGCAGATCAAATTTGAATACAGCATCCCTGTTCTTTACTTCAATATGATGCGTTCCTCTCATAGCTGCCTCACACAAATTCTCCGGCTTCTGCAACGAGATCGCCCATATTCTTTACGATCTTGCCGGTATTGAGAACCCTGATCTTAAATTCGCCTTTTCCAAAATCCATCAGATGCCGCAGATTGATTACAACCCGACGCTCATCTGCTATTTTCAGGATCCACTCAGCACAGTTGTCCCCGCAAGTAGATGCGTTGAAAACCCTTGTCTTGTCATAGGCAATTAAAAGCAGCGTTTTCACGCCTCCTGACAGTTTCTTTGGGCTCATGTTGCCAAATACAGGGCTGGAGATCGTCTTTTCGTCAATTACCTCAGAATGATCAACGGATTGTATGATTTGTCTGGACAGCGGTTTGGTAATCCAGCTGTCTTTATAGGTGTTATTAAAAAACACATTGGTGTTATATATTGCATCCGGCATATCACCAAAAAACACATTCAGCATCGCGTATCACCTCTGTTATATTATTGGCGTATTCGGTCAATGTATTCTGGTATTATTATACATCATTACTGCCGAAAAAGCAAGCCGCACAAGATCATTTTTTGAAAGCTCTCTGCGTAGGTGTGCGGAAGGCCTTACGTCCTCTCCGAAACAGCATGACCTCATCCCCAACGAACAACCGTATCAGCACAAATCGCTTGTATACGGTAATGCTGTGGATATAGGTCTGTAGTGCTGTTCGGAACGGCGGAGAGCCTTGCAACGTGTTCTGATTACATGGATACATGCTTATCAGCACGCAAGCCGGTTTGCGGTTAAGGGTGGTTACGAGTATAATTCTGAAAAAACGAAGCGCATTGTCCTTGCTAGACAATGCGCTTTTCCTATTCATTTCAACCCCTGTGACCAAACGCGCCTCATTATCTCATTGTTTCAGAGAAAGAGAGCATTATTCCTCACAAATACTCTGGTACATCAGATTCTAAAAGTTCACACAGATCATCATCCATGTATGAATAATTATCGGGAATATTGAGACAGACAATTTGCTTATCTGCAACGATATCCCTTTTCTTATTACAATTCTTGAAAAAACTTCACTGCATCAGTGATCTCTTTCCCGTCCGGATGACCTTTTGCGATGCCGCCGACTAATTTGAACGGTCCGAAAGTATCAAAGCCAAGACAATGATACTTGCCAAGCTCGCGGCAATTCTTCTTTTTCGTTATTTCACGAATATCTTTCAGAAAACCGCCTTTTGGTGCACCGTGAGTGTAGATGAAGAATACGTCCTTATTCTCAGGCAGATGCTCCTCAGCATAGCTGAGAAGTTGTTTTGCAAAGGATGTAAAATAGATACACGAAGCAAAACCGATACGGTCATATCCTGAAAGATCGGCGTCAGGATTATCTGTTACATCTATCAGAGATACCGTGCTGTCAGCGGCGGCAATTGCATCAATCAGCTTCTTTGTGTTGCCGTGATGCTTTGAATAATAGACGATTACTGTTTTCATTAGCGTTCACCCCGAAAAAACATTTCAATAAATACCTATTTCAATGAAGCAGCCTTGATCGCACCCAAGCAATGTATCCTCACAACACGGTTCTCATCATTTTCAGATATGCGTTGCAGCGTTTCAAGGAACGGCTGAACAAACTCCGGTCGGCGTTTTCCGAGAACACGGAATATCTCAGGGGCTTCCATTCTTACTTTATCGTCAGCATCGTGAAGAAGTTTCTCAAATACGGGCATATAGCGCTCATAGATGTCGGGCGTATTTGTGGCGATATTCTCAGATGCCCAAATAAAGCTCAGTCTGACCTTTGCATCGTCATCATTGGCGAAGCGGAACAGGCTCGACCAATACTGTTCGATCACATGATAGCCGCCCCGTCCGATCCTGCCGAGGGCATTGACCGCACATTCCCGTAGGAGCGATACCTTGCTATCCAAGAATGAAGCGATAACGGGAACGGCAGCTTTTACCGACTCAGGATAAACAAGCCCCATTTCTCCGATCAGCCAAAGTGCCTTTGCCTGTATTTTCACGGACTCATGGGAAATCAAGCTAATTACATCATTCATACCAAATCCTCCATAAATACCGATTTTTTGCGGTTGACCTCGTACATTTGCTTCATTGTCAATTATACCACAATCAGTCCTGTATTTCAATCGGATTACACAAAAAGAGCTGCCGAATTCAGCCACAAACTCGTGCGGCATTAATCTGCGAAATCGGAAACTTTCTGAATGAGGATTAACGAATTTACGTACTTTTCAGTGCAAAAGCTGGTTTGCGGTTAAGTGTGGTTACGAGTATAAATCCGAAAAACCGAAGCGCATTGTCCTCTGTTCAGGGCAATGCGCTTTTTCTATTTATTTCATCCTCTGTGACCATACGCGCCGAATGATCTCACTGTTCCAGAGAAAAAGAGATAGGACATTGTAAGCTGACTTATGGTTTACTCCTGCACCTTCCAGTCAGCCAGTATTCTGCGCTCCGAGTCAAAGGACACACCGATCTTATACAGTCTTCTCTGGTCTGCTGCAAACGGGAGAGCATAGCTGTTGTCCTCAATTTGTTTCAACGCATTCTCGGCAGTCTCATCCCGCTTGAACTCAAACAAATAGATGAACTTCTCTGTTTCGACCTTGCAGTCAATGCGCCCGGTGAAGGTGTGCATCTCACATAATGCATATTTGCCGAGCAGTGTGAACACCAAATAAATCACAGACTGGAAATAATGCTCAAAAGGATCGTTTTCTGTCGTGTAGGTGATTCGTGCAAACAGCGCTGTAAGGATATTCCGGATCCCTTCGAGATTACCTTCTTCCACATAGGACTCCAATGTAAAAATATCCAGACCGTTTCCTTCAGTTGCACCCGGAACATAAGCTGGCATCATGCTGTTCAGAAATCCATATTTTACTTCTTCATTCGGGAAGCACAATGTGTACCGCTGCAGCCGCCGACTGTAATCTGCAATCGTCAAATAGCCTGTTTGATACAGAAGCGGCGTCGGGTTCATGGCATCGCCTGTATAGTCCTGCAAAGTGCTTTCACTTGCAAAAATCGTTTTATCAGTGAATCTGCGCACATCAAAATGATTCTTCCGCAGCATATTCACAAGAAAAGTCGGTGTGCCGGTCTCAAACCAATAGGAACCGAAATGCTTTTCAAAAAATGCTTTCAGCAGGCTGTAAGGATTATAAACGCCCTCACTGTCCGGATGAAAATGATAACCGTCATATTGCCTTTTGAGTTGCTGCAGGCACGCATCCTCATCCATCTTTTGTCTGGCGGAAAGCACCTTGATCTCAGGTGCAAAATAGGTTTTTAGTTCTGTATCCGTAATACCGCAAAGTGCAGCATACTCTTCATTCAGAGAAATATCATTCAGCTGGTTCAGATCACTGAAAATGCTGACCTTGTGGAATTTCGTGACACCGGTTATGAATACGAAACGAATATGCTCATCACAGCTTTTCAGATTGCTGAAAAAGCCCTTGAAGACAGCTTTATTATGCTCTTGCAGATCAGGGTAGCCGATCAGGTCAAGCAATGGTTTGTCGTATTCATCCACCAAAACCACGCAGCGCTGTCCTGTGGCATGATGCGCTTTCATCAGAAGATTCCGGAAGCGGATGGCAAGTGTATCTTCATCGGTATTGCAGCCAAATTGCTGTTCCCACGGTTTCAGGTGAGCGGACAGTTTATCCTCTAATGCCGATGGCTTGGTGTAATCCTGTCCGTTGAAATCAAAATAGAACACCGGATACGGCTGCCATGCATCTTCGTTCTCTGCTTCCAGCTGTTCGATTGCCAGTCCCTTGAACAGATCTTTCCTGCCTTCCCAGTATGCACGAAGCGTTGAGAGCAGAAGGCTTTTTCCAAACCGTCTGGGGCGGCTCAGAAAAAAAGGAGTGACTTCATGGACGAGCCGATAGACATATTCAGTTTTATCAACATAAACACATTTTTGTTCCCTCAGCTTTTCAAAGCTCTGGATTCCGGTTGGCAGAAGTCTTTCCGCTTTCTGCATCAGTGTTCACCTTCTTTAGCGGTTTTTCATTCGCGGTCTATGTGTCTGGATTTATTATACACCATAACAGCCGAAAAAGCAAGCCGCACCATGTCATTTTTTGAAAGCTCTCTGCGTCGGTGTGCGGAAAGCCTTACGTCCTCTCCGAAACAGCATGACCTCATCCTCAACGAACAACCGTATCAGCACAAATCGCTTGTATACGGTGATACTGTGGATATAGGTCTGTAGTGCTGTTCGGAACGGCGGAGAGCCTTGCAACATGTTCTGATTACGTGGATATGTGCTTTTCAGCATGCAAGCTAGTTTGTGTTTAAGGGCGGTTACGAGTGTAATTCAGAAAAAGCGAAGCGCATTGTCCTATGCTCAGGGCAATGCGCTTTTCCTATTCATTCCATCCCCTGTGACCAAACGCGCCTCATTATCTCATCGTTTCATTGAGAGAGAGATAGGAAATAATAAGCAGACATATGGCTTACTCCTACACCTTCCGGTCACCGCCTATGAGCATATCGTATGTCACGCCGTACTTTTCAGCAATATCTTTTGCATAGGACGATCCCTCCGGCTGTGCAAGCGCCACTTTGAATGAACGCCTGCCGTTTTCCGTCCGCATGATCAGCGAGGCGGCTCCTGCACCGCTGCTTTCGCGGGTCAATTCTGCGGCATCCTCACCCAGTTTGTGCATATGGGTATTGTAGATCGTCCGCGCGGCTTTGGCCAGGAGCGCTTTGACGGAATCTCTTGCGATGTAGTAACCCTCCTCAAATGAGGTGGTGGAAAATGTCTCATTCAGCAGAACAAGGCTTTTACTTGTGGATTGAGTAAAAATCTCCTTGAAGCGCACGCACTCCTCTCCTAACCGGCCCAGAGCCATTGTCTTGTCCTCGTCTGCCGGAAAATGCGTGTAGATGCAGTCGCAGGGAACATAGCGGAATTGCTCTGCCGGAACGAACAGTCCTCCCTGCGCCAGAACAAACAGCTGTCCGACAGCCTGCGTGATTGTTGTTTTTCCGCCGCGGTTTGCACCGGTGAGAATATAAACGGTATGCTCCTGATCGAACGCAAGGTCATTGGGCACGATCTCACCGACATTCTCCGTGTTCAGTGCGAGCTTCAGATTGTAGAAGCCTTTTGCCGACATGGAAGTGCCGTCCGCAGTTTCCGGCTGTGCCTCGCAGAATACACAGCCCTTTTCTATCAGGCCGCTGATAAACTCCGCACATCTTATGTAATAGATAAACTCCGGCACCAATCCGGAAACATTCACGATCGCCACATTTGCGTATTTGGTCAGTGTGTTCCGCAGCTTTCTCACAAGGGAGCTGAGCATTTTATTCACGACGGTATCGAGATAAAACGTGGAATTTGCCGTTGCGTCATCCGCCATCGCATTCACGGTTGTTGAACCGACACCGACCGCAAGAGAAGACCGGACTGCAAGAAAGTCATCCCTGACAGCGTCAAGAATACCGCGCTTTTCCTCCCTGTCGATGACCTGATAGTGCATATCACCATCCCAGTCTGCGGTATCGCGGAGCTTATCCTTCGATGCAATCGCATCAGCGAAATTGCTGACGATGCCCGACTTTTTGAACGGCTTTTTATTGACCGAGACCAGCCCGATGCTGACGGCTTCAAATCGCTCGTTGACATTGACGCCGAGGGTGACGCTCTGCACATCGGAAGCATTCATTTTCAGCGCTGCGATGTCCTTCTTCATTTCGGCAAAGCAGGCATCGTCGTAAAGTCCGGTAATGTAATCGCGCAGTGCGGTCAGCCCTGCGGACTGAATCCGTGCATCGGAAAGACATTCCCGCATAGCTTCTACGGTTCTGATATAGTCATCCAGTTCATCAAGGCGGTGAAAGAGATGCCACAATCCGATCTCCTCATCGGAAGTTTTGTGCATAGTGGAAAAATCCTTCATGAACTGGATCTTATCAAACAGCTCCGTCATGGTCTTTCTCAGCTCCGGCAGATGTAGAATATCAGCGAAGATCTGCCGGCGGTATGCAGCGACATCCGCATCATCTGTGATCTGCGAAAGGATATTTTCAATCAGGCGTCGTTCCTTTGCGTCGCCTGAAACCGCCTCGCAAAACGATTCCAGCCCCAGATCATGCATTACATGATCCGGCAATCTGTGATATACGGGATTTGCTCTGGCAGGCTGTAAAAGGCTGAATCCCATACAATCACCCATCACACTTTGTTTAGAGGAATGCAGATATAGCTGACCGTTTCGGCCGGATTTTTCGCCGGCGGCAGATAGAACTCCAATGAATAATTACCGGCTAACGTATACCCCTGCAAAGCAGGCAGCCATTCTGACCAGATTTGTGTATTGACCTTCTGCATGCTGTCAGGCAAAGCACCTTCGCAGCGGAACAGCGCCCACAGTCCGCCGGGAATCTGATAGGTTTCGCAGCCCTGCGGGATATCCTCCCACGGCAGGTACAGGTCAGCGATCCAGTAGTCAAAAGTCTTTCCATCCATGTCCGTGCAAATGCCGAACATTCCTTTCAGGCCCTTCGTATCTGACATCCACTCGTCCCAGAAGCCCGGAACTTCCCTATAACTTGTTTCGGCACTGAACCGCTTTTTGATACCGACAACGGTAAACGGTGCCTTTTCCACAATTTTGTAATCCAGCATATTTCCGCCCTCCAATGTGATTTTGATATGCAGCGGAGCAAATGACCGCAGGTTCGCCCCGGATTCTCTTGCCTGCGCCGGGGTGATGCAGTGAAAGTGCCGGAAGGCTTTGGAAAAGCTGTCAGGCGAATCATAGCCGTACTTCAGGGCGATGTCGATCACCTTCCGGTCGGAGCAGGCAAGTTCCTGTGCTGCCAGCGTCATGCGGCGGGCCCGGATGTATTCTCCGACAGTCATACCGCACATCGCGCCGAAAATCCGCTGATAATAGAACGAAGAAAGCGCAGCCTTCTGTGCAATCCTCTCAATATCCAGCTCCTTCGTCAGATTTTGTTCCATATAATCAATGGAAGCCTGAAAGCCCTCGATCCAGTCTTTCATAACGGTCACCTCGTTCCGCTTGCATTTATTGTATCACATCAAGGCATGTTTGTCCCGACTTTTTCTGCACACTTTGTCGGGTGCAGAAAGCATCGCGCTGTCCAAGACCTTTCTGAATGCTCGTTTAATAGTCAGTGCAAGTTTTGGAATAACGATTATTCTTCCTTGTTCATGAGGATAACCTCACAGTTATAAACACTACACGACTCCCGGCCTTTCAATGATTGTATTTGCTATATGCTGATTCGGATAGAGCCGATAAGTATCATTTATAAAGGATAACGCAACAATTCACCCTATTCATATTATACAACATTGCCGCAAATAAAGCAATATATTCTATTATTATTTGAACGCTCTTTGTGTCGGGGTACGGAATGCCTTTCGTTTCCGGCGGAACAGTCTGATCTCGCTGTTCTCGCTTTCACATAGGCTTCTGCAAGAAGCACTCGTTGTAGTTTTGTTTTGAATTTGTGCAATATGCACTTGTTTTGCAAACTCCATTATAAATCGTTTTGTGTAAATGGCAGAATTAAGCCAAAATCGCGTAAATTTTGGAAATTTGCAAAATTAGTTGATACGGACGTAGCTTTCTCCGATTTAAGGCTTAGATTCCGATTCTAATTTCCGAAATCTGATAAAATCCAAATTGAACCGTCTTTGTGATTGAATAATATCGTATTTGCGTTATATTTATCATACAGCCAATAACGAGAAGAATCAATATATAGTCGCTAAGTCCGTTTGAATTTCCGTTTTTAATATGATATACTAAGAATATACTTCTAAGCTGAAGTGTTGAAATCAATTCAAACCGTTTTAATTTATGCTCTGCTAATGGTAGGAGATGATAATATGAAAGATATCGAAGTAAAAATCCATGAGAATCCTGTTATACCTAATAAAGAATGCTATGTAGCATTTTTAGATGTATTGGGTTTCAAAAATATTATTGATAACTGGGAGCCTTCTAAAATCAAGGAAATGCTTGAAGGCGTATTTAATATTAGTAACTTGTTAAAATCTTGTAGAGCTAGACCTTTAGGAAGAAATAGTCAAAAATCGGCTGATTACTTTAATGATCTGCATAAAAATCTATTCATTTATATAATGTCAGACAGCATAGTTTTAGCCATCGGGAGTTCAAATGACCGAAATCTTCATTTCTTACTTTACGCCTGCGACTTTATTCAAAAGTATTTTTTTGATCAATACGAGGTTTTGTTGCGTGGTGGAATATCAAATGGTTGGTTCTATGGACGAGGTCCAATAGCTTTTGGAGAGGGCTTTGTTAAAGCGTATAGACTGGAAGGCGAAGCGGAATATCCACGTGTGATTATTGATAATAAATTAAAACAAGTTCTTGAAGATACGTATAATGATTGGCCGTATCAAATTTATAAAGAATCTGACTATTGGTCTGTCGATTGGTTATATTATATAAGTTCTAATACTGATGAAATAACGAATATCTGTAATCAAAACATAATCAAGAACAAAGATGTAGAAAAAGTAAAGAAAAAGTATCAATGGATTTTGGATAGAATCTCTCATCAATAAAACGGTGATAGTTTAATAGACTAATATATACTCAAATATTTGGCAGTTACAAAAGCAATAGAACTACAGATTATTAAGAATACAACATAAAAAGCATACATACAATGAGCCTGTGGAGAACTTTTCAACTCCGCAGGCTCATTTATATGGTGATGGCCAAGGTGACCGAAACTGATTTATATCTGTCTTCAAAAGATAGGTGGCGGATGCGGCCAGATTCAAACTATAAAGGGGCTGCGGATACCGATGCGATAATCCTCACATTGGCTCATCCACAGCCCCTATTTTTGTTTCGTTACAAAAGTCAACGATAACTCGGAGTAAAATGCACCCTTTTTCGAGTTTCGTTACAAAAATCAACGATAACTTTTGCTATCGTTGACTTTTGAGGTATATTTCCGTATTTTTGCCCCATTTTGACTGTTTTGAGGCTCGTATAAGCCCATATCTTTCACTATACCGTTTCCGATTGCCTAAAAAATCAGCGTATTATCTACATTTAGGCAGAATAATGCACCCCAACTTCGATTGTATCAAAATTGGGGTGCTGATATGGTGGACCCGAAGGGGATCGAACCCTCGACCTCCGCGTTGCGAACGCGGCGCTCTCCCAGCTGAGCTACGAGCCCGTTTGATGACCATATTATTTTAGCACAATCCCGAAAAAAAGTCAAGCGTTTGCGGCGCGATTTATCTCCTGCCAAAAAAATCCGGCGATATGTTCAATTTTGGGTATAGTCCGCAGGCAGCGCGTAATCAAAATGTCTAAATTTAATCTTATCGGACAAAATAATCAGAAAACGCAAGATTGCCACTTGACAAGATTTATTCAAATATGGTAAACTATAATTGCCTTTATGTATAGGGGGAACTATACACGAAAACAGATAGAAAGACACACTCGAAAACATGGAGGGATTTTTATCATGAAAAGGCGATTTTTTGGTATGATGAGCGCTGCCGTTATGGCGCTCGCATCTATCCCCGCAGCACCGGTTTCTGCTGCAAGCGTCGGTCAAAAACTTAGTGTCCAGAGCGGCGGCAACCCACAGGAGAGAGGAAACTGTGACGGTTACAGCTATGAGGTCTGGATCGACAACACCGGCGGCAGCGGCTCTATGACACTCGGCAGCGGCGGAACTTTCAGCACCGAGTGGAGCGCCACGATGAGCAGAGGCAACTTCCTTGCCCGCCGCGGCAGATCCTACGACGCGGACAGAAAGAAAGCAACCAGCTATGAGACAACCGTTCTGAATTATGCAGCAGATTACACTGCCAGCAGCCAGGGCAACTCCCGTCTCTGCGTTTACGGCTGGTTCAGAGATCCGCTGACTGAGTACTATATCATTGAAGATTTCAAAAACTGGTGTCCTTCTCAGGATGCAAACAAGCAGGACAGCAAGATGGTCACGATCGACGGCGCACAGTATGAGATTTTCTGGCTGTGGCATGAAGGACCGGATATCACCGGCCGCAGCTCCAGATTCAAGCAGTATTTCAGCGTCCGCCAGAACAGGCGCACCTCCGGTTCAATCACCGTTACCGATCACTTCAAGGCATGGGAAAAGGCAGGCTGGGGCATCGGTACACTTTATGAGATCGCACTGAACGTCGAGGGCTGGGAGAGCAGCGGCTCCGCAAATGTCACAAAGCTCACCCTTTCCAATACGCCGAATCCCGATCCGGATCCGGATCCCAATCCGGAACCCGAAATCAAGTACACCGCGCCCTCCGGCAGCGGCACCGGTGCAACAGATGCTTTTGAAGGCAGCGGCACCGACTGGACCGCCCGCGGCGAATCCGTCAAGTACGGCTTCACCTCTGATTTCAAGCACGGCGGCAGCAAGTCGCTCTATGTCACCGGACGCTCTGAGTCCTGGAACGGCGTTCAACTCAAATCCGATGAGCTGAAAGCCGGCGATCAATACGATGTTTCCGCATTTGTCGGCTTCAACAGCCCCAACTATAATTCCAACAGCTATACGCTCGGTCTTCAGTACACCCTCAACGGCAAGGAAAACTATGATAACCTGGTCGATGCGGACTGCTCCAGCGGCAAGTGGACAGAGCTTGCAACCACATTCACTGTTCCTTCCGGCGCTACCGACATCAGCCTGTATGTGCAGTCTGCATATAATGAAGGCACCGCAACCGCGCAGGATAAGCTCGACTTCTTCCTTGACGACGTCAAGCTGACCAACCTCAGCCAGCCGGAAATTGAGACCACAACTACAACTACAACCACGACCACCGAAACCACTCAGCCGAGCCTCAAAGTTACGCTCAAGGGCGATGTGGATGAGAACGGTGCGGTCGATGTTCTGGATGCTGTTATGCTTGCAAGAGTCGCTGCCGAAGACACTGAGACCGGCATCAGCGATCAGGGCAAGGTCAACGGCGAACTGGACGGAAAAGACGGTCTGACAACCCACGACCTGAGACTTCTGCTCATGGCACTGGCTAATGTTAAGCCGCTGTAATCGCTGAATCAAACACAAACAGAGTGCAATTTCGATTGCACTCTGTTTTTGCAAAGATGTATGGGAAAGCGCCCCGGATTCAAACTCCGGAGCGCTTTTTGATGTGTCACAAACCCCTTGCTCTGCATATATATAGAACAGTACTGGAGAAAGGGGGGGAAGCAGATGCGCAGACTGCTCAGCAGCGAATGCCGAAAACGGGTAAAGCGTACCTTTTTGCAGACTGCCTGCGGTGTACTCGGTGCAGGACTGGTCGCCGCAGTCACAGATTTCGTGCAGCAGGTTCCGGGATGGAAAACCGGGCTGCTGACGCTGCTCGCCTCGTCCATTGCGGCGGGAATCGCAGCGGTTATGAATCCGGATGCGATGTGTCCGGAACCGAATCAGCCGGTGCAACAGGCTCAGCCGGAAGAACCGGAGCCGCCGGAAGAACTGGCTCTGTCGGAATCTGCGAAGACACAGATGCAGCAGATTCAACCGAGGGAGTAGGTGCAGCAGGCGTTGCCGGATTCGGAATCGTCAGACCGGGCATTTGCGCATTCTGCGTGACGCCGGGTCTCACATAGCCGTTCGGATAACGGTTCATGTAGGCATTCGGCGCGGGATATGCGGGCGTCACAGGCGGACGGTACGGCTGCGGATACCCCGTCTGCGCCGGATAGCCCGGTGCAGCAGGACGGTACGGCTGCGGATACCCCGTTTGCGCCGGATAGCCCGGTGCAGCAGGACGGTACGGCTGCGGATACCCCGTCTGCATCGGATAGCCCGGTGCAGCAGGACGGTACGGCTGCGGATACCCCGTTTGCATCGGATAGCCCGGTGCAGCAGGCGGACGGTACGGCTGCGGATACCCCGTTTGCATCGGATAGCCCGGTGCAGCAGGACGGTACGGCTGCGGATAACCGTTCGGGTATCCAAAGGGCGGCACAAACGGCGGCCAGACCGGTTTCGGATCCGCAACAGGCTTGTCATGATGCGACAGCCGGATAATCATGAAAATCGCGACAATCGTAATAATAATCTCAAATCCGAAAAATGCAATCAGGTACTCATCCTCCTGCATAAAGAGGCAGAAATCGTAGAAACCGTGCAGCAGCGTCGGGACAAGCAGAGCCAGCAGCATATTTCGCCGTGCCGCAGATTTTTTCTGTATGTAATGCGAATGCTTGGCTTTGCCGTAGAAGCATCCCATAAAGATCGCAAAGATCGCGTGTCCCGGCACAGATGTCATCGCACGCATCAGTGCAGTGCCTACGCCGTTTTCCGAGCGGAAGACATAGAGAATGTTCTCGACGGTCGCAAAGCCGAGCGAGCTTGCGACGGCATACACAACCGCATCATAGCTGAAATCGAACTCCGGGCATTTCCATGTTCGGAGATAGAGCATCAGGAATTTTCCGGATTCTTCTACCAGTGCGACACAGCCGAATGCAGTGATGAACTGATACCAGAACCGATGGCTGGCAGAATCGAATATGAGTTCCCCGGTCAGATCCGATTCCGTATACCAGTCTGAGGTCATGCCGTTCAGGAGCGCAATAAAAACCTGTTCGAGAATGATGGCGCTGATGGTTGTCAGCGCGCCGAGCCCGAGAAGCTGCAGCAGCAGTTTGACCGGCTCCTTTTCTCTTTTGTCCATTTTCCAGACAAAAAACATGACGGCGAACGCCGGCAGAACTGCCAGCATCAGCAGCGAATAAGAGTCTGTTCCGCTTCCGCCCATTCGATCATCTCCTTCTTCGGAATTGATGCTCTTATTATAACATATTATGACAGAATTTGCAATGGGAGAAAGAGAAAAAGTACAGGGAGAAACTGCCGGGGAGTAAAAACGGAGGGCGGCACTGCCGCCTCAGTCTGTCGATAAAGTGTCTCCGACGGATTCAAAATGGGGACGCCGTCCCCAAACCCCTGCTTAAGGGATACTATCCCTTAAGAATCCCATTTTATAGAAGAAAAAGAAAAATCACGCATTTTCTTTTATTTTGCTTATAATGGGATTCCAAAGGGACAATGTCCCTTTGGCGGGTTTGGGCGGAGCCCAATATCAATCATCGCGAAGCGATACCTTTTTCTACAGACTGGGGCGGCACTGCCGCCTCAGACTGTCGATAAAGTGTCTCCGACGGATTCAAAATGGGGGCGCCCCTCGCTTCGCTGTGTCGAGTTTGCTGCGCAAACATCGAGCCCCCAAACCCCTGCTTAAGGGATACTATCCCTTAAGAATCCCATTTTATAGAAGAAAAAGAAAAATCACGCATTTTCTTTTATTTTGCTTATAATGGGATTCCAAAGGGACAATGTCCCTTTGGCGGGTTTGGGCGGAGCCCAATATCAATCATCGCGAAGCGATACCTTTTTCTACAGACTGGGGCGGCACTGCCGCCTTATAACATATTATGACAGAATTTGCAATGGGAGAAAGAGAAAAAGTTTAGGGAGAAACTGCCGGGGAGTAGCCGGGCAGAGCCCGCATCCAATACAGCCAAGCGCCGTCTGTGCGAATTATTCTATCCCAGCTTTTTCTCGTCTATTAGTTACTCGGAATAAAAGGAGAGCTGCTTAGAGGGGGGAAAGATAAGGAAGGAGAGTCTGAGAGGAAAGTCGGGGCTCCCTGTCATGTGCTTTTTCATCTGCTCCCCTTTGCATTTTCCGGCATAATATAGTATAATATGAGGAAAGGAGCGTGATACCATGAGCAAAGCAGACTATCTGATCGACTGTCTTCTCTCCGAGCGCGATGACCTCGGAAAAATAGAAATACCGAAAAATGAATCGGACAAATTCCGGCTTTACCGAAGCCTTGTCAATATCCGCCCTGCTGTTCAGGCTGACGAATCGTTCCTGCAAGCCGAGGACGAGTACCTCACGGAATTGACCGCAAACAAAGGCATCACGGATATTGCCGGCCTTTCGCCCGCTGAAGACGGCATTTACCTTTGGAAAGGTGACATTACCACACTGAAATGCGGTGCGATTGTCAATGCTGCAAATTCCGGAATGACGGGCTGCTGGCAGCCGTGCCATAGCTGCATCGACAACTGCATCCATACCTTTGCCGGCGTCCGTCTGCGGTATCTGTGCGGACAGATCATGGCGAAGCAGGGGCATGAAGAACCGACAGGCAAGGCGAAGATCACACCTGCCTTCAATCTGCCCTGCGGATATGTGATTCATACCGTCGGGCCGATCGTGCAGGGGCAGCTTACCGATGTGCATTGCAAATTGCTGGAGAGCTCCTACCGAAGCTGTCTTGAAATTGCCGTTCAGAACAGCATCGGCAGTATTGCTTTCTGCTGTATCTCAACAGGCGTATTCGGATTTCCGCAGGAAGAGGCTGCTCAGATTGCCGTGCGTACCGTCAGGGAATTCCGCACATATCACGATATTCAGGTGATTTTCAATGTGTTCAGGGAAGATGATTTTGCATACTATGAAAAACTGCTCGGCGGAAAATCGGGAGCCTGAAAAATGGATTTTCAACAGATTCAGCACCCGATCCCGCCGCTGTATGATGCAAACGCCGAGATTCTGATACTCGGCAGCTTTCCTTCGGTGAAATCGCGTGAAGCGGGCTTTTTTTACGGGCATCCGCAAAACCGCTTCTGGCGCGTGACTGCCGCCGTTTTTGCGGATTCGGTTCCGCAGACAACCGACGAAAAACGCAGCTTTCTTCTGCGACATCACATCGCCGTCTGGGACGTCATCGCCTCATGTGAGATTATCGGCTCCTCCGACAGCAGCATCCGCAATGTCGTCCCGAACGACCTCTCCGTGATTCTGAATGCGGCGGATATCCGGCGGATTTTCGTCAACGGCGGTACGGCAGAGAAGTACTACCAGAAGTATCAGCTTCCGCGGACGGGCATCCCCGCGACCCGGCTGCCCTCAACCAGTCCGGCGAATGCGGCATGGAGCATCGAACGGCTCTGTGCGGCATGGGCTGTGCTGCGGAGCGCGCCGTAAATCCGGCAAAATCCGCACTCTACCTCCCTGTGTGCGTTATTCTACCGTTAGTAGAATCAACGTAAATGCGATGATTTAGCGGTAGAATTCCTGCTGCTTCATTCCCGCACTGTCCTACTTTCTCTCGGTTGATGTTTTCTGCAAACTGCGGTATACTAGCAATAGAAACCGATACAGAAAGGGCGGATTACGATGGCAAGAGTATCAAGAATTCCGCTGCGCGAGCGGCAGCTTCCCGCTTATACGCATGGCGAGGAGATCATGAATATGGTGACGCACATCGTCGGGGGCTCGGCTGGTCTGCTGATTCTCATCGGCAGTGTCCTGATCGGCGCAAAGCACCGTGACCCGTGGGCAATCACCGCCGGGAGCATCTACGGCTTCCTGACCTGCTGCCTGTTCGTCATCTCCAGCGTCTATCACGGCCTGCCGGACGGCATGGGCAAGCGGGTCATGCAGGTCATCGACCACTGCACGATTTATTTTATGATCGCGGGTACCTATACACCGATTCTGCTGGTCGGCATCCGGCGGGAATCGCCCGCTGCGGCATGGACCGTCTTCGGAATTGAATGGGGCTGTGCGATTGCAGCGGCGGTATTTACCGCAATCGACCTCAAAAAATACAGCAAAATGAGCATGGCCTGTTATCTGGCAATGGGCTGGGCTGTTGTCGCAATCCTCAAGCCGACGATCCGGATTCTGACCGTGCCGGGGTTCCTCTGGCTGCTCAGCGGCGGGCTGTGCTATACGGTCGGTGCGGTGCTGTACGGGCTCGGCAAAAAGCACCGGTATATGCACAGTATCTTTCATTTGTTTGTGAATGCCGGAAGTCTGCTTCAGGCAATTGCAATTCTGCTCTATGTGCTGTAAAAAAAGGCGCCCCGCACGTTCATGCGGGGCGCCCCAGTCTGTCAATAAAGTGTCTCCGACGGATTCAAAATGGGGGCGCTGCCCCCATACCCCCGCTTAAGGGATACTATCCCTTAAGAATCCCATTTTATAGAAGAAAAGGAAAAATCACGCATTTTCTTTCATTTTGCTTATAATGGG